>Ga0224555_1002489_pt1 | contig 21455 bp, 19 predicted proteins | sample 714S23034metaG_FD_180687 | JGI IMG/M metagenome (GOLD analysis project Ga0224555, IMG submission 180687) | Peat soil microbial communities from Stordalen Mire, Sweden - 717 S2 30-34 | ecosystem: Environmental > Terrestrial > Soil > Wetlands > Peat | place: Sweden: Norrbotten County, Stordalen...
ATTACCGGTCCTTCGCCACTCCCCAGATTATGCCAAGTGCATATCAGGTGGCCGCGTAGCATTTACTCAAAATCGCACGCTGGACTGTTGCCAACTTAGCATAATCCGGCACTCAGCATAAGTCATCGGCAATCCCAATCACACATCGTTGCGAGCATTAGGCCACTTTCATCAGTGAAGCGTCAGCTTCACTAATCGCTTTGGACAAATGCTGTCCAAGCTGGATAATTTTCTCATTTTTATTTATTGGCGGAATCCCGCATCGCGTTAAATTGTTCAACGCAACATGAGCAAACCGTTAATCGCAACGCTTTTAGGAATCGAATTAGAAATCAAAAAGGTCTTTAACCGAGATGTGAAGCGTTTTCGCAATTCGTTCGCAACCGTCAACCGACGGTGCATTGATCCCGCGCTCCACGAGGCTAATAAATTCAATCGAATAGCCGCTTTTCTCCGCAAGCTTTGCCTGGGTTAATTTAGCGGTTTGCCGCAATGTCGCAATTCGTATGCCCAATTGTTTCTTCAGCACGCAGTTAAACTATGGGCTTGCGGCAAATCTTGGAACGGAGTTAAACTACGTTTGTTGAAATTTGATATATGTCGGCCAAAATTACAATTCTAATCATCGAAGACGAAATGCCGCTCGCGTTGCTAATGGTGAATCTGCTTTCGCGCGCTGGGTGCGAAGTTGAAGTCGCAACAACTGCGAAAAAGGGGATGCTGTTGGTCGAAGAAGGAAATTTTGATCTGATTACGCTCGACGTTGATTTGCCAGATACCAGCGGGTTTGAAGTTTGCCGCGAACTCAAACAAAGGCATCATTCACGACATACCCCAATCGTTTTTGTTTCAGGACGTTCTTGCTTGGAGGATCAACAGCATGGCCTTGAACTTGGCGCGGTGGATTACATCGAAAAGCCATTTAGCTCGCTGGATTTTGCTTCGAGGATTTTGTCCCATATCCGGCAAGCAAAAGAAGTCTCGTGTTGATTTTTGAATCAGGTTTGTGGTGGAACTTGGCCGCTCGGCGCAACGCGCCGCCACGAGGCGGTTGTTCAGCGAATGACGAGACATCCGCGCGGTTCGCTCACATGGAGCGAACCGCCGGAATTTTCCCCGGCCAGCAAAAATTCGGTGACCGCATCACCGATTAGCTTTTCAATCGCATCCCGCATCGGACGTGCGCCAAGTTTCGGATGAAAACCGCGCCGCACCAAAAACGGCAGGACGGATTCAGTCGGCGTCAACGCGTGGCCTTTGTCCTGCAAAAATTTCAATTCGTTAGCCAGCAGCAAGCTGGCGATTTCAAGTTGAATGTCGTAACTCAAACGATTGAAAACCAATTTCTCGGTGATGCGTGCAAACATTTCAGGGCGCAATGTTTGTTGCGCTCGCGTAAGAACGTGACGCTCCATCGTGGCCTGGGTGGAATGTTGAATGTGCAAAATTTCCGCCGCGCCGATGTTTGAGGTAAGCACAATGTAGTGCTTGGAAAAATCGAGCGTGTCGCCGCTCGCCATCGTCACCCGCGCCGCATCAAGAATTTGCAGGAACACATCCAGCACGCGCGGATGCGCCTTTTCAATTTCGTCAAAGAGCAAAGTGCCGGAGGGCGATTTGTCATAGGCCATCCCCAAAGTGCCGCGCTCGCCGAGCCGTGCGCCAAGCAGGAGGCCGAGCGATTCCTGAGTTTGGTATTCGCTCATGTCGAAGCGGACAAGTTTGTCCGCTCCAAAAAGAAATTCCGTGAACGCCAGCGTGATCTCCGTTTTGCCAACACCCGTCGGGCCGAGGAACATAAAGCTGCCGCGCGGACGGGTTGGCTTGGTCAATCCAAGCTCGCCCCGTTGCAGCACGGAAACCACGCGCGGGATGACATGAGCCTGTCCGCGAATGCGCTGGCTTAAACTTTTTTCAAGCCCTTGCAGCTTCAAATGAAGTGCCGTAGCAGGTTTTTCCGTTGTGCTTATTGCGTTTTCCATGCCTCAACCCTGCCAGAACGCCAGAAAAAAGTTGTTATGATTTCATAACAACCTGACATGGCAAAAGAGAGTAAAAAGTAGCGTATGAAAATTATATTTCAGACCAAACTGGCGGGATTCACTCCCATACTGGCACAAACCACGGGCAGCCTTTCATCGGGCGCTTCATCGGCCTTGGGCATCGTGATGCTCATTGGATTCATCTTCGGAACAATCTGCGTCGTTGGTGGCGGGTTCGCCATCCGGCGCGGGGACGCCGACACCGGCAAACTTTCCATCATCGGCGGCCTCATCATCGCGGGCGCGCCGGTCATCGTGAAAGCGTTGTTCACCGCCTTCGGCATCGGCAGTTCAACAATTGACGTGGGAACCTTCCAATGAAAGACGGAATCCGATTCACGGAAACGAACAGTTCCGACGATTCCAAAGGCCGGACGTGGGGCTTGGAGGGCGAATTGTTCTGGTTCGTTGTCGGCGGCGGGTTCGCCTTCGTGATGATTCTGCTGCTGTGCTTCAGCGCATTGAAAATGAGCATTTTTACTTCGCTGATTTTGGCGGCGGTGCCGCTGACGCTCTGCCTCATTTACGTCTTCGTGTTTCGTCAGGGAAAACCAGCGGGCTACGACATTGACTGCCTCGACTACTGGTTAAAAGGCTCCGGCTTCACCCCGGATTTTCAAAGGCAACCGGCACATCCATTATGTTTGAAGAATCGCCAAACGGACACTTCATCAACGACCTGATCGTTTTCAATTCGTTGAACACGGGCGGCTACGTCTCGAAGGGGTTCATCTTCGAGCCGCCCGACATGATTAACGCCCAGGTGTCGGAGTTGAATGAATTCCAAGACCAGCTCTCGTTATTGATGCAGTCAATTACCGAAAATCAACGGCTGCAAATCCAATACTATTGCGATTCTGATTATCGGCACGAACTGTTGCGCTATAATGCCGAGACTCAAAAGGCGACCAACGTCTGGACACGCCGTTCGCGCAACGAACGCTTTGAACGGTATTGGCGGCTGATGACCGAACGCCGTTTGCGGCGGCAACGGCTAGTCTTTTATCTTTCACGAAAAATCGAAACGTCGTCCAAAGGCATCAAATCCGCCGCCGCCCTCACGGAATACTACAACCAGCTTTTGGGACAATTCCGCTCGGAGTTTGAGCATACGCACGAAATGTTGACGGAAATTTTCGCCGGACAGGGCGCACGGATTATTCCGATGAAGGACGCCGACCATTTCCGGCACTACAAAACATTTTTGAATCCGTCATTGGCCGAACGGTTCGACTACGACCCGATTGAGGGTTTTGATCCGCAACTTTCCATTCAGGAAAATTGCTGGCACAGCGAGGGCGCGGGACAGGCTGATTTCGGTTTCTTCATGGATGGACGTTACCATTCCATCATCGTGCTGTCGCGCTGGCCGAAGATGACCTACCCAGGAATCATTCACCGGCTCACCGGCCTGCGGTTGCTCGATTACACCATCACGGTGAATCTTGATCCGCTGTCCGTCCGCAAGGAAATCAACAAGGAGGAAAAGGAACACGACCGCATTGCCGGCGACTACGCCAGCGAGAAAAAACTTTCGCTATTGACCGTGATGGATAAGAAGCAAAAGAAAATCGCAGCGCTCATGCAGGGGCATACCATCCCATTCAAAGTTTTATTTGCCATCCGAACATGGGATAAGAGCAAGGAAGGACTGATTGCCAAAACGACCGCCATCAAGAACGCCATCAACTCCATGAATTCGGCGCAGTATGCGGAAAGCACGCTGCCCAGCACGTCCAAGAAATTGTTTTACCAGACATGGCCGGGCTGGACGTGGAGCCGATACAACGCGCGAAAACTTTACGGCGAGAACCGTTACATCGCCGATATGCTGCCGGTTGCTTCCACGTTCACCGGCCACCTTGATACAGCGGAAGCGATATACGAAGGCCCGAACCAAAATCTTGTCGGCATCAAAACTTTCTCTGGCTCGGCTGGCAATCAATCGCCGCAACACGCGGTGTTGCTGGGCATGAGCGGCACAGGCAAGTCAGTGACCGTTTGTGACCTGCTTTCGCAGACGGAAAATTATTACGCCTACACCGTCATCATCGAGGAAGGGCTTTCTTACGGCATCTACACGCAGACGGTCGAGCCGGACGCGAAGCCGATTGTGATTCAGCCGGACGGCGACATCACCATCAATTATCTCGATACAAAGGGACTGCCACTGACGCCGGATCATCTGTCGTCGGCCACCGCGCTCGTCGCGCGCATGGTCGGCTTGAGCCAGAGCGAGGACAAACAGATGTTGCGTCAGGCGCAAATCGCCAAATACGTCAACCTGCTTTACGAGGATGTCTTTCAGGATTGGACGCGCAAAAATGAAAATCAAATGATGGAAGTGGCGCGGCGCGCGTGCGCGCTGGCGCATTATCGCAAAGAAAAAATGCCACCGGGCGCGACAATGCTGGAAGCGTTCGCCGACTTCCGCGACTGGCTGAAATCAAACGAAGATGAAGCGCAAAGTTTCGAGCAGCAATTGGCCGAAGGTGAAGTGCTGAAATTCTTGAAAGACCCGAACACGGTCAAAGACGTTCGCAACATCGCCTTTTCTCACTTCAAAACCGACGAGTATCCGACGCACCGGATGTTGCAGGAATTGATGTCGCTGGATGCCAGCGGCGCGGAACGCGACCAGATTATTGAGATTTCCACGCTGCTTTTACCGTGGTGCCGGGATGGCAACTACGGCGCATTGTTCGACGGCGCGAGCAACCTTTCGCTCACCGGCAAGATTGCCCACTTTGAATTGGGCTACATCCCCGATTCGGCGAAGGAACTGCGCGCCGCCGCCGGTTTCCTTATCACGAATTACACTCGCAAACACATCATCACGCTGCCGCGAGCCGTGCGGAAACGGAATGTCTATGAGGAAGTCGCGCGTTTCCTCGACATTCCGGGCGGTGAGGAAATCGTGAAGGAGAGTTACGCGCAGCTTCGCAAGTTCAATTGCTGGAACATTTCCATCGTCCAGCAGTATGCGCGTTTCAAGCAGTCGCGCATCCGTTCCGCCGTTTTCGGCAACAGCCGCCAATTTTTCCTGATGCGTCAGAATGACCGCGCCGATCTGGACGACATCGCGCGGGACATCGCCATTCCCGAAATCACCAAGCACACGATAATGAATTACACGCTGCCCGACCATCAGGCAGGGGAGAAATACTCCGCGTTCACCTATCTGCACGTTGATTCCAACCGTCCGATTTGCGGGACAGCCTACAATTTCACTTCCCCCGAAATGCTCTACTGCTCCAGTTCGAGCGGCGAGCATTTCGAGAAGCGCGCCAAGGAACTGCGCGGCGCGAAGAATGTCACCGAAGGCATTTTAACCTTTTCCCGCAAACCGCAACTCGTGGAGGCTATATGAAATCAAATTATCTTGTTTATTTTTTTCTTGTTCCGCTATTCGTGACCGGATGTGCCGCCGTTCGGCCCGTCACTGATATGGCCGCAGGCGCGGGCGGCGGTTACATCGCAGATAAACTTTCCAACGGCAACCCGGCCATCACCGCCGCAGGCGCGGCGGGCGGCGTTTTGTTAAGCGAAGGCGGGTTTTATCTCGCCGGAAAAGAATCGGACAAAGCCTATGTCACCGGCTACGAAAAAGGACGCAGTGACGCGGTGAAGCAGCAGTATTGGATTCTGGTTCACCAACAGCAGCAGCAAAAGACGCTGCCGGAAAACGTCAGCCTGTATGCCATTCCCATCCCCGAACAGACGATTGACGGAACAATTTTGAATCCCACCACCAAATACCTACGCATCGAAAACTAACCAACCAAAAATGAAAGGACAACAAACATGAAAAAACTACTCATCACCATCGCCATCGCCATCGTTGGCGCGTCGAGTCACGCGCAATGGATTGTTTATGACCCAACCGTGAACATCGAACAGATTGTCAGCGAAGCCGAGAACATCGCCCAATTCGTAAGCATGGTGGACAACCAGGTGCAGCAGATTACACAGCTCTCCGACCAACTTCAACAGTTGCAGCAATACAACAAGGCGTTCGGCGACCCGTCGCAAATTCTGAATGTCACTGGCGTTTCCGCGCTGACATCCGACCTCACGCAGACGCCGCTTGGCGAGACCATTTCAACGGTGGAGCAATCCGCCAATGGCGTGGCCGCACTCACCTACAATGCCAGCGGGCTTTACAATCAAATCGGCGCGACCTTTACCACGCCGTCAGGAAATCAAATCCAACGTGATGCGACCGACTACAAACCTTTCGAGGCGATTAACAATGCAACCGCCAATTATTCCACCGTCACGGCGGACGTGCTGAAACGCCGACAGACATTGAAGGATTCCATTGCCTCAACAACGGAGGCGTTGCAATCGGCAACGACCGCATCCGAGGTTCAAAAACTCACCGGCGTTTTAGTCGGCCAGAACGCAGCACTGGCCGCGACTGACAAGGAAATTGATCAGGCCGTCGCCGTGAGCGTCGAGCAGGACATCGAGAACCGGAACGACGCCCAAAAACAAGCCGTCGCCGCACAGGAGCAGCAGAAGGCGGAAGTCGTCGAGGCGTTTTCCAACTACCGCACAAATTTTCAACTCAACACCCAGCCGCCGATGTTCCCCACAGGCAACTGATGAAACTGAAAATTCTATTACTTGTCGCGGGCGTTGCCGTCATCGGCGGCAGCGTCACCGTTTTGGTGATTCAATCACATTCGCGCCCATTGAAATTTTCGCCGCCGGAAAGTCAGTTGCCAGCAGCAATGAGCAATTACAGCAAAACTTTCAAACTCAATACGTCGCCGCCGATTTGGACGCAGCCGCAAAAACAAGGAGCCACCAATGGAAGCCACTGAACGACGGGAAACACCCGTCATAGACAACGGCCAATCAAAAATTGCCGAGCCAAGACAGCGTTTTGACCCGACGCGCATCTTTGTCCAGAAAGACCGGCTCGTCTGGTTTTGGTTTGGCTTTGCCATGCTCGTGCTGCTTGGCGCGGCAGTTGACCGTTATTTCCTCGTGCAAAGTTTCAAGCAGCGGGAGCGGGTGATCGTCATTGACCCCGCCAACACTTTTTATGTCTCGCCGCTGCTGAAATTCGAGGAAGCCAAGGCGCTTCATGTTGAGCAAAGCACGCTGGCGGCGACGGCCTTTTTGGAGCGCAACCCGAAGGGTTTTGATAATGAGGATTTGTTGAAGCAGATGTTTTTGAAACAGGCTTATCAAAAGGCATCGGCCTATCAATATGCCGAAGAACCCGAATTCAAATCCAAGCAGTTGCACCAGAAAGTCGAAATCAGCGGGATAAACATCCTCAATACGCGCGAGGATTTCGTGCTGACCCAAGTGACCGGACAGCTCATCCGGGACGGCGTTTTTCAGGACAAACCTTTTACGGAGGCGATTCCCTTCAAGCTGTCACTCCGGTTGCAGCGCAATCCCAACATGGTGCAGAACGGGCGGTTTCCCACCGCCGTAAATGACTTCAAATATGAAACGACTGGCAATTAGTTTTTTAATGGGCGTATGCCTCATCGCGGGCGCGAAGGACAAATCCATTCAGGAATTTATTCTGGATGAGCAGACGGTCTATTCCATTCCGGTTTCCGGCTACCGCGTCACGACCATAAGTTTTCCCGGCCCGATTTCAGCGATGGATGCGGCGCAGGTGACGATTGATCCGCAGAAGCCCGCCGCCTTCCTCATCGCCCATACCAAAGGTTCATCGTTCTTTTCCGTCCGCGCCGAGGCAAGGAAGGCGGTCACGAACGTCAACATCCGGTGGAACAATAAAACGTATGTCCTTGAACTGGTTGAAAGCGACGAGCCGCTGTTGTCCGTAACATTTGAAGTCCCGCCGGACAATTCCGCATCGGTGCAGGCCGATCCGGTGACACCTTCGCGCCTGCTCGCGCTGCTGGACAAGGCCAAAGCCTATCCGCTGCTGAAGGCATACCATTCTGAAACTGTCGCCCAGGTGGAGTATCGGAATTTTGAAAAAGAGCCGCGCATTTTGGATTGCACCAACTATGCGGTAAGAATCGTGGAGGCATTTCGCTTCAATCCCGAAGACACGCTCATTTTTCGCGTGGGCGTCACCAACAAAACCGGCAACGAACTTCGTTATGCGCCCAATGGTTTTTCGCTCCGCGTTGGCGAACGGACTTATCCGCAGTCCGTCAGCGATGCCAGCGGCGTTGTGCCGCCCCACGCGGAAGCCCCGGCTTATTTTGCCATCACCGGCACGCCCAACGGCGGGCGCAACGATATGTCCATCAAGAATGATTTCTTCGTGATTCTCGACGCGCACACGGTTGAGCCAGTTCCGCCCGTTGCTCCCGCGCCCGCTGAATCGGTTGAACCAAATCCAAAGGACGATGACGATGATAAATCCCCGTAACGCCATCAATTTTTTCAAAACACCAGCAGGAGCGTTCCTTCTATTTTGCGTAGTCCTGGCGGTCGTCTTTTTTGCCTGCAAACGGTTTTTGCCCGGCGCAACGAAGCCGCAGCCTTTGATCTATTCCACCAAGGCCGCAGCCGCAGCCGCGAGCAAACAGACGATGCAAACTTTTCAGAACACAAATTATTCGCCATTGCCGAATCTTCCACCGTCCACGGCGATGACCGACATGGGGACGCAACCTGAAGTGCAAAGACCGTCCGATCATGCGCCGCCAAAGATAGAGGTGTTGCCCATCAGTTTGTTTGCCGAGACGCCGCAATCGGAACAAAAACAGTTGGGCAAAAACTACGCGCCCTTTGGCCGTTTGATTCCATGTGAACTGATTGTCACGGTGGATTCATCAAGCATCCAAACGCCCATCATCGGTTTGGTGACGGAGGACATTTATCACAATGGCCGTTTAATCATTCCTGCCGGCACGGAGGTTCACGGCAAAGCGCAGACCGACCGCACCCGCGAGCGCATTGCCAGTGGCAACAATTGGACGCTGGTTTGGTCGAGCGGCGAGGAATTGCGGCTTTCGGGCATCGCCCTCGACCGCGAAGCCGATCCCAGCGGCGACGGCTGGGCCATCACGGATGGCAGCGCCGGACTGCGCGGGCGCGTTCTCAAAAGTGATGATATGTCGGAAATAAAATTGTTCGCCGCGACTTTTTTGAGCGGAGCGGCGGCGGCATTTACCCAGACACAACCGACCATTTTAGGCAGCCAGATTGCCCCGACGCTGGAGAACGCGCCACTCACCGGCGCGCAAGGCGTCATCCAAGCCTACGCGAAGCAAATTTATGATTCGATTCAACGCGACGGTTTTTACGTCCGTGTCCCCGCTGGAAAGCAATTTTATATCTATGTCACGCAGACGATTGACGAATCGGATGCGGCCATCGGCGGCACGCGCCTGATGCCAAACGATTTTGCGACCGAAACAAATCAAACCACCGCCCCATCGCGGCGTTATCTCCCGCCCGATGCGGCCGCATATCGAAACGGAACAATGCCATGAAACAAATCCTGATTTTCATCCCGCTGATTTTGCTGTCGGCTTGCGCCAGCCATAAACCCGTCGTGGTGCAAATGCCGCGCTCTGTGCCGGGAACAACCCTGACCTCCGACGACATGGAATCTGTCCGTTACGGCGAAAATCTTAAAGCCTATTCGCTTGGCCGCTACATTGAACCGAATGACGGCTTGGTGATGCACGAGGCGCACACCGTTTATCGCGTGGAGACGACCGCCAAATGGAATCTTCATCCCAACGCGCCCGCGAATGTTCCGGGCGGGCCGGTAATCGGCATCATTGATCCGGCACACAAGGACAGTCCGCTGACACCCGAAGTTGTCGCCGAGGTGGACCGCCAGAAGGCTGCGACGATGGCGTTGATCGTGCAGGGCCAGCGTATGAATCAAGCCCTCAATCAGCTTTCCAAAACCCTGTCGGCGACGGCGCAAGTTGCCCAGGAAAATGTCCAACTTAAAAACGAAGTGACCACGACCGAGAAACGCCTGGACACGCTCGAAGAACAATTTCGGAAAGAGCAGACCGAAGCCCCGTTCACCGCACCAGCCACCCCTTCTGTGAAGGGGACGAATGATTGGTGACTTGAAAACCGCAACAACCAAAACGTATGGAAAAACCAAAATCAAAAACCGCAGCCACAACACCCGCTTCAAACGCGCCAGTTGAATACCGTGAAAATCCACGCACCAATGAAAAGATTGATGCGTGGATTAAAAACAATCCCGACCGCTTCAAATTCTACGACGAAATGCCGCATGAGCGCGCTGTCCGCAAGCTCGTCTTGAATGAGGTGGAAAAATATGAACGGATGCAAAAGATGAACTCCGGCATCATGCAAAAACTCAACGACGATCCTGAAGCGAAGCAGGCGTATGAAATACTTTTGAAGCGCGTTCCCGAAGCCGACCGCGAACGGGCGACCGCTTCCATTGCAAAACACGTCTTTCAACTTGGCGCACCGCGCAACGACCGTGCCAAAACGCAAGGTGCCGGAGGCGGAATGCGCGCTGGAGGATAAAATCCACGCGGGTCAAAGACTTACGGCTTTTGCTACGGCGTGGCGCTCCGGTTCGCCGTTCCAGCGTCGAACTCCGCGCCCAGCCTGCAAAAGCCGCAAGACTTTGCCTTTCCGTTTTGAAGCAACCAATGCTTCCGATGCCGTCGCTTGAAGTGAACCGCGACCGCATCCAATGACATTTATTTCTGGAAATTATCAAAGTCTTGAGCTAACTATTTATGGCATCGAAACGACCAAGCGGAAAGACTGATGACGAGCAGTTAAATTTATTTTCATTCAACCAAAATAATTATGACAGCAATCACACTGACCCAATACGGCAGAATGGCGGAGAAACACTGGCGCGAATTCCGTCCGAACATGGTGGCGGAAATGGAAGTCAAAGGAATCCTTCAGGAAATGCTCTTGGAGGCGGAGGAGAAAACGGCCAGCGAGATGCACGACCTGACCATGAAGTTCCAGCAGCAGGGCATGACGGCGCAACAGGCGAACGACCGAGCTTGGGAAATGGTGCGGGAGGAATACATTCTCCTGCCGCCCGAAGCGAGCGAGTAGTCCGCAATCAAAACAATTATCGAATTTCCCCCGCCGATGGCGTCGGCGCAGGTTCGCCAAAGGAAAAGTGCCGCGCCAATCTCGCCGCGATAAAACTGGTTCGCAAACTTCAGGCAGAAAACCGACCGGCCACCCAGGAGGAAAAATCCGCGCTGGTTCGCTATGTCGGATGGGGAGGACTGCCGCAGATTTTCAATCCGGCGACCGACTGGCAGGCCGAAAGCCGGGAACTCACCAAACTAATCTCCAAGGAGGAATTCCGGCTCGCCCGTGCTTCCACGCTCAATGCCCATTACACATCCGGCGAAATCATTCAGGGAATGTATGCGGCATTGGAGCGGTTGGGTTTCAGAGAGGGACGCATATTAGAACCTGCTTGCGGCATCGGGCATTTTGTCGGCTTCATGCCGGAGTCCGTTCAATCGCAGTCCGTCATCACCGGCATTGAGCTTGATCCGGTGACGGCGCAAATTGCCAAGGCACTTTATCCCGACGCCGACATCCGCAACGAATCTTTTGAAAAGGCGAACGTGGCGGATGAATTTTACGACGTTGCCATTTCCAACATTCCCTTTGGCGACTACAAACCCTTCGACAACAAGTTTAACAAGCAGGGCTTCCTCATCCATGATTATTTTTTCGCCAGAGGACTCGAAAAAGTCCGTCCGGGCGGACTCGTCATGTTCATCACTTCGCGCGGCACGATGGATAAAATGGACAGCACGCTTCGTAAATATGTCGCCGAACGCGCCAGCTTGGTCGGCGCAATCCGGTTGCCGAACACGGCTTTCAAACGCAACGCCAACACCGAAGTCACCACCGACATCATCATTCTTAAAAAGTTGCGTCCGCGTGAGACGATAAAAAGTGCAAAATGGGAAAAAGTCATTCCTTTCAGCAGCACAAAAGGCGAAGTCATTCCGATTAACGAATACTTCGTCAACAACCAGCACATGATGCTTGGTGAAATGCAGCTAAAAGGGCGGATGTATTCGCACAGCCAGCCAACGCTCGTCAGCGATGGCAAAGACATCAAGGAGGCGTTGGCCGAGGCGGTGAAGCATCTGCCTCAAAAGATTTACGAACCGCTCAACCGTTCGCTGGATGTCACCGCAGGGGAGCAATCCATTCCCGCGCCCGGCCACGTCAAACCCAATGCCTACACGCTTCACGATGATGAAATCGCCATTCGTGAAGGCGACAAGCTGATTCCGCTCTCGCATTTGCCCATTCAAACGAAACTTCGCATCCGCAGCATGATTAAAGTGCGCGACGCGGTGCGGCAATGTTTGCGAACGCAACTGGAAGACGCCGACGAGGACGAAATTAAACTCGCTCGCGCCCAACTCAACCAGGCTTACGACCGCTTTGCCGCGCGCTTTGGTCCGGTGTCGGATCGCGTGAACGCGCTCGCCCTTCGCGGCGACCCCGATTTGCCGCTTTTGTTCTCACTGGAAAATTACGATTCGGAAACTAACAAGGCGGTCAAGACCGCCATTTTCCGCGAACGCACGATTCAAAAACAGAAGCCGATAACGTCAGTTCAATCGCCCAAAGAAGCCGTCATTGTTTCGCTGAACGAAAAAGGCCGCGTGGACTTGGAACACATGGCGACCTTATTGAACCGCCCCCCAGAAGAATTTTTGCCCGAATTGAAGGGCGTGTTGTTTCTCAATCCGCAAACGCAGTTGTGGGAAACCGAAGATCATTATCTGTCCGGCGATGTCCGCGATAAACTTCAGATTGCCGAAGCCGCCAGCCTCACCGAGCCGCGCTTTCAGGAAAATGCCGCCGCGCTCAAATCCGTCCAGCCGGAGGATTTGTCCGCGACTCAAATTGACGCGCGACTTGGCGCGTGCTGGATTCCGGTGAAAGACTTTGAAAAATTTGCCCGCGAGTTGCTGGCGGCGGACGACATCAAGGTTTCCTTCATCGTCCAGCTTGGCACTTGGACGGTGCAGGCCGGGCCGACCACCAAAGGCTCGGTTGCCAACACGACCGAATGGGGAACGGATCGCGCCGCTGCTTTGGAATTGATTGAGGACGCGCTGAATTTGCGGACGCCCACCATTTACGACAAGGTGAATGACGGCAAGAAAGATAAGCAAGTGGTCAACGCCAATGCCACCGAGGGGGCGCGGGAAAAACAGCAGAAAATCAAAGACCGCTTTCGGGAATGGGTCTGGCAGGACGACGAGCGGCGTGAACGCCTTGCCAAAAAATACAACGAGGAATTTAATGCCGTCCGGTTGCGGGTATTCAACGGACAACATTTGACCTTGCCCGGAGCGAGTCACGCCATCCAGTTGCACCTTCACCAAAAATCCGGCATCTGGCGCATTGTGCAAACGCCAAACACGCTGCTCGGCCATGTCGTCGGCGCGGGCAAGACCTACACAATGGTAGCGGCGGGCATGGAATTAAAACGGCTCGGACTTGCCCGCAAGCCGATGTTCACCGTGCCGAACCATATGCTCGGCCAGTTCGCTTCCGAACTGCTCATGCTTTATCCGAGCGCGAACATTTTGGCGGCGACCAAGGAAGATTTTGAAAAGCACAAGCGGCGCGAGTTGATGAGCCGCATCGCAACGGGAAATTGGGACGCAATCATCGTCACCCATTCCGGTTTTGAAAAAATCCCGATGTCCGAAAAATACCGGCGCAATTTTTTCCAAAGCCAGCTCGACGACTTGGATAGCGCGCTGCGCGAGATCAAAGGGGACAGCGACAACCGGCGCACCGTGAAGCAACTGGAATCCGCCAAGAAAAAATTGGAAACCAGACTGGAATTGCTTTCTGCCAGCGAAAAAAAGGACGACACACTTACGTTTGAAGAACTCGGCATTGACCGGCTCTTTGTGGACGAGGCACATTATTTCAAAAATCTGTTTTACATCTCGAAAATGACGCGCATCGCCGGACTGCCGCAAACTTCATCCGAGCGCGCCTTCGATATGCTTTTGAAGACCCGTTATATTCAGGAGATCAACGGCGGCGGCGGCGTGGTGTTTGCCACCGGCACACCCATTGCCAACAGCGTCGCCGAAATGTTCACGATGCAGCGTTACTTGCAAACGGGGACATTGCGAAAGCAGCAGTTGCAGCATTTCGATTCCTGGGCGGCGACGTTCGGCGAGCCGGTGACGGCGATGGAGCTTGCGCCTGACGGCGCGGGCTACCGGCTCAACACGCGCTTTGCTCGTTTCATCAACGTGCCGGAGTTGATGCAAATCTTTTGTCAGGTTGCCGACATCCAGACCGCCGACAAGTTGAAGCTGCCCGTGCCGGAGATGCAGACCGGCAAGCCGATGATTGTCCGTGCGCCGGCCACGCCGGAACTGAAAGAAATCGTGCAAGGGCTGGTCGTCCGCGCCGACGCCATCCGCAGCGGACGAGTCCACCCAAGCATAGATAATATGCTTAAAATCACATCCGAAGGCCGCAAGGCGGCTTTGGATCTGCGCGTGTTAGACCCGCGCGCGAAAGACCAGCCCGAAAGCAAAATCAATTTGGCGGCGGACAAGATTTTTCAAATCTGGCAGGACTCGCACAATAACCGATGCGCCCAAATGGTTTTTTGCGATTTGTCAACGCCTTCAAAACTGCGCCGCCAGTTTTGCGCTTACGACGACCTGAAAGCCAAGCTGGTGAAACACGGCATTCCCGCCGAAGAAATCGCCTTCATGCAGGATTACGACAGTGATGTTGAAAAACTAACTTTGTTCAAGGAAGTGAAGTCTGGAAAAAGGCGGGTTCTCATGGGCAGCACGCAAAAAATGGGTGCGGGAACGAATGTGCAGGAACGGCTCATTGCCCTGCATCATCTGGATGCACCGTGGCGACCCGCCGACGTGGAGCAGCGCGAAGGCCGGATTTTGCGACAGGGCAATCAGAATAAAACAATTCAGATTTATCGCTACGTCACCGAGGGCAGCTTTGACGCCTATATGTGGCAGACGCTTGAGACCAAAGCGAAGTTCATCCACCAGGTGATGACCGGCGACACGCACATCCGGCACATTGAGGACATTGATTCGCGGGCGCTGACTTACGCCGAGGTGAAAGCCATTGCGTCGGGCAATCCAAAGGTGATTGAAAAAGCATCCGTGGACGCCGAAGTCATGCGGTTGAACCGCCTACACTCGCAACACTCCGAAACGCAATATCGCATCCGTTCCGATTTGCGAAAGTTGATCGAAAAAATCCCCCTGTCCAAGCAGCACATCGAAAATCTTAAATTGGATATGGCGCAACGCATCAATACGCACGGCGACGCCTTTCAAATTGTGTTGGAAAAATCAGTGGTCAAAGACCGCGCAATTGCCGGGGAACTGCTCACCCGCATTTCGCGCCGCGCTTCCGGCGCACAAGACCAATTCGACATTGGTTCATTTGCGGGCTTCGAGCTTTCCGTCCGCGCATCGCTTTGGGGTCGGGTGGAGTTCGTGTTGAAGGGCAAAAATCATTATGCCTTGGACGCCACCGAAACTTCTTTGGGGACGGTTCGCTCGCTCGAATACTTCGTGCAGAACATGGAAGACCGGCTGGCGCACAAGCAAAGCGAATTGGCTGACTCGGAAAAGAAATGCGGTGAGTTAGAAGCCAAAATCGGCCAGCCGTTTGAACATGAAGCTAAATTACAATCGTTCGCCGTGCGGCAAAAAGAATTGGAGGAGGCTTTGGACATCACCAAAAATCAGGCGGCAAATTCATTGGCGGCAGAAGTGACCGAACCAGCCGTCGAAGTCGAAGCGGAGAGCGAAACCGAATCCGTCGAGGCCAACGTGCGACAATCGCGCGGCAAAACTCCGGCAACCAAACTGACTGCCAAAGTGCGAGTAGCTATGGCGCATTAAATATTCGCCAGCCGCGTGAGTCGCGACTGAAATCCGTTTAAGGCTTCGTGGAATTGCCGCTGGCATTTTATGCTTCGTTGCGCTTGGCAAGGATGCTACGGGTCGGCTCAAACATAAAACTCGCCGCTTCCGTTCCTCCTGTGCCAATGCTCACTTCGCAAGTCTGCGGCCTCTAGGAATTCACGAAGCAGAGCATCATGCCTTCGGCTTTTCGGGCAATCGAAACGAATGATGATTGGTTGAGGGCAATTGAAATGTTTTCCCGACTTCGCGCAGGTGCTTAAGGAATTCCTGCGCTACCTTTTTAAGCGGGCATCGTTTGCGCCAAATGATTGCGATGGTTCGCCGTGGATGGAGGTTTTTTAATGGGCGATACCGGACGCGCTCTCCCGTGTTCAGCATCGCCATTCGCGGAATCAGGGAAATGCCCATGCCCGCGCCAACAAGTGACTGGATGGTCTCCAGTTGTCCACTGCGAATTAAAATGCGTGGTTGGAAATCATGTCGCTGACAAAAACCAAGCAATTGATCCCCCAGATAATGCCCTTCGTGCATCAAAATAAATTGTTCAGAACGTAAATCCTTCACCTGGATTTGTGATTTTTCAGCAAGGGGATGTTTCGACGGCAATGCCACCAGCAGGTCTTCAGAAAACAATTCCTCGATTTCAAAGCCACGCTCGTTAATGGGCAAACTCATGATTCCAAAATCAACCGCGCCCGTCTCGATCAGCCGCAACAATGCAACCGTCATGTCCTCGTGAATGTTCAATTCAACATTGGAACAGCGGGCGGCAAATGACTCCATAATTTGCGGGAGCAAATAAGGCGCAATCGTCGGTAGAATCCCCAACACAACCTTGCCAGCATTGATTACATTCAACCCTTGAATTTCCCGTGTGGCCCGCGCGAGTTGCGCCAAAACTTGTCCGGCGTGCGTGATAAAAATTCTGCCAGCTTCCGTTGGCACAATAATTCGGCGGCTCCGGTTCAGAAGCGTCGCCCCGACCTCTTCTTCCAGTTTTTGAATTTGATCGCTTAAAGCGGATTGAGAAATAAAGCAATGCAGAGCCGCTTTGCTGAAGCTGCCCCGCTCTGCCACCGTTGACAAGTATTTTAATTGGTTGGTTTCCACGCTTAAGCAAACAGCCGCAGCATAAGCAAGTTAAGATGAAAGGGGAGTTTTGGACTATCGGATTTTCCGATAGTGCGTATCGGAAATTCCGATAATCCATTTCTTGAGGCACAAAGCAATTGCGAAGAAAATTTCGTATGGGTTTGATGCAGCAACAATGTCCGACCAGCCACGACGAAAAAAGCCACACCAATATTGTGGGGCCGCAAATTCGGAAATTGAGAGCCGCGCGCGGCTGGTCACAGGCGAAACTTGCCGTGCGGCTTCAATTAAACGGTCTGGACATTCGGCGTGATGTGCTTGCTCAAATGGAATCACAACTGCACTGCATCAAGGACAGGGACATCCCCCATTTCGCCCGTGCTTTGGGAGCAAACTTGGCCGAACTTTTTGGAGGTTTTGGAAGATAAAACGCCGCCCAGCCCTGTATCGAAAAGTTGTTATGAAATCATAACAACTGCCCAAAGCAAAAATTGGTAAAACAGAACAAAACTTTTATGGATGTCAGCGAACCCAATCAAATCACGGAACAGTTACGAAAAAAGGAGAGAGTAGAACGGCTGGCGTATTCCATCCCAGAGGCGGCTGATATGCTGGGCTTGGATTATTTCAGCGTCTATCGCCTCGTCCAGCGCGGGAAATTGAAAGCGTGCCGCGCATTACGCGGAAAATTCCTTATCACCCGTGCCGAACTCGACCGGCTTTTGAATACTGAATAGAATTTTATGTTGAAACGAAATGGAGAAGATTGCGAACACCCGGTGCCAAATTATCCCGGCCTGCTGACGGCGAGCGAATTCAAAGCCTACAACGTGGCCGTGCCTTTGGTGGCGGTGGAGGTGCAACTGTTCAACCAACGGACAAACACCCTGTCGGGAATTGACAATCAAAGCGCCCAAATCGCCGAGCAAGTTGCCGCGCAATCAACGCAGGGACTGCAATCTTTGACTGTGAAAGGGACGCCGGAGAGCACCTGGCAAATCCGGCAAACTTTGCTCAAGTCGTCCCGGAGTGAGATGCTGCTTTGTTCGCGTGACGTGGAAGAAAAAAAACAGTTTGCCATTGTTGAAAAGTTTGACCCCCGTTCTCAATATGCGCGCATCCACGGGGAGACGGATTTGCACATGATCGGCACCAACGCTTTTGCCTTGTTGCAATCTTTTGTGGAAAGCGAGCGCGCCGTTCTTCAGTTGTTCCGCAAGGACATTGAAGCCACGGTGGAAGAAAGCCTTTCAGAAAAGTTTCCGAATCAAAATCACAGCCGGGTGGTGCGGGCAATTTCGGCGCGTTGTGGAAATCAAGCGGCGGTTGAAAGCGAAAAGGAAAAACCCGCGAAGAACATCAAAATTCGGATGTGAGGCGACTTTATGGGCGACTTCAATTCCATGTTCCCGAATTTTCTGACCCAGTGTTTGTCGCTCAAAACATTGCTCACGCCAGTCGCTTTTTTGCTCATCACCGGCGGGTTGATTGCCTCGACCATCGCGCATCATCGAAGCGGGAACGCCCAGCTTCAGGCAATCGGGAAAGTGATTGTCCTCATCATGCTGATTGTTTTCCTGCCGACTTGGGGAAATCAAATTGTGTCCATCGTGGACGACACGGTGAAAAATGTCTTGAAAGTTGATCCGGCGAAAATCCACGACCAGTATCAGGCGGCACTTCAAATAAAAAAATCAAGCGACGGAAATACAAGCTGGTGGGATAAACTTGTCAATTTTCCAGCTTCTATGGTCGAAGCCCTGATGTCGGTTGCCTTCATCATTTTGGGCTGGCTCGCGAGCACGATTGAATGGTGGGCGTATATTTTACAGAGCGCGATTTTGTTCATCGGCTATTCTTTGTCCCCGATTTTCATCGGGATGCTGGCGTTTCCATCGCTTCAACAAACAGGGCGGAATTATCTGCTTAATTTGGTGGGCATAATGATCTGGCCGCTGGGCTGGGGCGTGGCCGGCCTGGTTACGCAGGGCATGATTGATTTTATGACTGACCAAAGTTTTTTGAGTTCTTCCTCTGCCCCAAACACGCTTTATTCTTTGCAAAATTTGATGGGACTCGCGTTCTTGGGCATCTGGATTATTTTCAGCACGATTGCCGCGCCCATCGCCATTCAAAGGGCGATAACAACGGGACAGTCCGCCGCTTCCAGCTTGTTCAGCGGCGCTGCCTCTGCGGGCCGGGCGGCGGCAACGGCTGGCGCGACAACTTTTGCGGGCGGCGGCGCAGGGGGAATAAGAACCGCCTTTGCCGCCGCTGCCGCCACGGAAGCATTGGTAAATTCTTCGCTGGGCGAAAGTGGTTCTATCATTGGTTCACTGGCTCAAATGAATTCCCGAAATTCCGGCCAAGAAGGTGAACAGTCGAAAGAAAAGCAATCCGAAGGCAACTTCCCGCCGAACGATCCGAGCGGGGACAAAACTGTTTCCGAAATGCTAAAAAAAAGTCGCGACCCGCAATCATAAATCTGGTGAAAATCCAAAAGCAATGTGGTATTATTTCAGTGTTATGGCACTCGTTTGGATATTGGGAATTGGAGCGGTGATTGTTGTTTGGATGGCGGCGAATCTGTCGAAGGCGCCCGCCAGACCGAACAGGCAAATCTCTTTTGATACCAAGCCGCGCCAGACTCCCGCTTGGAGAAAGGATATGTCCGAAGTTTATTCGAGGGATGGATTCGATTATTTGAGAAAACTAGACCGTCATCAAAATGATCCGAACCACTGGCCTTGTCCGTTTCCGCCGCCAGAGCCGCCCAAGTGAAGCTATCACGAATAGTTTAGCTCACCTTGAGAACTGTGGCGGCTTGTTTCTTCTGAATTTTGCCAGTGAGTTCGACAAATGCAGCCTTTGAAATCCGCTCAATGAATTCTTCTTTCAGCGAATCCTTGTCCTCAAGTTCTTCTGAAAAAACTTCCCGACTCATTGCTTGCTTGGCGTAATCAAGCAGTTTTTCCAAAGGCACAATCTGCGCTTCCTCATTCAGTTGCCCCCAAAAAACTTCCATTGGGTTTCTGGATGCCCACCACGGAAAATTGTATTTTGCCCTTGCTTGTGCGATGGCCTTTTTGTCCGGCGACGTTGAACCATTTTGAACAATCACCGGAGCCGGAAGGGGAATGACATTCGACGGATTTTCCGAGAAGAAGACTTTTTGCGCCATTGTCGTTGAATGTTCGTCGCGTAAATGACCATATGTTTTCATCGCCAGCGCGCCGCCGTCTTTGTGGCCGAGCCAACGTGAGACTGTCGGAATATCCACACCGCTTTCAATGCAGCGCGTCGCAAACAAGTGGCGCAAATCGTGGTGAGTGAAACGGGGAATCTCCAATTTCTTGCAAGCCGTAGTGATGGACTTCTTGCACTCAGAAACACGCATCACTTTCTCGGTTTGTGGTTCATCTGACCGTTTCGCTTGGATTTGTTCCAGCAATTTTCGCATTTCAGAAATCATCGGCACTTCCCGAAACTCACCGGCGCGACGCCGTTTCAATCCAGTGACAGGATCACCTCTTAAAATTATCTTCCCGCGCTTAAAATCACAGTCTGCCCATGTAATGTTGGCTGCTTCGCCTTTGCGAAAACCACCATAGGCCAAAAATTGCACCAATTCGGCGGCGGGCTTGGCAAAACCGCTGCCTGAATTTTCGATTTCCTTCACAAGCATTTCCAACTGGCCGGATTCAGGAAGCTTGATTTGTTTCTTTGTATGTTCCTTGACCCATTTTGCCGCCAGCGCGGGGTTGTCATAACGCGCACCGGCTTCAATGGCAATTTTGAAAACGCGGCGCAAAATGCTCACCGTATGATTATGTGATGATGAACTGGATTTTTTGGCGTTCTTTTCACTCCAAGACCTGCACTCTGAAGCGGAAATTTTGCCGACATCCTTCTTTTCCAAATCCGGCCACGATTTCAAAAGGGCTTTGATACGAAAGGCATCATATTCTTTGGTTCCGGGTTTAATGTTTGGATCGTTCTCACGTTGCTGCTTGTAATTGGCCAAAGCATCCCCAAACGTCATTTTCCCACGGGCAACCGCCGTATGCACAGCGGCACGTTGCCGTTCCTCTTTGTGAAAATCGCTCAAACGCAATTTGGCAACACTGATGCGGTCGGTTTTGAGGGATTTCCAAATGAGCTTGCCGCGCACCCGGATTCTGGCATAATAATTTCCAGATTGGACGTTGCGAACAAGATTTGCCACCGGCGTTTTCTGCCAGCGTGATTCAGTATTTTCGGATGAATTGGTCTTCATGCCGATAGTATAGAAATCCAGTATAGAAAACGCAAGCTGCAAGTTTCAAAATCGCAATTTAATCCAATTAAATCACTGGTTCGGGGCGTAGCGTAGTCCGGCTAGCGCGCTTGCTTGGGGTGCAAGAGGTCG
>Ga0224555_1002490_pt1 | contig 21446 bp, 23 predicted proteins | sample 714S23034metaG_FD_180687 | JGI IMG/M metagenome (GOLD analysis project Ga0224555, IMG submission 180687) | Peat soil microbial communities from Stordalen Mire, Sweden - 717 S2 30-34 | ecosystem: Environmental > Terrestrial > Soil > Wetlands > Peat | place: Sweden: Norrbotten County, Stordalen...
GCGAAAGCCTCTGGAAGAAGATGATTGGAAAGCCGTATTCGGGAAAACCGAACGTCCGGTTTGATGAGGGGGAGCTGGAGATAGAACCATTTGGCAACTACGCCAGCTCTCTACTCTACTGAAAGAATCATATACAGAGTTTCCGCACCTGTTCCATAACCTTCAGAGATTTTACTTCGCGTCCCAGCACATGAGAAATAAAACCAGTGAGAATATTGCGCGATTCCATTGCCAGAGAATCGGTAAGCGCGATTAGTTTGATTTTATCAATATCCATATCTTTGCCCAGAAGCAATGTCCGCACTGTGCCTGTGGAAATGGACTGATCATATCTTTCCGGCCGGGCGCAAACAGAACATTTGATGCCGCCGTCCCGTGGATAAAAGTAATAGGAGTTGCCGTTGGTCACCGGAGTTTTACAAATGATGCAACGTTCCAACGCCGGTTCAAAGCCGGTTAATTTCAACAGACGCATTTCAAAAAAACGTATAGCACAATCAGATACCTTTTCCTGGCTCAGCATAATTAAAAAGTCCTGCAGAAGCTGAAACAATTTTTCATTGTTTTTCCCTTCCGGGCTGAAGTGGTCCGTAAGATCAATAAAATAAGAAGCAATTAAAGTTTTTTCCAGATCCTGACGAATGGTGTGATAGTGGTCAATGATATTGCAGGATTCAATGAAAGCAAGCATGTCACGACTTTTGCGGGTAAAGATGATGTTCGTCAGTGAGAAGGGTTCAAAGACATTGGCAAATCTTTTTTTACTTCTTTTGGCGCCTTTGGCGATTCCCTTGAGCTTGCCGAAGTCATGACTGTAGAAGGTTACGATTAAATCCGATTCGCTATAACTTAATGTACGAAGAACGAATCCAGTGGTCTTGAAGCTTTCTCTGGTCATAACTTTAAAGAGGGTAGGGCATATTTTATTTCTCCACCGACGATGGTAAGAACAGCCTTGCCCTGCATCTGGCGTCCATTAAACGGAGAGTTTTTTCCGCGTGAACGAAACGTTTGAACGTCAACAGTCCATTTAAGTTGCGGATCAATTACTGTGATGTCGGCATCCGCGCCTACTTCGAGCGTTCCTTTCGGTAAGTTCAGGATACGTGCCGGATTAGCGCTCATTTTGGCGATTAACTCCGGCCAGTTCAGCGTTTTGTTTTGGATAAGATTCAGGCTCAGAGACAGCGAAGTTTCCAAGCCACTGATTCCATTGGCGGCATATTCAAACTCCACTTCTTTATCCGTGCGTCCGTGAGGAGCGTGGTCGCAGGCAATGACATCAAGCGTTCCGTCGGAAAGACCTTCTTTAATTACCGCGACGTCTTGTTCGCTTCTTAACGGGGGGTTGACTTTAAAACTGGTATTGTAACTCTGTAGCGCTTCCTCAGTCAGCGTGAAATAGTGGGGCGCGGTTTCCGCGGTTACTTTCAATCCTCTTTTCTTAGCTTCTCTAATCAGGCGAACGGAACCGGCTGTGCTGACATGCGCGATGTGGACACAGGTATTAGTGAATTCGGCGATTAAAATATCGCGAGCCACCATTGCTTCTTCCGCGATACCGGGGATACCGCGTAATCCCAAGATGGTGGAATAATAACCTTCGTTCATCAATCCGCCGCCGGAAAGATTTGTATCTTCACAATGCGAGATAACCGGTAATCCCAGAGAATAGGCATATTCCATCGCCCGGCGCATCAGAGCGGCATCCATTACCGGTTTCCCATCATCGGAGAGGGCGATTATGCCTGCTTCTTTCATATCCCAGAATTCTGTTAATTGAGAACCGGTTGAACCCTTACTGATGGCGCCTATCGGGTAAACATTGGCCAGCGCGGCCTCTGCCGCTTTTCTTTTGATAAATTCGGTAATGGAGCGGTTATCGTTGATCGGGTTAGTGTTCGGCATGCAGGCAATGGAAGTGAAACCACCGGCGACCGCGGCGGCGGCTCCCGAGGCGATTGTTTCTTTGTATTCGAGGCCGGGTTCACGCAAATGCGTGTGCATATCAATCAAGCCGGGAACGATGATCATTCCGGCCAATTCAATAATTTTTATTTTTCCTGAATCCTTGGATTTTGCTGACTTTAAAATATCTGCGCCAATTTTGGCAATCTTTCCGTTCTCCAGTAAAATATCCATGTCGGCGTCTATATTTTGGATGGGATCGATTATCCTCGCGCCAGTTAACAATATCTTCATTCGCCACCTCCGGTAAGCAGGTAAAGCAGAGCCATTCTTATGGCCACGCCTTTATTTACCTGATCGAGAATTACCGAATAAGAAGGATCGTCGGCAATATCGGGCGATATTTCCACGCCGCGGTTAATCGGTCCCGGATGCATGACGATCACATCTTTTTTGGCCAGCTTAATGTTGTTGCGGTTCAGGCAATAATGCTGAGAATATTCGCGCAGCGATGGAAAAATGCTTTGTTTCTGCCGCTCCAGTTGAATACGCAGCATCATCACGACATCGGCGTCAATGAGGGCATCTTTCAGATTTGTGTACACATCAACCCCCATTTCTTCGATATTGCGGGGCAGCATAGTAGCCGGCCCTGCCAGAACAACCCGGGCGCCCATTTTGGATAAGCCGTAAATATTGGAACGGGCTACCCGGCTATGTTCGATATCGCCGATGATTGCCACTTTCAATCCGGAAATTTTACCTTTCCTTTCCTTGATGGTCATCATGTCCAGCAGGGCCTGCGTAGGATGTTCATGTGCGCCATCGCCGGCGTTAATAATGGACTGTTTAATCAGTGATGCCAGCAAGTGCGGAGCTCCGGCAGCGCTGTGGCGGATGACGATGATATCGGGGTTCATGGCTTCCAGATTGCGGGCGGTGTCAATAAGTGTTTCCCCCTTGACAACGGAACTGGTGGAAGAAGAAATGTTGATTGTATCGGCGCTGAGTCTTTTAGCGGCTATTTCAAAAGATGTTCGCGTCCGGGTGCTGGCTTCGTAAAATAAATTGATGATTGTTTTGCCGCGGAGTGTCGGCACTTTCTTGATTTTGCGGGTGGAAATTTCCAGAAAAGATTCGGCCGTCTCCAGGATGAGGTTTATTTCATCAACCGTAAGATCTTTTATTCCCAGAATGTCTTTTTTTTCAAATTTCATAACAGGCCTTAAAAAGTTTTAAATTGTGAGACTCAAATTTAATGAAACTCAGATATTACAAATGCAGTGCAGTAATATCTGCAAGTTGAATTATCCCGCCAAAGGCGGAGGGTTGAAATAACCTAAAGCTTGCTTGGGATTATTTCATACCCGTGGTTCAAGTTCCTTCTTCTATGACTACTTCGTCCACGCTATTTTTTTCCACAAGATCGACTCTCACCGCTTCCCAGAGGGAAGACGGCAGATTTTTTCCGACGAAATCTGCTCTGATCGGAAGTTCGCGGTGGCCGCGGTCGATTAAAACGGCGAGCTGGATCATTTTGGGCCGGCCAAAATCTATCAAGGCGTCCATTGCCGCGCGAATTGTTCGCCCTGTAAAGAGGACGTCGTCAATCAGGACAACTATTTTATCGTCGAGGGAAAAATTTATTTTTGTTTCCCCCAGAGGCTGCTTTTTGTTGGATGCGGAAATATCATCGCGGTAAAGATTGACATCCAGTATCCCCAGAGGAATTTTTCCGCCTTCAATGCCGGATATTTTCTTTTGTAACCTTTCCGACAGATAGACGCCGCCGGTTCTGATTCCTACAAGAACGAGATTCTCCATCCCTTTGTTTTTTTCCAGAATTTCATAAGCAATTCGGGTAAGGCATCGGTCGATACCGTCCTTGTCCATCACTACTTTAACGTTTTTTGTTTCAACCATATAATAAATGCCTCACTCAGAGATTGATAAGATCGGTTTGTATTCATTAGGGTACCGAGGAGGCAAGGAGGAGGCTCCTGAGGCGTATATGGAACATACGTTGAGGAAGCCGACGACGAAGCCAACAAAGGTAACCGTATGAAGGCAAAGCCGATATAAAAAAGCCCTTCTCCTTGCGGAGAAAGGCTCTATATACTTTTGGATGATTTCTTTCATTACCAGTTCCTTTTTCAATCTCGCCGGATTAAATTAAAAGGGTTAAATTAGTTTTTTTATACAACTAAGCAGCTTGTGTGTCAAGGTGAAAAAAATTATTCACCAAAAATATTTTGATCAAAAGCATAGCCTGTAAATTGAGTCCATTTTTAAGTAAAAATCTTTATAAATTTAAACACAAGTAATATTAATAAAAGAATTAAATAGAATCGCAAAAAATACAAAGCAATTTTTGTTGTTTTATTTAGTTGTATTCGCGGCATAATCAAATCCTTAAAGTTTAACTCTGGTTTCAATGCCTTTCATAATATCATTGTAATGAATAACACCGAGGATGCGATCCCTGGCATCGACAACGGGAATCATTTCGTAATGATACTTGGCAAAAATTTCCGCTAAGTCATCCTGGACATCGTCATCTTCTGCGGTGATTACCGGCGATGCCATTATTTCACCTATCGTTTTATTATTTGTGGTCAGAAGCATTTCGCGCAGATCGACTACCCCTAAAAGAATTTCATTATCTTCATTAACAACATAGATATAAGAAATGTTATGCGGCTCTAATTCGGAATGCCTGACTTTCTCAATTACCTCGCCCACAGTAACCTCTTTTGTTACAGTAATGAAATCATGGGACATAATGCTGTTTGCGGTTGCTTCTCGTTCGGAAAGAATGGATCGGACACGTTCGTATTGATCTTTATCCAGCAGTTGCATAAACTGAGTTACATTATCATGCGGGAGTACCGTAAATAACCCGGCAAGTTGCGGTATTGACATTTCCGAAAAGATATTACGAGCCCGTTCTTTGCGCAGATTGGCGATAATCTGGCGCTGTGCTCTTGGTTCTGCCTCCGCCAATGTTTCGGCAGCTTTTTCGGAATCCAGCGCAGAAAAAAGCGCCTGTTGCTCATCGCCCGGTAACTCTTCCAGTATGTCGGCTAAGTCTTCACTGGGGAGTTCCACCATATCTTTTCGTGTAACGGAAAGTGAAACTTTGTCCGTCGAAATTGCATCTTCGACCGACAAAGGTTGGACGTACTTCCATGATATTAGATCATCTTTTATAAGATGAAATTTCCCCAAACCTATTCTACGCAAGAAACCGTTAAAGGATATATCAACATGAAGGAGCAACAATTTATTTTTGACTTCTATTAGGTGAATATCATTGACAACCTCAACCCGGCGATCGTCTGTGTCGACGATTGTGCGGCCCATTAAATGTTTATCCAGAAGAATCCAACCTGCTTGATCGACAAAAGGCGGATAAACTTCACCATTTTCCGGAGGCTGAACAAAGATAGCATCATCTTCTGCTTTAATGACTCTTTCCCAGGGAATAAAAGCTGTTGGCTTACCCCAACCATATTCAATATAAATGCCGACGGCTTCTGGATATTGGTCCTTTACCGAAAAGACAATATCCGTGAGCTTACCGATTCTGTTTTTAATCTTTCCAACACAAATTGGCCGTTTGACCAGTTCAGAAAAATAAAGGAACCTGAATTTAGAACCGTTTCCAAGCTGGTTAGATGATTTCGCCTTATTATTTACATCCATTAGTCCGAGTCCTCTTACAATGATCATTTAAAAAGATCAGGGAAAATAGTTCCTATTCCCATCAGAGATGACATTATAACAACAAAGATAACAATTGACCAGTTCATTATATTTTGTGAACGGGTATTAACCCTGTCACCCATGACTGATTTGTCATTGAGTAACAGAATCAAAAAAACGAGTGATGAAGGCAACAAAGTAACGGCTACGACTTGCACGAACATGGTAATTGTAACCAAAGGCGCTCCGGGAATCAAAACAACAAGACCCGATGTCAATAACATCAGAAAGTAAATGCCATAAAACCAAGGGGCTTCTTTAACTTTTTGATTCAGAGAGTGTGACCATCCAAAGACTTCACCAACCGCCCATGATGTGGATAGAGAAATGCATAAAGCGCCAAGGAAACCGGCATCAAAAAGACCGATAGCAAAAAGTGTTCGAGCGATGTTGCCATAACCCACGGATAAAAGCGGCACGATAGCCTCGGCCGTTTGCGCGGCATCTTCAATTACTATAGGCGGCCGATGATAAAAGAATACAGCGCCTGTTGCAATTATTATGAATACAGCCACAATGCAGGTAAAAAAAGATCCAACAAATGTTTCAATCTTTCCAAAAGTGATATCATGAATATCAAGGCCTTTATCCACAACAGCGCTTTGTTGAAAGAATATCATCCATGGAGCGATGGTTGTTCCAATGTTGGCCAGGAGAATGAATATCAAGTCCATATTGAAGCCACTGAGCTTTGGCTGGTAAAATCCCCGGAAAACTTCACTCCAAGCGGGAGCGGTTGGTGTGGCCATTGCCCAGAATGCTGCCGGTATATAGACAAAATTAAATAAACAAAAGAAAAGAGTTAATCTTTCAAATGTCCAGTATTTGCCGGTAAGAACAATGGCAAACAAAATGAACGTAACACTAATTACGGTTATCCATGGTGGTATGCCGAAAAGGCTCATTGCCGCCGTCATTCCAATATATTCTGTAACTAATGTCAACCAATCCGTAATTCCTAAATCAACAATAGAAAACCAACCCCAAAAAGGACCGAAGCCATCGAAAATAGCTTCCGCATGTCCACGTTTAGTTACGGCCCCCAAGCGAACCGTCATTTCCTGAACAAAGTAAGCCATAGGTATAAGAAGAATAAATATCCAAAGTAACTTGAAGCCGTATTTGGAACCTGTTACTGCATAGGTGGATATGCCGCCCGCGTCATTGTCGGCAATCATAACGATTATGCCTGGTCCGAGAACGGACAAAAAAACAATGAGCTGACGACGGAAGCGATTGAGCTTATGGATGCTTTTGCTTATCCAATACATAACAGCGTACCTCAGAAATATATGTTACGACCTGTATTGGAACGCTGTCGATACAAAAATCAAAGGGATGGACAGAGTTCGTAGAAGAGAGATTGTTTTGTGGCAGAAGTTCCCGGTTCTTAATCTATCCGGAAAATGCCATTTAACGGTGGGGCAATGATATTTTCGGGATACACATCATTTTAGATTAAGCCGGAACCAAGTAATTAACGTTTCTCTACTACCAGGGGGTTCCATATCTTTCTATCTCCGAAAACTAAGTTTTTCATCGGCAATAAAAAATGTCAGACGAAAATTTTCTTTCGTTAAACATAAAATAAAACGTCAGTCAAGAATATTTTACAACTAATAAATTTTTTGATGATCGAGAGAGTAAATTTAAATTCTGACCATGTATAAGATGGTACCATTGTGAACAAAAAATAACCATGCTTTAAAAGACAAACGCATGAATGATTGACTGTAAATTATTGCACCGTTTTAATGCAGTAAACTTCCCAGTCGCTGCCAACGGAGATTATGGTCTTCGTGGTTCCACGACCAGTAAATTATAAAAGCTTTTCCTTCCACATCTTTCAAATCGACAAATCCCCAGAAGCGGCTGTCATAGCTTTCATCGCGGTTATCACCCATGACGAAAATGGAATTCTTAGGAACGGTAACTGGACCAAAATTGTCGCGGGGCTGCATGGTAGCCGGATAAATTGTATTATCACTATAAATGCCGTAAGAATCAGAATATTCTTTGCCGTTGATGAATATCTTTTTGTTTTTAATTTCGATTGTATCACCGCCCACGCCGATAACTCGTTTGATAAAATCTTTAGACTGGTCTTTGGGGTAAATGAAAACTACGATATCACCCCTTTGCGGCTCGGAAACAGAGATAATGGTTTTTCTTAAAAAAGGTATTTTTACACCATAAAGGAACTTATTGACTAAAATATGATCGCCAACGAGCAGTGTTTGTACCATGGAACGGGAAGGTATTTTATATGCACAGATTATAAATGTCCGAATAAAAACGGCAATCAAAATCGCAATAATGATTGATTCAGTGTACTCTTTAACTTTTGATTTTTTCTTTTCTTTTGTTTTTGATTTATCATCTTTAGCCATATTAACTAGAAACCTCTAAGAATAAATATTGGACAGAGAAAAAGCGATCATAAAAAGGGCGATTAATCCTTTAACCATCTTTCCTCCGATCATAGCAAAAATAGCGCGGCTAGGCGTTCGGAAAGGAGCCTTTAATTTTGATTGGCGGATAAATTCTATTGTCAAAATTCCGGCAAGACCTCCCAAAAAAAATCCTCCCCATGTGCCCGGTCCCCAAAAAAACGGTGTAAAAAAAAATGCTCCCACAGTGGCTCCTATTGCGGCAGCCCCAAAAGATTTTTTTGATGTCATCGGCTGATACCCTCCAGCCATAACTAAGAAATCAATTATTTCGGCAATTATGGCGGAAATAAGCAGAAACAAAATAATCTTCAATCCGACGTGATCAAAGCCGGTAAAAATTGCATAAAACAAAACATCAAAAAAAATGACAACGGTTCCGGGCAAGCCGAACAAATTTAGAAAAATGCCTGCGAACAGTATCAAAATAAAAACGGTAAATCCCGCTACGGCGAAAAAAGACAATTTATTTCTTCCTCTTCATTTTCGAAAGTTGCAGATTTTCAAAAAGCAGCACAATCGGACAGGAAATGAATACGGAAGAATACGTGCCAAACACGACGCCGACCAGCAGTGAAAAAGCCAGATCGTGGAGTACCGGTCCACCGAATATATACAATGCGAGCACAGTTAGAAAAACTGTAAACGAAGTTAATATCGTTCTGCTTAATGTTTGATTAATACTCATGTTGATGGTCTCGGCCAGTTTTTGCCGCGGATTCAACTTTACATTTTCCCTTATTCTATCGAGTACAACGATCGTATCATCGATAGAATAACCAATGATAAAAAATACTGCCGCGAGAATGGAAATGGTAAATTCCATATTCAGTATGGAAATTGTGCCGATGATAATAATAACGTCATGAATAAGAGCAATTATACCACCCAGTCCATAGCGGAATTCAAAACGCCAGGCTATATAAATGAGCATGGCCAGCCAGGAAAGAATTACGGCAAAAATGGCTTTTCTCTGGAAATCCATACCTACCTTGGAACCGACGACTTCCACTCGTCTGATTTCGTAATCTTTATTGAAAGCCGCGGTCAATGGTTTATTCACGTTCTCTTCAAAAAGTTTTTGATCATGGAAAGACTCCGCCGTACGAATGAGAAACTCGTTGGGGCCGAACTGCTGGATGATGCTGTTTTCCAGACGGGTTGATTTGAGAGCGCCTCTGATCTTATCGGCAGTCATATCCTTCTGAAATTTTACTTGAATTATAGAACCACCGGCAAAATCAATTCCCAGGTTTAAGCCTCCATGGATGATAACAGATGCAATACTGATGGTTGTCAAGATTACCGAGAAAATTATCGCATATTTCATTTTTCCGACGAAATCTAAATGAATTCCTGGTTTGATTAACTCCATACTATATCTCCTGCCTGCTTAAGTATTTGTTTAAATGCTCAATTTCTTGATGTTAAAGTTCCCTGTAAAATAATCAAAAATTACTCTCGTGACGAAAACAGCGGTGAAGAGGCTGGCCAGAAGACCAATGATCAGCGTGACCGCAAATCCTTTAATCGGACCGGTACCGAAGATAATCAGGAAAATTGCTGAAATTATTCCCGTTACATGCGTATCAATAATGGTAATAAAAGCTTTTTTATAACCGGTATCCAATGACAGCCGAATCGTTTTCCCTGTCCGTAACTCTTCTCTGATTCGTTCAAAAATGAGCACATTGGCATCAACAGCCATACCGACAGTGAGCAACAGACCGGCAATTCCGGGCAATGTCAGCGTGGCTTTGAAGGCCGCCAGAACGCCCAAAACTAAAACGATGTTGATAATGAGGGCCAAATCCGCGATAGTTCCCGAAAGACGGTAATAGAGGATCATGAATAAAATGACCAATATGGAACCAATCAAAGTGGCCATTATGCCTTGCCTTATAGAATCACTGCCCAGAGACGGACCAACCGTCCTCTCTTCCAGAATGTTGACCGGTGCGGGCAGAGCGCCGGCGCGTAAAACAATTGCCAAATCGCGCGCTTCGTCCATAGTGAAAGTACCGGTAATCTGTGCTTGGCCGCCGGATATTCTTTCCTGAATGACAGGCGCCGAATGGACTACACCATCCAGGACAATAGCTAAGCGTTTGCGAACATTTTCGCCGGTAATCCGATCGAAATCGGTAGCGCCTTGAGAATTAAATTTTAGAGACACAGTTGGCTCGCCAAAACGGTTGGAAATTTGTACTTTGGCGGTTTCCAGAGAAGCGCCGGTTAACAAAGATTTGTCTTTCAGCAAATATGGCGAGGAACTTCTATCTCCAGTTGATTTATCTGCGCGTAAGCCGTAAGCGATAATATCGCCTTCCGGAATATTGCCGCGAAGAGCTTCATCCAGGGAATTTTCATCATCAACTATCTTGAATTCCAAAAGGGCTGTTTTACCGATCAGGTTTTTTGCCCTTTCCGGGTCTTTAATCCCCGGCAATTGAATTAAAATGCGGTTATCACCTTCCGGAATAATTTCCGGTTCTGCGATACCAAACTGGTCTACTCTATTTCTGATTGTTTCGAGACTATGTTCAACTGCCAGCTTTTTGAGAGCAATAGCTCTTTTATCATTGATTTTTATATGGACAATTTGTGCATCTTCACGCGGGGAGGAAGAGTCTATTTCTAAATCAGGATACTGGTCAAGAAGGATTTTATCCAATGCGGTCTTTCCTGCTGATTCAGTGAGTTGCAATGAGATCGTAGCACCTTTTGACTTTTCCAGATTACGGAAGTGGACCTTATTTTCCATCAGCGATTCCTTTAAATCATTGGCGGTTCTTTCCATCATGGATTCCAGAGCCTTTTCCGTATCAACTTCTAAAACAAGATGCATCCCACCTTGCAAATCCAAACCCAGATGAATTTTATCCTTGGGAAAATATTCATTCCACGGAGTTGGAAGCTGAGGAATTAATGTCGGTAATAAAAAATACAGAGCAGCAAGACATACCACAGCTGTGATTGCTATCCTTATTTTTAAAGATTTAATCATAAATGCCCCTTTCTATACTATGGCTTTGTCGAAGGTGTTGGAGCCGCTGATCCTGACTTCTGAAGAACAGCTCCAATGGCGCTTCGCGCGACTTTGATTCTTACCTTGTCGGCAATTTCTAAAGTGATGACTGCATCGGCTAAGCCCGTTATTTTACCGTGAATCCCTCCGGTTGTCATTACTGTGTCACCGTAGGCGAGGTTATCTAGCAAGGCCTTGAGTTCCTTCTGTTTTTTTTGCTGAGGGCGAATTAGCAAAAAATAGAAAATCACGAAAATTACTGCCATGGGAATAATGAAGCCCAAACCATCGCCGCCGCCGGCCGATCCACCCCCTGGGGCACCGCCCATTGCAAATGCTAATGTTATCAAGTTAACTTCCTCCTTATACCATTTCTAATGGAAATTTCCGCCATACTGGCGAAAATTCTCGGTAATGTAAATATCCATTTATTATGCGCTCCCCTAACGGGAATGCGCTTCCGATCAAAGCGCTATTTTTGTTGGCGTCGTTGTAGGCTTCCTCAACGTATAACCTGAAGGTCACGCGTATAAAATACGCCTCGTCGCCTCCGCCTAGCCGCCTCAATATCATCTTTGATTTAGAAATGGTATTAAAATTGCTCTTTATCAGAAATTTTTATAATTTCATCTTATTTTCTTAAAAATCTTTTTTAAATTCTAAAAAACGGTCTTCGCTTATCGCCGCCCGTATTTTTTCCATGAGGCGCATATAATGGCGGATGTTATGAATCGTATTTAATACCATAGCCAGTATCTCACCGGCAACATAAAGATGACGTAAATATGCCCGGGAATAATTTTTACAGGTGTAACAATCACATGTTTCGTCAAGCGGATCATTACATTCCCGCCAGCGGGAATTTTTTATAACAATCTTTTCTGAATTTGTAAACAATAATCCGTGACGGGCGCATCGGGTAGGTATGACACAGTCAAACATGTCTATTCCGCAAGATACTCCAAAAACAATGTCCTGGGGCGTACCAACACCCATAAGATAGCGCGGCTTATCGGCAGGCAATAAAGGAGTAATTGAATCGGTTATCTCATAAACTATGTCTTTAGGTTCACCTACGCTCACTCCACCTAACGCATAACCATCAAAACCAAGGACGGCGGTTTGTTCCACCGCTTGTTTGCGTAAATCCAGATAAGTACCTCCCTGAATAATGCCAAAAAGCGCCTGATCAACACTTGTTTTAGCAGTCTTGCACAAATGAGCCCATTTTACTGTCAAGGCCAGTGATTCTTTGGTTTGAGATAATGTGGCAGGGTAGGATGTGCATTCGTCTAGGCACATCATAATATCAGAACCGAGCGCTTCCTGGATTTCAAGCGCTTTTAGCGGACTTAAGAAATGTTTGGAGCCATCAATGTGAGAACGAAACATAACGCCGTCGGGCGTAATTTTGCGCAGAGCTCCCAGACTGTAGACCTGAAAACCACCGCTGTCGGTCAGAATCGGGTCCGGCCAATTCATAAACCGGTGAAGACCACCCAGCTTTTTGATAGTTTCATGACCGGGTCGCAAATACAGATGATAAGTGTTGCCTAAAATAATTTCAGCGCCGCAATTCTTGATCTCTTCGGGCAGCATTGATTTGACTGTACCTTGCGTGCCCACCGGCATAAACGCGGGTGTATGCACCATGCCATGGGGAGTAATCATTTTCCCCAAACGGGCAGCAGTGGAACTATCTTGCTTTATTAAATTAAATTGAAAAGGCATCTTTTTGTATCCTAACCCCGATAAACGGAATAAGTTCCGCCCTGCGGGATAAGTGCGTTAACGAAATTGCTTTCTACCGGAAAGCAATTTCTAACTTACTAAAGAATCAGCATGCAGTCGCCGTAACTGTAAAAATGATAACGGTTTTCCACGGCATGCTGATAAGCTTTTTTTATTAATTCTATACCGGCAAAAGCGCAAACGAGTAAAAATAAGGATGATTGCGGCAAATGAAAATTAGTCAAAAGTCCATTGACTCTTTTAAATTTATAACCGGGATAAATAAAAAAATTGGTAGTGCCGGAATTCGCCTGGACATATCCATCATTATCGGCAACACTCTCTAAAGTGCGGGTAGAGGTCGTTCCCACCGCAATTATGCGCCGGGCATTATTGATGACTTGGCTGCTGTCTGCGCTTATTTCATAATACTCTGATTCCATAACATGTTTTTCCACTTCATTTACAACGATTGGCAGAAAAGTTCCATAGCCGACGTGCAAAGTTATCGGGGCGATTTGAATACCCTTGGCTGACAATGTTTGCAGAACATTAGCTGAAAAATGCAGTCCGGCAGTTGGGGCCGCGATAGAGCCGGGATTTTTCGCATAAATAGTCTGGTAACGTTCCCGGTCAGTGACATCCGGCTCAGCATTTTTTTTACGCTTAATGTAAGGGGGCAGAGGGGCGCGGCCGAAACGGTTTAAATAAGCTTCAAAACCATGCGGCGCAAAAAATTCCAACAGCCATTTTTTATCAGATATACGGGCTAAAATCTTTGCCTCACAGTTGTTACCAAGATCGATAACGTCGTTTTCACGCAGTCTCTTGGCCGGTCTTAACAGCACTTCCCATTTTTGAGACTCTTTTTCGATTTCTTTCTTAGTTAAAAGTAATATTTCCAGAATTCCTCCGGTCGGCTTTTTGCCAAATAGCCGGGCGGGAATTACTTTCGAATCGTTAATAACCAGAACATCGCCACTTTGCAGAAAATCAGGCAGTTGAAAAAAAGAGGAATCCGCCATTTTTTCTTTATTTTTGTCCAGAAAAAGTAAGCGTGAGCTATCCCGCTTTTGGCAAGGATGCTGGGCAATAAGTTCATCGGGCAAAAAATATGAAAAATCTTTTAAATCCATATATCTCTTTGTGCAAAGTGAAAAGTTTGGGCAAATAATCAGATTACTATGATACTGTCAATATAAATGAGCTTAACTTCGTCCGAAATATAGCAGAATCAGCCCAACAATCATTGCGGATATTCCTAAAAACCGCAAGGTGGAATCCGGCATAGTTGTCATCTTGAGCAGATAAATTTTTAATCTTTCCGGGAAAATAAAATAAGGAAGACCTTCAATAATAAAAACCATACCCAACACGCAAAGAAAGTATTTCATTTTAAATCCTTTATTTGTGAAACTCCAGTTCCGAAAGCGAAGTGCATCGTAACTGGTAAGTTAAACAATCCAGCAAAGCTGAGGGTATAATAACCCGCAGCTTGCTGCGGGGTTCATATCCGTGATTTTGCTTCATTCCAGAGTTCATCCATCTGGGCCAAGGTTGCTTTCTCCAGAGATATTCCGCGGGCGGAAAGTTTAGCGGTGACATAAGAAAAACGCTGCAAAAATTTATTAGTTACTTTGGATAATGCCGTTTCGGCGTCAACTTGAACGAAACGGCTCAAATTTACCATCGTAAACAAGATATCACCTAATTCTTCTTCGATTTCATCAGGGGTGCGGTTCTTTATGGCAGCGTTGAATTCTTTGATTTCTTCTCTCAATTTTTTCATTACATCCTGAATCTTTGGCCAATCGAAGCCATAAGTGGCTGCTATTGAAGTAATCTTTTGTGCTCGCTTCAAGGCGGGAAGTGAAAGTGGCACATTGCCAAATATGTTTTGCTTATTGTTTTTAGTGCCGCGTTCTTTTCTTTTGATTTGTTGCCAGTTTTCCTTGATTTTTTGAACTGAAATTATTTTTTTATCGCCAAAAACATGCGGATGCCGCCGGATCATTTTTTTTATAATTCCATCCAAAACATCACTTAGAAAAAACAGTTCTGATTCTGCCCCCATTTCAGTCAGAAATAATATTTGGAAAAGCAAGTCGCCCAGCTCTTCCTTCAACTCTTGCGGGTTTTCTTTGGCAAGAGAATCGGCCACCTCATAAGCTTCTTCCAGAATATACTTGCCAATATCTTCCTTCTTTTGTTGTTGATCCCACGGACAACCATCCGGTGCACGCAGCTTTTTAATGAGTTGGGTTAATTCTGTCAGTTTTCTTAGTGCGTTATCATCTTTTTTCATTTATGCGTAAATCCTAAAACCTTTAGTAAAAGTTGTTTTAATTGGGGTTTATATTGAAAGTAAGTAGCATATAAAAGTATAGCTGACAATAGATGACAATGTTTTTCAAGCATAATCATCAAAGGTTCATTAGGTGAGTAATAGTTTCACAGCTTTAATGGAGGTAATTTTGTTCTGGTAACATTATTAAATTTATTTTGTTAAATTTATTCTTGACAAGGTAAAAAAAAAGCGTATTGTTTGCGATCAATACAAGGGTTTGGGGTATAAGAACCAAGTATTACGAAAATCTGTGAAAGGAGGTTAGCCGTTAATGAAAAAGATATTTGCCATTTTTATCTCTATGCTATTCGTCGCTTCTTTATCTCTTGCAGTCGTGGGCTGCAAAAAAGCCGAAGAGCCAGCACCTGCAGAGGCTCCTAAAGTTGAAGCACCTGTTGCTCAGCCTGCACCTGTAGGTACTGCAGTACCTGCACCTGGCGCACCCGGAGCACCTGGGGCACCCGGAGCACCTGGCGCACCCGGAGCACCTGGCGCACCCGGAGCACCCGGAGCACCTGGCACACCTGCAAAATAATTGCTTTAATAAATTCGCAGGACAAATTAATCGGACATTCCTTTTATAGTGAATGTCCGATTTTTTTTATACAAAATAGGGCTTTATTTTTTAAAATGTGTTATAAAAATTATGTAAGATTAGAAGATCTTGTCATACTGGCGGGAAGTAAAATATAAACTTATTTAAATATGAATAATCTCGATAATGGTTTGGGAGGTGTATTATGTCAGAAAAAAGTAGCGATTTATTAAAAGGTTTATTTATTGGCGGATTGATTGGTGTGGTTTTGGGAGTTTTGTATGCACCCAAAAGTGGTAAGGAGACGCGTGAAGATATTGCCCGAACAACTGAAGATCTTTTATCCAAGGGCAAAGAGGAATATGAAAAAGCGGTTGAAAGAAGCAAATCGGCTTATGAAACAGCCGTTAAACATTTGAAAGGTTTAGAAATATCGGCAAAAGAAAAAGTAGAAGAAATAGAAAGTAAAGCAAGTGAATTTGCTCATAAAGGCGCCGATGCTATTGCTGGCAATAAAAATAGATTGAGGAAGGCGATTGATGCAGGGGTGGAAGCTTATCGGGAAGAAAATATTAAAAAACCAGTTTGATTATCAACGTAACCAGTAAATATTAACCACGGGCATAGTGCTAATCATTTAAGGAGAAAATTCATGTATCTAGAAATTGCTTTGGTAATTTTAATCATTATACTTATTCTTTTGGTAATTTTTTGCATTCCCATTCTTATACAAATATGGCGCACCTCGAAGGATCTTACGATGACTTTGCAAACATTAAATCAAAGTTTGCCTGCGATATTGAAAAATCTAGAAGAGATTACCACAAATATTAATAACTCTACTGCCGCTGTGAATCGAAGAATTCAAAATTTTTCCAATACGGCAGACCGGTCTCAGTTAATTATAAATGATATTATTGATAATATTCAATGTTTTGCCCCAATTGCCATGAAATTGCCAATTCTTCAGACAATAAAAAATGTTGTTGCGGTTGTAAAAGGCATACGCGTTTTTATTGAAGTTCTTTTAAACAAAGAAAGAGTTTAAATTGGAAGGGATTGCAATGACAAAGGTAACATTTACCAGCAAATGGGGCAGTGTAAAGGTTCAGAAAAAATCAGTTTCACCTGCCGCGGCAGCGGAAAAATCAGCCGAAGAATCAGTCCGGGAAATAAAAAAGTCGCAAAAACCTCCGGTCGGTGAAGACTATAGAGAAAAGTCACTGGCGATTAATAGTCTTGTCTGTGCCCGGTGCGGTCGGGAATTTGCCGAATCCCAAAGACAACTTTTAACCGTGCACCACAAAGACGGCAACCACCACAATAATCCTGCCGATGGCAGCAACTGGGAAAATCTTTGCGTCTATTGTCACGAAGATATTCATAGCAGGGGAGTATTGGCGGAATATCTGGGTGATAATGCTCATGGCCGGGAGTTTTCTCTGGTATATGATGATTCGCCGGCTGCCGTTGGATCCGGTTTAATGGCCGAGAAATTGAAAAAGGCACTGCAAAAAAACAAACAGGAATAAGACCTTTACACAAGTTCTAAATCAAAGATGATATCGAGGCGGCAAGGAGGAGGCGACGAGGCGTATATGTACATATGTTGAGAAATCCGACGACGCTGCCAACAAAGATAGCGCTTTGATTTGGAATTAGCGTAATATCAAGTTCGAATTTCCTTTATCTTTGACCATTTTATCGCCGACTGAAGTTCCACAATAAACACAGCTGTAATCATATTTTTCTCCTTCCTTCAGAATCAGCAACAATCTTTTTCTTACGGCAACCGCTCTTTTGCATTGAGGGCAAAACAACTCTGTGGCATCAAAGTCTTTATAAGTTTCTTTCATTTCTAATCTTCAGACTCGGGAATATCTTCCCAATTTTTTAGCCAGACTTCGGCCTCACTGTCACTGGGAGCACGGTAGTCGCCACGCGGCGAAAGAGATCCGCCGGAACCTACTTTTGGTCCATTGGGAACGCAGGAGCGTTTGTACTGAGAAGTTTTAAAAAATCTATATAAATAAACGTAAAGCCATTTTTTTATTTCTTTTAAACTGTAAAAGTTTCTTTTATCTGCGGAAATATCCGGCCAATGGCCTTTTGTTTTATCCTTCCAGGCGTGGTAAGCCAGAAAAGCTACTTTTGAGGGTAAATATCCAAAGCGGGTTATGTAAAAGTTATTAAAATCCTGAAGTTCATAGGGACCAATAACGTCTTCGGTTTTCTGGCTGGGCTGGTTGCCAGTTTTTCCCGGAATTAACTCGGGTGAAATTTCTGTCTCCAGAACATCAATAATAATTTTGGATACATTTTTTGAGAATTGGTTGCTCTCCGCAACCCAGCGGATCAAGTGCTGAATAAGTGTCTTGGGGACGCTGGCATTAACATTATAATGCGACATGTGGTCACCGATGCCATAAGTGCTCCAACCTAAAGCCAGTTCACTTAAGTCTCCTGTGCCTACAACCAGAGCATTGCGCATATTTGCCAAGCGGAAGAGGTGTGCTGTGCGCTGACCGGCTTGGACATTTTCAAAGGTTATGTCGAAAACTTTTTTGCCGCGGGCATAGGGATGTTTAATGTCTTTGAGCATCTGTAGACAAGCGGGCTTGATATCAATTTCATTTGCTTCAACGCCCAGGGCTTTCATTAATTTTAAAGCATTGTTGTATGTTTTTGTCGTGGTGGCAAAGCCCGGCATTGTGTATGCCTTGATATTCAATCTCGATAATCCTAAAGCATCCATTGTCTTGGCGGCGACAATAAGAGCATGGGTAGAATCAAGGCCGCCGGAAACGCCGATAGCAATATTGGCAATGCCTGAAGATTTTAAGCGTTTCGACAAACCCTGAACCTGGATATTATAGGCTTCATAGCATCGCTGGTCGCGCGAGGAAGGGTCGGCAGGAATATAGGGAAAGCGAGGGTAGTCTCTATTTAAAAGAATCCGGCTGCCAAAAATATCCACATTAAATTCTATTTTGCGAAAAGACAAAAGTTTTTCTTTGTGAATGGCTGCGTTTTGGCTGAAAGAAGTTAAGCGCATCCTGTCTTGCGCCAGACGGTCAAGGTCGATATCGCTGTATATTATTTGAGCTTGCTGTGCAAAGCGGGCAGACTCGGCAAGCAGATTGCCGTTTTCATAAATCATGGCATGACCATCCCAAGCAAGGTCAGTTGTCGATTCGCCTATACCGGCGGCGGCGTAAAGATAAGCAGTGACACAACGCGCCGATTGATTGGCGGCAAGTTGGTGACGATATTCGGATTTGCCGATGGTAATGTTGGAAGCGGATAAATTGCCGATAACAGTAGCTCCGGCCATGGCCGCAAAGCTCGATGGCGGGATGGGAACCCATAGATCTTCGCAAAGTTCGAGGAAAAAATTAAAATTTTTAATATTGGCAACTTTAAAAATAATATCGGCGCCAAAAGGTATATTTTTTTGTCCGGCTAATTCTATTTGGGAAGAAAGTGCGGCGTTGGCGGGCGTAAATTGTCTTGCCTCATAAAATTCGCGATAATTGGGCAGATATGATTTTATAGCTATCCCCAGTATTTGTCCGCGGTAAAAGACAACAGCACAGTTGAAAAGCCGGCAATCAACTTGTAGTGGCGCACCGGTTACAATAATTGTATTGATCTTTTCGGAAGCTTTTTTAATTTTGGCAATTGCTTCCCGGACACTATGTAAAAGCGCATCCTGATGAAACAAATCTTCATTAGAATAAGCGGATAATCCCAGTTCCGGGAAAATAGCCAGAATCGCTTTATGGGATGCCGCTTCCCGGGCTAGTTCAATAGTTTTTTGCGTATTAAAAAAAGTATCGGCAACTTTAAGTTCCGGTATGCAAACAGCGGTACGGATAAAACCGTGGTTGTATAAATTGAAAAACTGCACCTTTTTTTTAGAAGGCATAAGTTTATCCTTTCTCTACGCAGGCGTAAGCGCTGTGATTATGGATGCTTTCAAAATTTTCCGCTTCAATGCTGTACCAGATGAAATTTTCGTCTTTGTTCAGTTTTACCGCCACGGAGCGGACAACGTCCTCTACAAATTTAGGATTCTCGTAAGCTTTTTCCGTGACATATTTTTCATCCACACGCTTTAAAAGAGAGTATACCTCACCGCTGGCGGAATCTTCCACTATTTTTATCAGATCTTCAATCCAGAAGAACTTTTTAAAGCGCACTTTGAGAGTCACCATACTGCGCTGGTTATGCGCGCCAAACTGACTTATTTCTTTGGAGCAGGGGCAGACGGTCGTAACCGGCACAACAATTCCCACCAGAAAGTCCATTCGATCAGCGTTGTTTTCGCCGGAAAGAAGACAGCGGTATTCCATGAGGCTTTTAGCTTTTGATACCGGCGCTGTCTTTTCCAGAAAATAGGGGAATTCTATTTCCATATGGGCGGAATGGGCGTGTAATTTCTGCCGCATTTTTTCGAGAATGGTCTGGAAAGTTTTAATGCTGATCGGGCCTTTGAAGTCATTGAGCACTTCCACAAAACGGCTCATGTGTGTGCCTTTAAAATGATGTGGCAGATCGACATACATATTGAACGTCGCGTTAACCGGCTGGGTGCCCCGGGCGCGATCAAGGACGATAATCGGATATTTAATATTCTTTACACCGACTTTTTTAATGTCAATATTGCGGAAATCTTTTTGGTTTTGAATGTCAATCATACTTCTCCGGTATATAAGTAACGGCCGCGTTTTCTGATTCCCAAATTTTAACCCCAACGACATTGACCTTGGCCAGTTTAACTTTTAGTTCCATTTTTTCGCAAATATATCTAGCGATATTTTCCGCTGAGGGGTTTATGCCGGCAAATGGAGGGAGGATGTTGAGATGCTTGTGATCAATATCTTCAAGAATTTCGCTGAGCCATTTTTTAAAGACGCGAAAGTCAATTAACAAACCGGTCGAGTTTAATTCTGAAGCGGCAACAGTCACCTCCACTTTAAAATTATGGCCGTGTAATTCTTCACATTTACCGCCGATTTCAGCGAGAACATGCGCAGCGGAAAATGATTTTATAATTGTAACTTCGTACATTTCCAACTTCTCCGATTCTTAATTTGTAATTAATACCATATTTTGTGATGATGGGAAATCATTAATTATTGCATGGTGAAATCCACAGTATTCTGGTTAAAATCACCATTTCTTCGGCAGGAGAGGTTATCTATGTTTATTGCCCGTAGGCGTTTAATAAATATTTATTGTTGATTTTACATGCTAATTTCAATCTTCTTTAACTAGAGGGATATATGTATTGCATCTGGCATATAAATTGCTAAAAACAAGATGTCAGATTAAATTAGGAAATAAGTTCAGGAGGTGACCGGGTAAAATAAAACATTGGACAAATCAACTGGAATGATTTAATTTAAAAAAAATTACAACAAATAAAATGCTATTATAAAAGGAGGCACATTATGTTAAAGATTTTCCGTAAAAAAGAAGGACAGAAAGGTTTTACGTTGATTGAGTTGATGATCGTTATCGCAATTATCGGTATTCTGGCAGCCATCGCTATCCCACAGTTCATTCAGTATAGAAAAAGAGGATATGTTGCGACGTTAAATAGCGATGCAAAGAATTCCTATACTGCGTCGGTCGCATATGTTGTTGATAATCCCAACGCTACAACTATTTCTTTAG
>Ga0224555_1002491_pt1 | contig 21441 bp, 19 predicted proteins | sample 714S23034metaG_FD_180687 | JGI IMG/M metagenome (GOLD analysis project Ga0224555, IMG submission 180687) | Peat soil microbial communities from Stordalen Mire, Sweden - 717 S2 30-34 | ecosystem: Environmental > Terrestrial > Soil > Wetlands > Peat | place: Sweden: Norrbotten County, Stordalen...
TGGAGTGCGTCTTCTTCTTGTCTGGATCCAAACCGAGTGAGACCAACGCCTCAAGAATAGGCTTGGCCTTCACTTCCAGTTCCCGTGCCAGATCGTTGATTCGAACTTTGCTCATCCGTCCCTTTTCATTTCCCCTGCGCGCTTAGCTGTTCATATCAGCCTCATCGAAGGTTGAATCTCGTTCAGCTCAATGTTGTAGAAATCTCGTCCAATTTTATTATCCCTGAAATCGCAACCCTCGAAGCTGCCGATTGCAACCCAGGCAATTCGTCTGCATGCGTGGCCAGCAACGCTAACCACGCTTCTGTCCATCCGTCTCGACGCCCTCGTCGCTGACCTCCTGGCTCTCGTTCACCAGGCTGTCCACGGCATCATTCTCCAGTTCAATCGTCTCCTCGCGTGCATCCGCATCGCTCACTGCGTCGCTTTCCGACTCCTTGTCCTCCGCATTCGCAATCGCCTCGGACGACACGTCGTGAACCTCCTCAACCTCTCCGGCCGAGCCCGCCTCCGTCTCCAGAATCTCCTCCGGAGTTTTCTCCTCCGAGCTCTCTTCAGAACCCTCTACCGCAGGCTCCTCCGCTGTCTCCACTACTGCATGATCCTCGCTCGCAGCCGCATCCAGCTTTACCTCCGCCTCCGCCGGCCGCTCCTCGCCCTCTTCGTACTGGCCGAAGTAGTGCCGCACCGCAACCGAGATCTTCTCCAGCGTCTTCTCGCCGATGCCGGGAATCTCCTCCAACTGCTCCGGCGTCATGTCGGCCAGCTCCTCGATGGTCGTAATCCCAGCCGCGATCAGCTTCTCCAGAATCGAATCGCCCAGCTCCTTGATCTGCTCCACCGGGGTCGTCGTGCCGCCGCCCATCTCCTGCATCTGCTGCTCGACCTCTTGCCGCTTCTCTTCCTCGCTCTTGATGTCGATCTTCCAGCCCAGCAGCTTCGCCGCCAGCCGGACATTCTGCCCCTTCTTGCCGATCGCCAGCGACAGCTGCGTATCGTCGACGATCACCTCGATCTGCTTCTCCTCCAGATTGACAATCGACACTTTGCTCACCTTGGCCGGCTGTAGCGCCTTCTCCGCAAACGTCGTGATCTCCTCGGAGAACTCGATGATGTCGATCTTCTCGCCGCGCAACTCGCGGATGATCGACTGCACGCGCATCCCCTTCATCCCCACGCACGCGCCCACCGGGTCCACGTCCTTGTCGCGGCTCTGCACCGCGATCTTGGTCCGCTCGCCCGCCTCGCGCGCAATCGCCTTGATCGAAACCGTCCCGTCGTAGATCTCCGGCACCTCGCTCTGGAACAGGTTCTGCACCAAACCCGGCGCCGCCCGGCTCACAATCACCTGCGGTCCCTTGGCCGCCCGGTCCACCCTCAGCAGCACCACGCGCACCCGCTCGCCCACGGCAAACTGCTCCAGCCGGCTCTGCTCGCGCTTGGGCATCCGCGCCTCCGCCTTGCCCAGGTCGAAGATCACGTCCATCGGCTCCAGCCGCTTCACTGTCGCGTTCAACACCTCGCCCGCGCGGTGGTTGTACTCCAGAAACACCGTATCGCGCTCGGCCTCGCGGACCTTCTGGAAGATCACCTGCTTGGCCATCTGCGCCGCAATCCGTCCCAGCGGAGTGGTGTCCTTGTAGAAGCGCAGCTCGCCGCCCACCTCAACCTCGGGAGCCAGCGCGCGCGCCTGCTCCAGCGTCAACTGGTTGATCTCGTCCTCCACCTGCTCCGGCCCCTCCACCACGGTTTTATAGACATACGCGCGTATCTCGCCTGTCTCCTTGTCCATCTCCGCACGCATGTTCTCCTGCGTCTTGTAGAACTTGCGTGTCGCCAGAGCGATCGCATCCTCCACCGCGCCCACCACGATCTCGGGCTCGATTCCCTTGTCCTTGCTCAACGTCTCGATCGACTGGTACAGAACACTCGCCATAGCTTCGCTCACCTTCAAATCCGCCTAATTCCTCGAACCTCGAACCTCGAACCTAAATCTCTGCCACTAAATTCGCCTTCTCCACATCCTTCAACTGAATCTCGATCGTCTCCGCAACCGCTGCCTTCTTTGCCTTGCCCTTCTGCTTCACCGCAGCCAGGTCAATCTTCAATACGCCGTCCACAAACCCTGTCAGCCGCCCCATCCACTCCCGGCAGCTATTGACCGGGGTAAACGTCTTCACCTTCACCAGGCTCCCCTGAAACCGCGTAAAATCCTCTGCGCGCGCCAGCTTCCGTTCCAGCCCCGGCGACGAAACCTCAAGCGTGTACTCCGCTCCCGGAACCACATCCTCCACATCCAGCAGCGTGCCAAAGTCCGTGGCAAACGCCGCGCAATCCTCATGCGTCACGCCGCTCAGCAGCTCCACTGGAACGTTCTTCGGCAGGTCCTCAACCTCGCCAGCAGCAGCTCGTTCGGCAAGCCTCTTCCGCTCTGCCGCGTCCTTCTCCACAAAAATCCGTAGCGCCCGCGACCGTCCGCCGCCGCCAAACTCCACATCCACTACCTCCAGATGATGAGATGCGGCAACCCGCTCCGCCAGCCGCCGAATCTCGTCTATCTGCAATGCCATAACGCCTTTTCAGCCCGTTCTTTCAGTAGGATGCCGTCGACAACAGCCAAACCGTCTTTGGAGCAACAAAAAGTGGGCTTTCGCCCACTCATCTCTTCCGCCATTTTACCGGGATCCCCAACCAGTTTTCTGGTTGGGGTCGGTTTGCCGGTGCGCACACGGCTCCTTACCGAACAGCGGAACAAACTTGCTCGCTCTTTCAAGATACGCCAAAATCAATGAATATTCAATCCCATCCTTCCGCCATCCTCCGAAAAACAGCATCGTCCAGGGTGTGCAAATCCGTGAAACCAACCTCATCCCCTGGCAGACTAAGCTCCCTCTCCGCACTGCCTCTCCCTGCCCCGGTTTTGCCCGAAGCGCTTCGCCAGCCTACAATCAAACAAACCCGGCACAGAAATCCAGCCTACGCAGGCGCGTGCTGGCCCACGAAGGCACCAGCCAGAACGGAAAAAATGATCACCTCTCCAATCCCGGAAGCCCTGACCTTTGACGATGTCCTTCTCGTCCCTGCCTACAGCGAGGTCGTACCCAATCAGGTCAGCACCCAGACCCAGCTCACCCGCAACATCACGCTCAACACCCCGCTCATCTCGGCCGCCATGGACACGGTCACCGAGTCTCGCCTGGCCATTGCCATGGCCCAGCAGGGAGGCATCGGCGTCATCCACCGCAATCTCACCATCGCGCAGCAGGCCGGCGAGATCGACAAGGTCAAGCGCTCCGAGTCCGGCATGATCGTCGATCCCGTCACCATCTCGCCCGAGCAGCCCATCTCCGACGCGCTCGAGCTCATGCGCCGCTTCAAGATCTCCGGCGTCCCGGTCACCCGCAAGGGCCGCCTGGTCGGCATCCTCACCAACCGCGATCTGCGCTTCGTCTCCCGCACAGACATTCCCATCGACGACGTGATGACCAAGACCAACCTCGTCACCGTTCCCGTCGGCACCACGCTGGAGGAGGCTGAGCTCATCCTCCACCAGCACCGCATTGAAAAACTCCTCGTCGTCAACGACGAGTACGAGCTGAAGGGCCTCATCACCGTCAAGGACATCCAGAAGAAGCTGAAGTACCCCAACGCGTCGAAGGACAGCAAGGGCCGCCTGCGCGTCGCCGGGGCCATCGGAGCCACCGGAGACTTCCTGGAGCGCGCCGCAGCGCTCATCGAGATGCGCGTCGACGCTCTGGCCATCGACAGCGCCCACGGCCACTCCTCGCGCGTCCTCAAGGCCATCACAGAGGTCAAGAAGCACTTCCCCGACGTCGATCTCCTGGCCGGCAACGTCGCCACCTACGACGGCGCAATGGCCCTGATCGACGCTGGCGCGGACGCCGTCAAGGTCGGCATCGGCCCCGGCTCCATCTGCACCACCCGCATGGTCACCGGCGCTGGAATGCCCCAGATCACCGCAATCACCGAGGCCACGCGCGCCGCCGCCAAGCACGGAATCCCCATCATCGCCGACGGCGGCATCAAGTACTCCGGCGACGTCACCAAGGCCATCGCCGCCGGCGCCAACGTCGTCATGATCGGCTCGCTGTTTGCCGGTGTCGACGAGTCGCCCGGCGAGACCATCCTCTACCAGGGACGCAGCTTCAAGGCCTACCGCGGCATGGGCTCGCTCTCCGCCATGTCCCAGGGCTCCGGCGAACGCTACTTCCAAAGCGCGGAAGACATGACCGAAGCCGCCAGCACCGAACGCGAAAACCTGACCGCCCGCGAGACCACCGGCCAGAACCGCCTCGCCAAGTTCGTCCCCGAGGGCATTGAGGGCCGCGTACCCCACCGCGGCCCGCTGGAGGCGATGGTCTACCAACTGGTCGGCGGACTGCGCTCCGGCATGGGTTACCTCGGCTGCAGCACCATCCCGGAGCTGCAGGCCAACGCCCGCTTCATCCGCATCTCCAACGCAGGCCTGCGCGAGAGCCACGTCCACGACGTCATCATCACCCGCGAGGCCCCCAACTACCACGCAGAGTAGATCAGCAACAGGGGCGCAGAAGCAACCAGCAACAGTGCAACGGCGCGACCTATACCAGCCTGGGGCGAACGGGGTCCCCGGCGAGCCTGCTCGCTGGGGTAGGAAGCCCCAGGTACTAGCCGCAAACAAACCCTTAGGGCTGAAAGGCCGCCCCATAGTTACGGGAAGCAGAGTTTAGCCATATGCGTCCAGTTTTCTTCTATAAGCCGTTGCCCCCGTCGCCACCCTCTCGTCCAGGCTGGCAATGGTACTTTAGCGTCTGGACTCCGGTTGCAATTGCCGTCGCAATCATCTGCATGGAGTCCACCAGCGCTCTCTCCTCGCAGCACACCAGCAGTTTTCTGCGCCCCATCCTCGAGCGTTGGTTTGGACATATCAACGACAGCTCATGGGACCTCTACCACCACTATCTGCGCAAGAGCGGCCATTTCATCGGCTATGGCCTGGTGGCCTTCACCTTCCTCCGCGCATGGCTGCACACACTCGATCTGCGCGGGTCGGGCTCGCTGCTCGCATGGCGTCTCCAGTCCACCCTGCTCGCCATCGTCTCCACCGCCATCGTCGCCAGTTGCGACGAGTTCCATCAGTCGATCCTGCCCGATCGCACCGGCTCGCCCCTCGACGTCCTGCTCGACACCGCCGGCGCCTGCGCGCTCTGTCTCCTGGTCTGGTTCCTCTGCTGGCGCAGGCGGCAATCCCACACGGAACTCATTGCCGCTTGAATTGCGTGTCCAGCACCATCGCGTCGAAGCGGTGCCTCAGCGTAAAGCCAAACCGCTCATACAGCCTCACCGCCTGCACATTGTCTTCGGTCACGGTCAGCGTGATGGCCTCGAAGCCCGCGCCTAGCAGGCTCTTCGCGCTCCGCTCCAGCAGCCCGCGGCCAAGCCCGCGACCGCGATACGCCTGCGCGATGCAGAGTTGAGTGATGTGCGCCACATTCGCCCCCACCCGCGAGCAAAGCACCATGCCCACCAATGCGCCGCTTCGCCGCTCGCGCAGCATCCACGAGAAGCCCGGCTCGAAGATGCCGCATCCGGGAAAGCGCACAATGTTGTGCAGAAAGCGCAGCGAGCCGTGCAGCGAGCGGTACTGGTCATTGATCAGCGCGTCTGTGTGCCCCACATAGCAGGCATGGATCAGCTCGGCCGCGGCCTGATAGTCCTCTGGCGTCCACAGCGCCAACGCAAGCTCCGGCCCAACGCCAGACAGATCAGCCGCCTCTGCTGCCGCCGGCAGAAGGTCCCTCTGCCCGCCAACATTACACTCCAGAAACAGTCGAGGGTACACGGTGAACTCCGGCCCGGCAAAGAGGTCGGTAAACTCGCCTGCACCGTAGAGCAATAGTTGCGACTCCACGCGATCGACTCCCGGCGTGTGCCCCAGCAGCTCCAGCATGGGCGCCAGCAGCGCCCGCGTTGCGTCGGCGTCGCTCATCGTCTTGTGGCCGGTGGCGAATGCGTCGCCGATCACCGCCTTGATCCCCTCGTATACGCAGAACGTATAGCCGCACACGCGTCCCCGGTCGAGCGCCACAAAGCCGGTTAGAATGCGCGATTCCAGATACTGTAGCAGCAGCTCGGTCGAGCTTCGGTAGTCCCAGCGCAGGCGCTCCCGCCACACCCCAGCCTCGCGCTCCAGCAATGGCCGCAGTTGGCGCGCGGAGAAGTTCCGCAGGTCGAGAACTTCGATCTCGGATGCAACCGGCACGCTAGCCATGGCCCTTCCCCTGCACCTGCGTCTTCAACTCTCGGTCCAACAAGGGTCGAGCATATAGGAGTCGAAGTTCATCCGTACACCGCGCACAGAAATATTCTTTGTGCGTTTATGGCTTTCGATAGACCTTGTACACCTGCAAACCACGCGCCGGGTACTCGATGATCTGCTGATAGACGCGCCCGGCGAGCAGAGGTTCCAGCGCGGGAGTGTCTTTGGCTGGGACCACCAGCAGATGCTCGCCCGCGGGAACGCCGTCCACTCCGTACTCGATCAGCTGCTCGTTGCGATAGAAGGAGAGGCCATACACCATGTCTCGCTTCACGCCCTCCACCGCGACCAGATGCACCTCCGGCGCCTTCTGCTGCATCTCGCGCGCCAGCGGCCGAGCCGAATAGTTCACGTCCAGGTCATGGCCGTGGAAGCCGAGCAGAAACACCAGCGCCCCCAGCACCGGAAACAGCGTCGCGTTGCGCACCTGAGTAATGCCTCCCAGGCGGATCGTCTGCACCACGGCGAAGAACACAAGCAGCGCCGCCGCGCTGGCGATCGCAAGCCATCGGGCCGGCGGCACCAGCGTGTCGTACACCATGTGCTGCGGCGCCAGCACAATCACGAAGGCCACCAGCGCGCAGGCCGCCGCATGAGACCACAGAAGCCAGCGCGGCAGCCCCACCCTCCGGATGCGGTTCAGATAGTCGCCCGTCAGAATCGTCAGCGGAGGAATCGACGGCAGAATGTAGCCCGGCAGCTTCGACTTCGAGCAGGTGAAAAACACAATGGGAAACAGCGCCCACAGCACAAGAAACTCCGGGAAGGCGTCGCCCGCCCGCGGTAGCCCCAGATAGCACTTCGGATTCAGTCGCACCTTCCACTCGTCGATCGACGCGCTCATCGCCGCCACCAGCGCCCGGATGGCGATCACCGTCCACGGCATCAGCCCCACCAGCGCCACCGCCAGGTAATACCACACCGGCTGATGGTGCTGGTAGAGGTTGGTCGCAAAGCGTTCCAGGTTGTGCTCGACGAAGAACTGCTCCACAAACGTCGGGTTTTCCCGCTGCACCGCGATGTACCACGGCAGTACCATCGCCAGGTACAGAAGCACGCCGGGAATCCATATCGTCCGCCGCAGCGCCGACCACTCCCGCCGCAGCCCCAGAAACAGCAGGATGATGCACAGCGCCAGAAACGGCGCAATCGGCCCCTTGGCCAGCGTAGCCGCCGCGCCGAAGAAGTACAGGTCGAAGAGCCAGAATTTCAATCCCGTCTCGTACCATGCATACCAACCCAGCATCCCGATGCACAGCGGCGCTGCCATCTGCATGTCGGTCGACGCCCCGCGCGCAAAGCCGATGATCGCCACCGACGACGCGGTAATCAGCGCCGCATCCAGTTGTCCTCCAGGCCGGAAGCGCCGCATGTGCAGGAATATCATCGCGATCAGAAAAAATGCGCCGGAGGCCGAGGGCAGCCGCGCAGCCCAGTCCGAGACGCCGAACTCCCTGAACGAGCTCATCGCCCGCCAGTAGTAGAGCGCCGGCTTCTCCAGCCACGGATGCCCGTACAGGATCGGCGTCACCGTGCCGCCGTCCAGGCAGCGCAGCGAGTTCTTGACGTCGCTCAACCGCAGGCTGCGCGGCACTATACTGGCGTGCAGCTCGTTGCAGGTCTCGTTGTGCGCCTCCAGCATCTCGCGCGCAATCTGCGCGTAGCGCGGCTCATCGGCGCCCACCAGTCCCACCTGGTCGCCGCCGAAGACCGGGACCAATCCATAAAACAGCAGGAAGGCCGTCGCCAGCAGCAGCACGACGATCTCCCACGGCGACTCGCCCCACACGCGCAGGCCCCAGTCGCGCAGCCACGCCACTGCCGCGTTGCGTGTTCCTGCGCCGGGGGCCGCGGGTTGTGCAGTTTCAGTCAATGAAGTTCCATCGCGAGCGAAGCCTGCATGAGCCATGCAAGAATGAGCCGGACAAGCATGGGCCAGACAAGGCTACCAGAGTCATCCCTCGCTCGGCGCGCCGGCCTTGGCCGCCGTCTCCTCGCGCCTCTTGTCGCGCTTGCGTAGCCGCCCCAGCAGCTCGTCCATGCGCCCGGTCATCCGCTCCGAGCGGTCGATGGCGAACGTCAGCTCCGGCACATGGCGCACTCCCATCCGCTCCCTCAGTTGCGAGCGGATGTAGCCCCGCGCGGCCATCAACCCGGCCAGCGTGGAGTCCTCCTCCGCCTCGCTGCCATGCACCGCAACAAAGACGCGCGCGCTCTTGCCGCCCGGCGCCAGCACCACATCCGTCACATAGCCCGGCGCAATCCGCGGGTCGGAGAGCTCCCCCTCCAGCATCGCCCCGATCTCTTCCGAGAACGTGCTGGCTACGCGATTGCGGTGGTACGTTCTGGCTCGTTGTTCAGGCATAAGTCTTAAGCAACCATCTCATCCAACAGCCAAGCATAACAAAAGCGCGCGGCTTATAGCATTTTCACAACTGCTATGAACCAAAGATGAATTGTCATTCTGACCCTGAGCTTGCCGAAGGGGAAGAATCCCCGCATTTTGCTCGCTACGCGACGGTCTACACCATTGGCAAAAATGCTCTATTCCGCCAGCATCTCCACCCAGGAGTCCACAATCTCCGCCCCCAGTCCATTGCACAGCCGATGCAGCGCGTCGTCAACCTCCCGCATCTGCCCGGTGAGATACTGCGTCGAGCCGGAGATCGCCACCACCCCCAGCGTGGCGCGGTTCCACAGGCTGGCGTCGTCCAGCTCGGCCACCGACACGTTGAACCCGTGCCTCAGCTTGTCCTTCAGCGAGCGCACCACCTGCCGCCGGTCCTTGATCGACTGCGCATGAGCAATCGCAACCTCCACCGTCAGCTTCGCAATCGCCATCGTATGTTGTATACCCTCCCGCAGCCGGTATCTTCTAGCGTGACTTGTTCAGACTAATCGACATGGTGCCCTGGATAACGAATTTCTGGCGGCGGGATGCGAAGATTGAGGCGCAGAGGTGGGGTGCGAAGACGGGGGTGCGAAGATGGGGTGTAGCGGACGGAGGACGGAGGCCGCATGATCTCGCAGGCGAACTGCACCGCAACAACCCCGATGGGCGCGACGCTCCTCTCCGACCAGGGACTTCCCGGAGGCGGCGCGACCTTTCGTGCCTGGGCCCCGCGTGCCCTTGCGGTCTATCTCAACGGCGTCTTCGACGGCGTACCCCGCACCGGCCAGACGCCCGATCTTCTGATGGCCAAGGACGCCAACGGCTACTGGTTGGGGTTCCTGTCCGAGGCCGCTGACGGCGACACATACATCTTTTATGTCGTCGGCGCAGGTTCCAGCGGCATCAAGCGCGACCCCTATGCCCGCGAGTTGGCCAACGATCCTGTAGCTCCGTTTCCGATTTGCAACGCAATTATCCGTTCGGCAAACGTCTATCCCTGGCACGATGCCGGCTTCCGCACGCCCGACTTCGCCGACATGATCGTCTATCAACTCCACATCGGAACCTACGCGCCGTCCGCGCCGGGTCAGGCCTCGACCTATCTCGATGTGGTCGAGAAGGTGGAGTATCTTGCCGCCCTCGGCGTCAACGTAGTCCAGCCGCTGCCAGTCTACGAGGAGGAGGATTCGCCCTCGCAGGGCTATCCCGGCCTCGGCTACCAGGGCGCGGATCTCTTCTCCCCGGCACTCGACTACGCGGTCTACCACGCCTCGGCCCTCGCTGGCTATCTCGTGACGATCAACCGCCTGCTTGCCGCCAAGGGCTTCGCTCCCATGATGCTCGCAGACATTACGCCCGCAGTGGCGCAGATGAGGGCGATGGTCGATCTCCTCCACGTCTACGGCATCGCGGTCGTCTTCGATGTGGTCTACAACCACGCAGGCGGATGGTCGCAGACCTACGCCGTCCCCAGGACCGTCGCGCCCAGCGGCGTCATCCACGGCGATGATGAGAGCCTCTACTTCTGGGACCGCGCGGCTGGCACGGGCGACAACAACCAGAGCCTCTACTTCTCCGATAAAGGCTTTGTCGGCGGGCTGGCCTTCGCGCTGTGGAACAGGGACGTCCGCGAGTTTCTGTTGAACAATGCGCGCTTCCATCTGCAGGAGCTCCACGCCGACGGCTTCCGCTACGACGAGATCAGCGAGCTGCTGGCGATGAATGCGACCAACGGCTGGAACTTCTGCAACGACCTGACGGCAACGGTGCGCGCCGCCAATCCCCGCGCCTTGCAGAACGCCGAGTACTGGCCCGGCGAGTACGGCGTTCCCGCGCCGCGCATCGTGGTGCGAGAGGGCGAAGGAGGCCTGCGCTTCGACGCCGTGCAGCACGACGGCCTGCGCGAGGCCATCCGCTCCGCCATCGGCCAGGCCGCACAGGGCGCAAACGCCTCAGTCGAGATGAGCGGCATCGCCCGCTCCCTCTGGCCCACCGGCTTCGCCCACGCCTGGCAGACCATCCCCTGCGTGGAGAACCACGACATCGTCAAGCTCGGCGAGAAGCCCCGCGTCCCACGCCTCGCCGATGGCTCCAACCCGCGCAGTTGGTACGCCCGCAGCCGTACCCGTGTGGCCATGGCGCTGCTCCTCACCGCGCCTGGTATCCCCCAGCTCTTCATGGGTCAGGAGTTCCTCGAAGACAAGCAGTGGTGCCCCGACCCGCGTTCTCCGGCCCACCTCATCTGGTGGGCCGGCCTCGCCCCAGCCGCCAACGGCCGCGCCACCGATCCCGCCATGGCCGACCATCTCCGCTTCACCCAGGCCGCCATCGCACTGCGCAACTCCCAGCCAGCCCTGCGCGGCGAGGGCCTCAACGTCTTCTACACCTCAGATGCCGACCGCGTCATCGCCTTCCACCGCTGGGTCCAGGGCGAGGGCCGCGATGTCGTCGTCGTCGCCACACTGAGCGAGACGACGTGGGGCAGCTATCAGCTCGGCTTCCCCTCCGCCGGCCGCTGGATCGAAATCTTCAACAGCGACGCCTACGACAGTTGCAACGCCAACGGCGCTCTGGTCAATCCGCAGGTCACAGGCAACAACGGCAGCATCACCGCCTGCGGCCCTCCGCTGCACAACCTACCCACATCCGCCACCATAGTCATCCCCGCCAACGCCGTCGTGGTCTTCATGAAGGGTTAGCAGCCGGGTACCCCATTCATCGCGCATTTGTCTCACGCGATGAGTGGGATGGACGACCGAGATACTCCACGCGAGTGTTGGACCAAGAACCGTTCAGCCTGCTTTGCAGCCAGAATGGTGCAATACCCACTCCGCAAAAAAATTAGAAGTACCCAGCGTGGTTCATTCGGGCACAAGCTGGTTTCAACCACTCTCCCGCAATGTCAAAATTGACCCTGTCGATGCACCACAGCAGCATCTTCACAGGCTTGAATGTGCGTGCCCCATCCATCGCAGCTTCATCACGATGGGTGGGAGGTGAGTTGAAGTATTCGGCGCAGCACTTTTACGAGGGAGCAGCAGCCATGTCCGAACCCGCAGACGATCTCCGCATCCACTATCAGGACGACGCACGGCGCGGCGCGCGCATCAAGGTCATCGGCGTGGGCGGAGGCGGCAACAACGCCGTCAACCGCATGATCGCCGCCGGCTTGGAGGGTGTCGAGTTCATCGCCGCCAACACCGATGCGCAGGCGCTGCAACTCTCCAACGCGCCCATCAAGCTGCAGCTCGGCGTCAAGCTCACCAACGGGCTGGGCGCGGGAGCCAACCCCGACATCGGACGCCGCGCCGCGCTGGAAGACTCCGACAAGATCATCGAGGCCCTCGAAGGCGCGGACATGGTCTTCGTCACCGCGGGTCTCGGCGGAGGCACGGGCACAGGAGCCGCTCCCGTCATCGCCAGCCTGGCCAGCGAGATGGGCGCGCTCACCGTCGCCGTCGTCACCCGGCCGTTCGCGTTTGAAGGCAAGCGCCGCATGATGCAGGCCGAGCGCGGAATGCAGGAGCTGATCGACTCGGTCGACACCCTCATCGTCATCCCCAACGAAAAACTCCTCGCCGTCGCCAAGGACGCCGGCTTCTTCGAGAGCTTCCGCATCGCAGACGACGTCCTCCGCCAGGGCGTGCAGGGCATCTCCGACATCATCACCATCCCCGGCGTCATCAACCGCGACTTCGCCGACGTCAAGACCACCATGGCCGGCATGGGCTACGCCGTCATGGGCACAGCCATCGGCTCGGGAGAGAATCGCGCCAAGGAAGCGGCGCTGGCCGCCATGGCATCCCCGCTGCTCGAGGCCGGAGCCATCGACGGAGCACGCGGCATCCTCATCAACATCACCGGCTCCGCCAGCCTCAAGCTCAACGAGGTCAACGAGGCCTCCACCCTCATCCAGAGCGCAGCCCACGAGGATTGCAACATCATCTTCGGGGCCGTCCAGGACGAGCGCATGGGAGACGAGGTCAAGATCACCGTCATCGCCACCGGCTTTCGCCAGGAGATGCCCGAGCGCCGCGCCCGCATGTTGGCCGAATCCACCCTGATGGCCTCCGACGATGAGGTCCCCATCCGCGGCCGCAGCTTCTCGCCGCGCGACGCCGCGCCGCGCTTCGCCAGCGAGATTCGCGAGGCCCAGCAGGCTCGCGCGCAGCGCCCGGTCGAGGCCGCGCAACAGTCCTCGCTGCTGGTTCCCACGCCAGCCGCCGCCCAATTCACTGCTTCCGCTGCGTCCAGCTTCGCTGATCGCACCACCGTCCTCCTTGACTCCGATTCCGATTCCGATTCCGATTCCGACGAAGATGCCGATTCCGATGAAGATGGCCAGTTCGACCTCGATGCCGATGTCGATTCCGATGCCGATTCTGAACCCGATGCCGAGCCCGATCCAAATGCAGATCTGGAAACCGATGCCGATGCGGATTTAGTCCCCGATGAAGATTCAGATTCAGGGTCCGGCTCTCGCTCCACCGCCTCCGATCCGCTCGCCGAGGCCGATGACGACGGGCCGCAGTTCGATAGTGCGGTCCATCCCCAGGCCGAGCGTTCCTCCGAGCCGGAGCTGGTTCCCGTCGCCGCCTCCGTCTTCGACGACGAGTTCTTCCGCACCCCGCGCGTCCGCCTGCGGCCCCCCGTCTCACCCAATCCAGTCTCACCCGATCCAGTCTCACCCAATCCAGTCAATCCCGGTCCTGTCGCGCCCGGTCCCGCCGGTCCCAATCCGTCCGTGTCGGACACGCGCGACTTTAGCTTCAACCCACAGCTTCAGCGCGCCCAGTCCCGGCCCTTGGTGCCGGAGTACGGTCCCGCGGAGCACGCGCCCGAGGTCCGTCTCTTCGCCGGCGCAAATGCCTCTCATGCGGAGCCCGCCGAGACCGATGAACTCGACATTCCGGCCTTCCTCCGCCACAGCCATTGAGTTTCTTGTTGACGTTGAGTTCCATCGAACACGTCATCATTCTGGTTTGAACGAAGTCGAACGATGGTTTGAACGAAGTCACAGATAAGTATCTCTGAATCTGTCTTTTGGGTCTGTAAGACTCCTTGGGCAGGAAAGGGGTTAGAGTGCTGCGCCCAACCTGTGCATGAACTCCCGTAGAATAGAGGGAGAGCAGGTTCGCAACGCCGGGGAGTGCCCCTGCAACCCGGGGATAGCACCTCCGAGTTATAGCCGGATGGTCGAGTAGGGCGTCGAATGCGTCTTGAGGGTCTGGTCTGGAGCGGTCGCTGGCAAACCTCAACGTGAACTTATCTCCCAGGGCCGGGTTTAAAGAAGAAGCAAGAGAATTGCAACAATCGTCGATAGAATAGGCAAGCGAATTGCTCAAGGATAAAGAGCACGGATTGACGCAAGCGACAGCTTGAGAACAAAAGCACCAGCCAACCTCGGAGAAGCACACTGATGGCCCTGAACTTACACTGCAACACGCGAATCACGCTTTGCCTCGCGCTGGCGATGCTGTGTGTTCCGCTACAGTGCGTGGCGCTCTCTCACCCCACTCCCCTGCACCCGCGCGCGCGCGCATACGTCGCGGCAAAGTCGGCTCCATCGAGGGCGTCGGCCTATAAGATCACCTCCTCTAAAGTGGTTGCATCCAGAGCCGTTGCGTCGAGATCCGTAGTCTCCAGGGCGTCCAGAACCGCTTCGTCCAGAGCCGCTGCCAGGACCACCCACGCCACCATTCAGATCGCCCCGCCCGCCCGCCGCCGCAGGTTCGTCAGCGGCATTCGCACTATCAGCGGCACGCGCGCGCTGCTGGCGCTGCGTAGCCGCCTCCGCCGCGGCCCAGTCGAGCGCTTCACCGCCAGCTCCTTCACCGACACCCTCACCCTGGGCGACTCCTCCGCCGGAGAAGATCCCCTCGTCCGCGCCGCCGCCGTCCAGGCGCTGGGCAACATGAACGGCACCGCGCTTGCTATCGATCCCTCCAACGGGCGCATCCTGGCCATGGTCAACCAGAAGCTCGCCCTCTCCAGCGGCGCCGAGCCCTGCTCCACCATCAAGCTTGCCGTCACCCTGGCCGCGCTCGACGAGGGACTCATCAAGCGCGACACCCCGGTCAACCTGGGAGGCCACTACACCCTCACCCTCACTCCGGCGCTGGCGCACTCCATCAACCCCTACTTCGAGACCCTCGGCCGCATGATGGGCTTCGAGCGCGTCAAGTACTACGCCAACCAGTTCGGCCTGGGCGAGCTGGCCGGATACAACATCCCCGGCGAACAGCTCGGCGTCTATCCAGATACGGAACTCCCCGCCGCGCAGGGTGGCGTGGGCCGCATGTGCTCCTTCGGCGAGGGCATCTCCATGACCCCGCTACAGCTTGGTGCGCTGGTCTCGGCCATCGCCAACGGAGGCACGCTCTACTACCTGCAACACCCCGAGTCCCCAGACGAGGTCGCCTCCTTCCAGCCCAAAGTGAAGCGTACGCTCGACATCGCCCCGCTCATCCCGGAGATGCGCGACGGCATGGAGGGCACCGTCGACTACGGCACCGGCCGTGCGCTGCGCTCCAACTTCCGCGAATTCCCCGTCCTCGGCAAGACCGGAACATGCTCCAACAACGGCACCCGCTTCGGCTGGTTCGCCTCCTACGCCGACACCCCCACCGGGCGCATTGTCACCGTCGTCTTCCTGGAGGGTGGCCGTCCCATGTTCGGCCCCAGGGCCGCCGAAATCACCGGCCAGCTCTACCGCGCGCTCTGGGACAGCAACTACTTCGACCCCAGATCCCCCCAGCTCGCCACCTCCTCCCATTCCGTTCGCAGCAACCCATAAAGAAATTATTAAGTGTGAGTTGCAAATGGTCAGCTCGTCATTTCTTCCCTGAACCGCGTGCCGTCGGAACCGCTGCCAGCCCGCTCCCCCCGGCTAGAGCAGATCGCCTGCCACATTCGTTATAGAGGGAGCAATAACTGTCCTAAAACGGCACACAATCGGGCCGACAGCGCAGTTATTCCTCTTGATTTGCTGTATTTTCTCTGTTGATTTGTTGTATTTTCTGCTATAAGTAATAGCGGGGGAAGTTTCTAATGAAGAACCTTCGCAACCTTCTCGCGGTGCTGGCAGTCGTCATGATTGCCAGCCATACTGCGTTTGCTGGGTTCCCCGATCCGGGGGGCAATGGTGCGCCGGAGATCGACCCTGCGATGGGGACGGGAGCTCTCGCGCTTCTTAGCGGCGCCATCCTGGTGATCCGGGGCCGCGTCAAGCACTAAGCCGCGTCAAGCTCTTACCAGACTCCACTGTTTTGTCCAAATACAAAATAATCTGCGCCCGATGAGTCTTCCATCGTCGCCAGAGGCGTGTGGTCGGCAATCCTTATGGCCGCATCCGGACAGCAAGCCGCCGACAATATTTCCCGCTGGACTTATCAACGTTCTTCTATAATGTCCCGTGTGAGAGTACTCATATGAAGATTTTCCGTAATCTTCTCGCTGTGCTGGTAGTTACCGTCATTGCCATTCATCCTTTATATGGGCCTCCGAATGGTGGTTCGCCAGAGATTGACCCTGGGATGAGTATGGCAGCGCTCGCACTTCTTTGCGGCGCCATCCTGGTGATCCGGGGCCGCGTCAAACTCTAACTCTAAGCCGCATCAAACTATTAGCCGCGCTAAGCTCTTACCAGAGTCCACTGTTTTGTCCAGCAAGATAAGATCTTCGCCCGATGAGTCTTCCATCATCGCCAGAGGCGTGTGGTCGAGAGTCCTCGGCAACTCTGTCTACGTGCGCTGCTGGTGGACGGCCGGCATCCTCATGCTCGAATGCATCCTCGCCACCACACTGCCTCATGGCTGGTTGCAGGGGCATAGCGGATACACGTCCCTGGGCCAGCCCGTCACGCTCAATCCGCTGCCTTTTCGCTGGCTGCAGGCGCGCACCGTCACCACATCGACGATCTTCTTCTGCGTGGCGCTGCTCTTCTTTGGCCGAGACAAGCTGAAGGCGTTGCCCTGGAGCGCTGCGCCTCTCCACAAGCTCTGGGCACTGCTTCATGCATCCGCCCTCCTGCTGTTTGTCGCCACGGATCTTTTCCTCGCCAATGCTGCAACGCCGGGCACTCCCCTTGAGCGTGCAGCCATGTGCGCCTGGTACGGCTTGCTCGTCTCTTTGCCCGTCACGCTTGGAGGAGCACTGATTCATCTGCCCAGGCCGCTGCGCCTGATTCGCAGTCTGGGCAACGCGTGGGGCCTGGCCGCGGTCTGCGATGTGCTCATGATGTCCGTTCGCAGCCTGCTGATTATCGCCTGGGACAGGCCCGATTCATGGCTCGGACATGCCATGCAGGTGGCTACATTCCGCGGGGTAGAGGTGTTGCTGGGTTTCTTCACCCCCACCGTATTCACCGATCCAGCGCATTTTGTGGTCGGCACCAGGGCGTTTCCCATCATCATCGCGGACCAATGCTCCGGGGTCGAGGGTCTGGCCCTGATGTTGAGCCTCACCGTGGGCTGGCTTCTTTACACGCGCCGCGAGTTGCGCCTTGGACGCGCCCTGCTCCTGGTGCCGTTCTCGCTCCTCCTCAGTTGGCTGCTCAACCTGGTGCGGCTCGCTGTCCTCATCGCAATTGGAAATGCCGGCTATCCGATGGTGGCCTTCGGGGGATTCCACTCCCAGGCCGGATGGATTCTCTTCAGTTGCGTTGCCTTGGCCTTCCTGCTCACCATCAACAACGTCGCCTGGTTTCGACTCTCACCCCCCCCTCTGCCAACCCTCCCATCCACCGCCCCGCAGGCCAACGGTAGTTCATTGCCGCAGACCAATCTCGCCGCGGTCTATCTTCTGCCATGGCTTGCAGTCCTTGCCGCCGGACTACTGGCCTTGGCCGCATCCGACGGCTTTGAATGGATGTACGCTCTCCGTCTCATTGCGGCCCTTGCCGTCTTCTATGCCTACCGCCGCCACTACCTCCGCATGGACTGGCGATTTGGATGGCTCGGTCCGGCAGCCGGCGTTCTGGTCTTCGCCCTCTGGATCGCACTCGACCACGCAATCGGCGGCGAGACGGCCCGCAGGGACGTAATCTCCAACGGTGTGGTCCTGACCGGCGTCGCCCAGGGCCTGGCCCGGCTCAGCCATTTCCAGCGCGTCGCATGGATCGCGCTGCGCGCCGTCGCCGTCGTCACCACCGTCCCCATCGCCGAAGAGCTTGCCTTTCGCGGATACATCGCGCGCCGCATCATGTCGGCCAATGTCGAGAGCGTCTCGCTCGGCAGCCTGAGCCTGGTTGCGGTGCTCGCCAGTTCGCTGGCTTTTGGCATCCTGCACGGCCGCATGTGGCTCGCCGGAACGCTGGCCGGGGTGGTCTTCGCCCTCGTCGCCAAAATGCGCGGCAGGCTGGGTGAAGCCGTCGCCGCCCATGCCACATCCAACCTGCTGATCGCTCTCTGGGTCATCGCCCGCGGCAACTATTCGCTCTGGTAAGCCTCTGCCGCGTGAGCGGGCAGATGGGTTACACCGTCATTCTGGCCTGAGCGAAGTCGAAGGCCAGAATCTCGGTATTGCGTCGTTGCTTGCGAACCGCAAAACCCCACATCCAACCTGCAGCTCAATGCTTGATCAGCCACATCGCCCAGCTTGCCACCACCGTTCCGCCAACGAACAGAGCAAAGCAGAGCGCGCCGAAGCGCACCATCTTCTTCGGCTCGGATCGCTGCGTGATGCCGAACACAATGGAGGTGAAGAGCGAGAAGAGCAGTACCGCGCTGAAGTGAGAGATCGTCACTGACGTTTCCTTCCGCTGGCCAGCGAATGCGCATCCACCGCGGCAACGATGTTCAGCAGTCCGGCCACCACGATGAACTTCGTCCCATAGTCCGCCACGGCCACCAGCACCGGGGCCTGTCCCCAGCCCAGCAGGCGTGCCAGCCCGTACAGCAGGCCCGCGCCCAGGTCGCCCGCAAAGCCCAGCATGTCCAGCGGCTCGCCTGTGTTCGGCGTGTAAACCTTGCCCTGCAGCGCGACGCCGATGGCGAACATGGCCACGATCGAGAGCATCAGCAGAGTTGCGCGCACCCACTTGCCCAGCAGCAGGTGTCCCGCGCCGGGAACCAGCCAGCCCGCCACCAGCGCCAGCAGAGGAGAGACGCCACTCGCGGCCGCGTCTCCGCTTCCAGTCTTGCCACCGGCCACCGCGGGCGCCTGTACCTTTGTCGTCATCGAAACCCATCATACCAGCGTACGTGCCGATTCGCTGACTTGTTGACTTGCAGCATTACAACTCCGACTTGGCATTCTCGCTACACTCGAAGAGAATCCATTAGCCGGGAAAAATCAGCCAGGCCCGCACCGGGAGGAACGGAAGATGACCAAACCGAAGAACGCATCCGCACGAACCGCGCTCCAGCGCATCGTCGCAGCCCACTGATCACTGTCTTTATGACCCTCCGCGAAGCCCTCACGCGCGCCACCCGCCAGCTCGACGCTTCACCCGGCCTGTGCGCCGATGCCGCGCGAGACGCCGCGCTTCTGCTTCGCCACGCGCTGGGAATCTCTCACGCCGCCCAGCTCGCCGACCCCAACCGCGCGCTCACGCCCGCGCAGCAGGCCGCGTATGACGCGCTGATTCAGCGCCGCCGAGCCAGCGAGCCGATCCAGTACATCACCGGCGAGCAGGAGTTCTACGGCCTTGCCCTCCGCGTCACCCCCGCCGTCCTCATCCCGCGCCCCGAGACCGAGCAGCTCGTCGAAGCCGTCCTTGCCGAGTTGGATGGTGCAAGACCGCTGCGAATTCTCGACGTTGGCACCGGCTCGGGAGCCATCGCCATCGCGCTGGCCCACCACCTGCCCCATGCTTCCATCACCGCCGTCGATCTCTCCTCCGCGGCCCTCGAAGTTGCCGCGTCGAACGCCGCGCGCCACGCGCTCACTGATCGCATCCGCTTCCTCGCGTCCGACCTACTCGCCGCGCTCCCACTCGACGAGTCCCTCTTCGACGCTCCGGGGTCCCCGGCGAGCGGTCTTGGCTCGCTGGGGTGGGACGCAATCGTCGCGAACCCGCCCTACGTTCCCACCGCCGACCGCGACGCCCTCCATCCCCAGGTGCGCGACCACGAGCCCACCGCCGCGCTCTTCGCCGGCCACGACGGCCTGGACATCTATCGCCGCCTCATCCCCCAGGCGCGCGCCGCGCTGCGGTCCAACGGCCTGCTCGCCCTCGAGATCGGCCACAACCAGCGCGAAGCCATTGCATCTCTGTTATCTGACTGGGGCCAGCTCCGTTTCCTCGACGACCTGCAACAAATCCCCCGCGTAGCCCTCGCCCGCAAGCCATGAACTGCGGCGTATCTTCCTACGCGGGCCACAGCCATGCAGCTCCGCGAACCCCGCTTGCATCCCCATGCTTCGCCTTCATCACCGGAGTCGCCAGCTCCCCGCCGCCAAACAGATGCCGCGCAATCAGTGCAGGAAGATGCGCATAGAGCCGGTCCAGCTTCGATAGCCCGCCGCCGATCACGATCACATCCGGGTCCAGCAGATTCACCACCCCAGCCAGCGCGCGCCCGGCGCGGTCTTCCAGCCGCGCAAGGCTTGCCTCGGCCGCCCGGTCGCCGCTCTCCGCCGCCGCAACAATCTCCGGCCCCGTAAGCTCCGCGCCCGTCACGCGCAGGTGGTCGCGCGCCAACCCGGTGCCGGAGATCCACGTCTCGATGCACCCGCGCTCGCCGCAGTAGCACTCAGGTCCGGGCAGTTCGTCCGGCTTAGCCCACGGCAGCGGATTATGTCCCCACTCGCCCGATACGCCATTCGGCCCCACGCGCACCTGCCCATTCACAGCAATTCCACCGCCGCACCCCGTCCCCAGAATCACCGCGAAGACCAGCTCCGCGCCCGCCGCCGCGCCGTCGGTTGCCTCGGAGACTGCGAGGCAGTTGGCGTCGTTGGCGCAACGCACGGGCCTGCCCACCGCAGCCGCAAGGTCGCGCTGCAGCGGCTGGCCGTTCATCCATGTCGAGTTGGCGTTCTTCACCAGCCCGGTGGCATGCACAATCGTCCCCGGAATCCCCACGCCCACAGATGCCGCTCCGCGATCGTCGACGCTGCTGCCGACGCGCCGCTCCAGCTCCTGCACCACCTCTGCAATCGCCCGCACCGTGGCCGCGTAGTCATGCTGCGGCGTCGCCACGCGCAGCCGCGCAATCTCCGCGCCCGCTTCATCCAGCGCGAGCCCCTCGATCTTGGTGCCGCCCAGATCGATCCCGATGCGAATCCATTCTTTCATGCGCCTCCCTGAAGACTGTACCGCATTCGCTATCTCGCGGGTCCCCTTCTTGCTGGGCTCGTGAAAATGCCCGGAACGGATTGGCTGGGCATAGCGGTGAAAATGTAAACCGCCGCGGCTCCCATCAGGCGTTGCTGATCCTCCGACTGGCAGCCGAAGACGCCATCAAGCGACAGAAACCGGACGAGGCCCTCAACGACTACGAACTCGGAATCGAGGCGGACCCGACGTGGGCGCAAGGCTGGTTCAACGCCGCGCTGCTTGCCGGAGAACTGGGGTTCTTCGCCGATGCCGCCGATCACATGCAGTCGTACCTGGAGCTTCTGCCCAACGCGCAATGGTACGGGATTGAGTGTCCTCAATTCGCGCTTCAGGTGCGAGAGGTTGTGGCGGCAGAGTCAACAACCTCGCCCTTCTCATCGATCATGATTTGCGGGATCGGTCTGAGCGGTAGATTCAGCGCATAGCGAGCGTGCTTCCTTTCTCCTG
>Ga0224555_1002493_pt1 | contig 21439 bp, 21 predicted proteins | sample 714S23034metaG_FD_180687 | JGI IMG/M metagenome (GOLD analysis project Ga0224555, IMG submission 180687) | Peat soil microbial communities from Stordalen Mire, Sweden - 717 S2 30-34 | ecosystem: Environmental > Terrestrial > Soil > Wetlands > Peat | place: Sweden: Norrbotten County, Stordalen...
GGCATTGCCCGCGCTGGTCGTCGCCAGCGCCTCGAATCCCATGTGCGACAGCATCCGCGCTGTCCCCGCATCCCATGGATTCGGGATGATGAACGCGGTCCCCCGCTCGTGCAGCACGCGAAAAGCCTCGCCCTTTTCTTTTTGCGTCTTCATGGCCGTTGACTCCCTTCCCCCGACGCCGAGGGAATGCAGAAGGTTTCATCGATGGTCTCGAGGAAGGTTCTCTCCTCGCGCAGAATGAGCCGCTTTTCTTCCGCCATCGCGAAATTTCCCCTGGCCTCTGCATCCTTCTTCAGCCGCGTCCGATACACCTCATACGCGGCCAGGCTCTCGAACGCGATCAGTCCCCAGGCTATATCGTTCGTCCCCTCGTGCGGCAGAAAATATCCCACCAGATGCCCGCCGCATCGAGGAATGATCCGTCCCCAGTTCTCTGCGTATTTCCGGAATGCCTCTTTCTGAAACGGATCGATCTGGTACCGGATGAAACAAGTGACCTTCATTTTCGCCTCGCTTCTTTGCCGATTTTCTCCCTGCATCCACTCGTGCGCCATAGCCGGAGAGCCTTCCGCGGCCGCCAGCAGGCCTGCCGTCGCCATTCCCGTAATTGCAGCGCGTCGCGTGATCCTGGGCGTCCTCATGCCTCCAGAATGTTCCTTGCTGCACACCCATACTTCGTTTACGGTCAAAGCATGGATGCAGCACGCCTGGCCGCCACCTCCCCTGTCGATACCGCCGTCTCCTCCATTGCGGCGGCGATCGCCGAGCCCGCCCGCACGCGCATGCTCTACTCGCTTATGGACGGCCATGCCCGCACTGGAACCGAGCTCGCCATCGTCGGCGACGTCTCCCCCTCTACCGCCAGCGTCCACCTGGCGCGCCTCAAATCGGAAAACCTCGTCAAGGTCTTCGTGCAGGGCCGTCATCGCTACTACTCCCTCGCCGGTCCCAGCGTGGCACGCGCTCTGGAGCGCCTCAGCGTCCTCGCCGGCGGTCCGCGCCGCCCGTTTGTCCCGCACACGCCGGAACATCTCCGCACGGCGCGTTCATGTTATGACCACATGGCCGGAACCATTGCCGTATCGCTCCATGATCACTTCGTTCGGTCCCGCTGGATCGAAACCCGCGGCGGCAATACCTACGACCTCACTGCAGACGGCACCCGCGTCTTCGCCGCTCTCGGCCTCGATCTGGACCGCGCCCGCAGCCAGCGCCGCCGCTTCGCTTACGCCTGTCTCGACTGGAGCGAGCGCCGTCCTCACCTCGGCGGTGCGCTCGGCGCCGCATTCCTCACCCTTGCCCTCTCCCGCAAGTGGCTCGCCCGCGAGTACGACAGTCGCGCTCTCACCGTCACGCGCATCGGCCACCGCGAATTTCGTACCCGCTTCGGCCTCGAGTTCTAGCCCTTTCGGTCGAACAGATCATTCCGGATCATCTGCGTGTAACCGGACCAGCCTCCTCGCTCCTGGCTCCCCGCTCGATGCACCATGCACCCCGCACCCTCTACGCGGTACCCTGTCTTGCCATGGACAAGCGCGGCTTCCTCAAGACCTCGGCCTCCGCCCTCAGCGGCTGTATCCTGTCGCGGATGCTCCCCGCCCAGACCTCATCCGCCCCGCGCACCAACTGGTCCGGCAACCTCACTTACTCCGCGCCCAACCTCCTCGAGCCGGGCACCGTCGACGAGCTCCGCGCCGCGGTCCGCACGCATCGCCACCTCCGCGCCCTTGGCTCGCGCCACTCCTTCAACGCCATTGCGGACAGCCCTGAGAACCAGGTCTCCCTCCACGCGCTCAACTCCATCGACCTCGACCCCACGGCCCGCACCGTCACGGTCGGCGCCGGAATCCGCTACGGCGACCTCGCGCCGGTGATCGATACGCGCGGCTTCGCCCTGCACAATCTCGCTTCGCTCCCGCACATCTCGGTCGCGGGAGCCATCGCCACCGCAACGCACGGCTCCGGACTGCACAATGGCAACCTCGCGACGGCTGCATCGGCGATCGAATTCGTCGCCGCCAACGGCGATCTCGTCCACCTCTCGCGTTCCGCCGACGCCGAACCCTTTGCCGGAGCCGCCGTCCACCTCGGCGCGCTCGGCATCCTTACCCGCGTCACGCTCGACGTGCAGCCGACGTATCAGGTGGCGCAAACTGTTTACCTCGATCTCCCCTTCGCCGTCCTCGAACACCACTGCGAAGACATCTTCACCTCGGGCTACTCCGTCTCGCTCTTTACGGATTGGCAGCGGGGCCGCGCCACCCAGGTCTGGATTAAGCGCCGCACGGATCAGACGTACACCGCTCTCGGCCCGGAGTTCTTCGGAGCCCACCGCGCCACCGAAAATATGCACCCCATCCTCGGCCACTCCGCCGAAGCCTGCACCGAACAGATGGGCATCCCCGGCCCCTGGTACGAGCGCCTGCCTCATTTCAAAATGAACTTCACGCCCTCCAGCGGCCAGGAACTCCAGACCGAATACTTCGTCCCCTTCGATCGCGCCTACGCGGCCATCCGCGCCGTCGAAACCCTCCGCGACCAGATCACGCCGCACCTCTTTGTCACGGAGCTCCGCACCATCGCAGCCGACAATTTGTGGATGAGCATGGCGCACGAGCGCCGCTCCCTCGCGATTCACTTCACATGGAAGCCCGAGTGGCCTCAGGTCCGCACGATCCTCCCGCAGATCGAAGCGCGCCTCCGGCCCTTCGAGGCTCGCCCGCACTGGGCCAAGCTCTTCACCGTTCCGCCCACGCAACTCGACGCACTCTATCCGCGCCTCGCCGATTTCAAAACGCTCGCCGCCGGCTACGATCCCGACGGCAAATTCCGCAATCCGTTTCTGGCGACGAATCTGTACGGCGCCTGAGCTTTCCCTCACCCCAGCGCCCGTAAATTTCTGCGCAGCCGATCCGGCTCACTCTCCCCAAGCATCGCCTCCACCTCCGCGTGGGTCCGCTCCCAAACCGGAGCCGCCTCCGCCAGCAGCTTCTTTCCCTGCGCCGTCAAATGCAGCTTCCTCCCACGGCGGTCCTCAGGATCCACCGCTACCTTCAACAGGCCGCGCCGCTCCAGCGGCTTCAGTGCTGCTGTCAAAGTGGTCCGGTCCATCGCCAGCAATTCCGCCACCGGTCCCATGCCAGGTGGCTCCGGACGATTCAGCGACATCAGCAGCGAAAACTGCTGATTGGTCAGCCCCACCGTTCGCAGCGCTTCGTCGAACCGCCGCCCCAGCGCGCGCGCTGCCCTTTGCACGTGCAGACACAGGCAGCTGTCCCGCACCCGCAGCGTCGTCGCAAAAGAGACCGGCTCAGCTCTTGACATACATCCTGATATGTTGATATCAACATAATCTATGGACGTCAAGGCCCAGGCTCCCCGGAAAACTTAGCTACACTGCCTGGAACGGTTCGTCACACTGTTCTTGACAAACGGAAACCTTCTGGTTACCGTGATTCCGTAACTGAATGGTTTCCATTCAGCGGAGCTAAATCCGGAAACCCCGGAACGCTCCCCGCAAGTCCCCAGGGCCCCGGCAAGCGAACACACCCCAGATGGAGAACACCCATGTCCTTCCTTCGTGATCTCAGAATCGCCGTCCGCTCCCTCTCCCGCGTTCCCTCTCTCTGGATCACCGTGGCTCTCACCCTCGCCCTCGGCATCGGCGCGAACGCTGCCATCTTCTCGGTTGTTCGCGCCGTCCTGCTGCGCCCGCTCGCCAATCGAGACGAAGCTCGCCTGCTCTACATCCGCCAGAGCGCGCCCGGCCTTCACGCCGACAACGTCACCTTCTCCATCCCCGAAATCGACGACCTCGGCAAGCACCTCAAATCCATCTCCGAGCTCGGCACCTTCTCTGAAATCGACTTCACGATGCAGGGCCTCGGCCAGCCGCGCGCAATCCCCGCTGGCGTCGTCGATGGGCACTACTTCGAAGTCATGGGCCTGCGCCCCATCCTCGGCCGCCTCCTCGGCCCCGCCGACGATGGACCCAACGCCCCCGGCGCCGTCGTCCTCACGTATAAGTTCTGGACCCAGTCCCTCCACTCTGACCCAACCGTCCTCGGCAAGACCCTCCGCCTCGACAGCTTCGCCGGATCGCGCACCGCCACCATCGTTGGCGTGCTTGAGCCCGCCATTCCCTACCCCGTCGCCACGGAGATCATCGCCAACGTGGTTACAAGCCCGCACCACCTTTCCGCCACGATGGTCACAGGCCGCGAGCATCGTATGACCGAGCTCTTCGGCCGCCTCGCTCCCGGCGCCACCCTCGAGCAGGCCCGCGCCGAGCTCCGCACCGACTACGCTGCCATGGCCCAGGCGCACCCCGAGATTTACAAGCGCGACGACGCCTACACCATCTCCGTCCGCCGCATGCACGACCAGATCAACGCCCGCGCCAACACCATCCTCTGGGTGCTCTTTGCCGCGTCCGCGCTGCTGTTCGTCATCGCCTCGTCGAACGTTGCGAATCTCGTCCTCGCCCGCACCCTTCGCCGCGAGTCCGAACTCGCCGTCCGCTCCGCACTGGGCGCCAACACCGCCGCCCTGCGCCGCTCGCTCCTCGCCGAAAGCCTCGTCCTTTGCGGATCGGGCGTAGCCGCCGCGCTCCTGATCGCCGCGCCCATGGTGTCCATCCTCGGTAAGTATGCCGCGCGCTTCTCGGTCCGCGCCGACGACCTCCGCCTCGACTCCACCCTCGTCTGGTTCGGCATCGGCCTCGCCCTCGTCGCTTCAGTCTTCCTCGCCTACATCCCGCGCCTGCCTTCGACGAAGGCCTCGCCCGCCTCCGGCCTCGCCGTTGGCGGAACCCGCAGCGCCACCGGCTCCAACCGCCGCCTGCGCATCTTCGCTGTCACGCAGATCACCGCGTCGTTCCTGCTCCTCGCCGGCGCCGGACTCCTCCTGCGCACTCTCTACGACCTCGAATCCACGCGCCCACCGTTCGATACTTCGCGCGTGCTCGCGATCAATCTCCCGCCCGTCACCTACGGCCGCACGCCGCAACAGCAGCAGGACTTCAACCACGAGGTCGTGCGCCGCGTCTCCGCTTTGCCCGGTGTGAAGAGCGTCGCCACCGGCTTCAGCGTTCCCTGGCGCGACTCCCAGGGCCTGAGCATCAGCTTCGCCTTCGCCGTCGAAGGTGCGACGCGCAAAAACGGCGATGAGGACCTACGCGCCAACTTTCGCTCCGTCTCGCCAGGATTCTTTTCCACCCTCGGCGTCCCCTTTGTCGAAGGCCGCGACTTCCGCGACACCGACAAGGACGGATCGGACCGCGTCGTCATCATCAGCCAGAGCGTCGCCGACAAGCTCTTCCCCGGCCAGGAAGCCATCGGCCGCACCATGCACTGGACCGACGGTGTCATGAAGTTCATCGGCATCAGCTACGACACGCGCCGCATCGTCGGCGTCGTCCCCGACTTCGACGACGAGAACATCATCCCCAATCCCTCCATGACCATTTACCAGCCCGTCGATCAGGAAGGCTGGGGCGGACGCCTCTTCGTTCGCACCGAAGCCGCTCCCTACCCGCTCGTACCGGCGATCGTGAAGACCGTGCAGGGCATCGCCGCCGATCAGCCCGTCGAGCGCGCCGCCACGCTCGAGGACATCCGCGCCGAAGTCCTCACCCCCGATAAACTCAACGCCGTCGTCTTCGGCGGATTCGCCGCCGTCGCGCTGCTCATCTCCGTCGTCGGCGTCGCCGGTGTTCTCGCCTTCAACGTCAGTGGACGCACCCGTGAGTTCGGCATCCGCATGGCCCTCGGCGCCGAGCCCCGCCACATCCTCACCGACGTTCTCCGTGAAGGTCTCGTCATTGCCAGTATCGGAGTCGTCGCGGGCCTGATTGTCGGCATTGCCGGAGCCAAAGGCATCGCGGTCTGGGTGGGTCAGATCCACGCGCCAGGTCCGCTCAGCCTCCTCGGCTCAGCGGCCGTCATTCTCGCCGCCGCTGCGATCGCCTCGGCGATTCCGGCAGCCCGCGCCGCTCGTGTCAACGCGGTCGAAGCCCTGCGCGCCGAGTAGCGGGAAGCAAGAAAGTAGAAGGAAGAAGGAGGAAGGTAGAAGGAACCTTCCTGCCTCCGGCTTCGGTCTTCGTGCTTCCGTCTTCCTCCTTCCTGCTTCCTGCTTCCTGCTGAAACACTCTTTCTGGCACGACGGTAAATTTCGTCGTCTCCCGGCCGCGAAAATTATCCTCGCCACGGTTACGGATCCCGGTCCGCCTCTGCTATCGTCGCTCCCAAAGCCATCGAGCCACCCCACCATCGTGAGGCCCGCATATGCCCTGCAACGCCGAAGAACTCCGCCACGTTCCCCTCTTTGAACTGCTCGACGACGACGAAGCCGCCGTCCTTGCCGCTCAGGTCGAAGTCCGCCACTTCGCCTCGCGCCAGCGCATCTTCAAAGCCGGCGATCCCGCCGGGCACGCTTACATCGTCATGACCGGCAGCGTCCGCGTCTTCGCCACCGACGAGGACCAGCAGGAAGTCACCGTTGACGAGCCCACCCACGGCGATTTCTTCGGCTTCGCTTCCATGATGTGCGAAACGCCGCACCAGACCTCCGCCGTGACCGTGGAAGAATGCACCTGCCTCGAAATCGGCCGCGACGACATCGCCACCCTCCTCACCCGCCGCCCCATGGCCGGCCTCGACATGCTCACCATGCAGGCCCGCCAGTTTCACACCTCGCAGCAGCTCGTGCGCAGCCGCGCCAACCGCAATCCCAACGAGGTCATCGAGGAGCAGGAAACCTTCGGCGAACGCCTTGCCGATTCGGTCGCGCGCTTCGGCGGCTCCTGGTCGTTCATCATCCTGTTCGCCATTGTGCTCATCACCTACTCGTCCACCAACATCGTGCTCAAAGGCCGCGCCTGGGACCCGTATCCCTTCATCCTCCTCAACCTCTTCCTCTCCATGCTCGCCGCCATCCAGGCGCCGGTCATCATGATGAGTCAGAACCGCCAGGACCTGAAGGACCGCGTCCGCAGCGAACTCGACTTCGACTGCAACCGCCGCGCCGAAACCGAAATCCAGTCGCTCTCTCAGCGTCTGAGCCTTCTGATGGACAAGGTCGAAGACGTCGAGGACCTCATCCGCAAAACGCCCACGCCCTCGGTCTGAACCGGGCCACGAGCTACCCACTGCGAGCGACTGGCGACTTGCATCGCGGAATGCAATGATGGGGCGAGCCCGATATCTCCGCCCTGATGGAAGCCGATTCGCCCAACGCGACCCCTGCAGCCGACCGAGGCAGCAGCCCAGGCACATTGGCTGACCTCGTTGCGCAGCTTCGCGCAGGCCATACCCGCGCCCTTGCCCGCGCCATCTCTCTCGTCGAAAACGATGCCCCTGAATCGCCAGCCCTGCTCTCCGCCTGCTTCCCCCACACCGGTCGCGCAATCCGCATCGGCGTCACCGGCGCTCCCGGAGCCGGCAAGAGCACCCTGGTCGATCGCCTCGCGCGCAGCTTTCGCGAAGCCGGCAGAACCGTAGGCGTCGTCGCCGTCGACCCCACCAGCCCCTTCACCGGCGGCGCTATCCTCGGCGATCGCATCCGTTTTCAGGACCGGCATGGCGACCCCGGCTTCTATGCGCGTTCCATGGCCACACGCGGCTCGCTCGGCGGGCTCGCCCTCGCCACCGCTGACGTCGCCCTTGTCCTCGAAGCCAGCGGCAAAGATGTGCTCCTGATCGAGACGGTCGGCGTCGGCCAGGACGAGATCGAGATCGCCCGCCTCGCCGACATCACGGTCGTCGTTCTCGTTCCCGGCATGGGCGACGACGTGCAGAGCCTCAAAGCCGGTGTGATGGAGATCGCCGACATCTTCGTCGTCAACAAGGCCGACCGCGAGGGCGCCGACCGCGTCGAGCAGGAGATCCGCGGGCTGCAGTCGCTGGTCACGGATCATCCCGAGCGCACGCCGCCCGTCGTTCGCACCGTCGCCACCACGGGGGACGGCCTGCCCACTCTGGTCACAGCGATCGGCGATCTGCAACAGTGGCTGGACCAGGAACGCCGCCTCACCGACCGCCGGACGCAGCATTGGCAGCGCCGCCTCGACGCCATGCTCCGCACCGAGCTCATGCGCCGCGCCCGTCAGAACGGCTTCGACGCGAAGGTGCTCCAGTTCCACGCCGCCCGCATCGCCTCCGGCCACCAGGATCCCTGGCAACTCGTCGCGCAGCTCACGGAGAAAGTCTTCAACCCAGGCAATTCAGGCTGAAAACCGGCACTGTTTTCCAAACTCTAAACTCCAAACTCTAAACTCTCTCTTCTGTTCCCTATACCCTGTCTTTATGCCCGAACTCGACCACCTCGGCATCGCGGTCAAAAGCATCGACCAGGCGCGCAAGCTCTACGAGTCCCTCGGCCTCCGCGTCGTCCACGAAGAGACCGTCGAGCAGGAGCAGGTCCGCACCGCGCTGATCCCCGCCGGCGACGCCCGCATCGAGCTTCTCGAGCCTACCTCGCCTGACTCGCCGGTCGGCCGCTTCCTCGCCAAACGCGGCGAAGGCCTGCACCATATCGCACTGCACGTCGAAGACATCTCGGCCGCCCTCGAAACCCTGAAAGCCCAGGGCGCTCGTCTCATCTCGGAAGACATTCAGACCGGCGCTGGCGGCCATCTCTACTTCTTCGTGCATCCCTCGAGCGCCGGCGGCGTGCTGCTGGAGATCTGCGAAGATCAGCCCACCGAATGAGAGCCGACTCCTGATGCTGCTGCTCTCTGTTGATACCTGTGGCGCGACCGGCACCGTGGCCCTGGCCCGCCTCGAGAACGAGCTCACGCTCCTTGCCCAAACCGAAATCCCCGGCAAGACATACTCCGCGCGGCTCGCGCCCACGATTCGCGAACTAGTCACTTCCCACGACGTCGAGGTCTCCGATCTCGGCGCCATCGTCGTCACAAACGGACCTGGCTCGTTCACCGGCATTCGCATCGGCCTCTCCACTGCCAAAGGCCTGGCCGAACCCACATCGATCCCCATCCTCGCCGTCTCGCGCCTCGTCGTCCTTGCCCACAAGGGCCAGGCATCGAACCGCCTCGTCCGTGCCGCCGCCCTCGACGCCAGCCGCGGCGAACTCTACTTCGGCGCCTATCCAGACGGGCCGGACGGAGTTGTGTATCGAGTCGTTTCTCCCTCCAGCCCGGAGGAGGGCCTCCTGAGCAGCGACAATTTCCGCGACATCGCGGAGGGCTTGGCCTTTTGCCTCGCCGTCTGCGAAGAATCCGTCCGCACCCTCGCTCCGCATGCCACCGTTGTTCCACCGCCCACTGCCGCCGATGCCCTCCACTTCGCGCTCCCTCGCCTCCGAGTCCGTGACTTCGACGACCCGCTTCTCCTCGACGGCAACTACCTCCGCCGCTCCGACGCAGAAATCTTCTCCGCACCCGGCGCCCCGCCTCGCCCGAAACCCGCCCCGCGCGCATGACCTTCACGATCCAAGCGATGCAGCCCGCCGACCTCGACGAGGTTCTCACCATCGCTGCTGCCGCCGCCGAAGCTCCCCAGTGGCCGCGTTCCGCCTACAATCCCTACCTCGCGCTCGACGCCAACCCCGCCCTCCTCCGCACCGCGCTTGTCGCCGTCGACCCCGGCGGGCCCGACCGCACGGCTGTCCTGGCCTTCGCCTGCGCCACCCTCCTGCGCGTTCCGGATTCTGCCGGCGCCCAAAACCTCGCACAGCTCGACTCCATGGCCGTCCACCCCAGCCACCGCCGCCGCGGTCTTGGGGCGGCGCTGCTGCGTGAAGTCCTCTCCTGGGCAGCTCAGAACGGAGCCGGCCACTTTTCCCTTGAAGTCCGCGCCTCCAACGCTCCCGCCATCGCCCTCTACCAACGCTTGGGCTTACGCCCGGAAGGCCGCCGCCCCGGCTACTACACTCATCCTGAAGAGGATGCCCTGCTTCTGGGCATTCCGGTTACCCGCGGCGGCTACCCCGCGCTTTTCCACCGCGAAAGTGGTTGAAGGTCAGGCTGCCCCGGTGCTAGCTTGGTACGTCTCACCTATGTGAGCCAACTCGCCCGGCGAACCACGAATAGCCGCGGCTCCGCCGGGAAGGATCCCGCACCGGAGGAGTCACTATGGATCTGGAAGCGAACGGTCAGCCGGATAGTGAAGCAATACGCCGCCTGGAAGAAGAGCATCGTCACTATTCGGAGAAGCTCGAAGAACTGCTCCAAAAACCCTGGCTTTCTGAAGATGAGCAAATCGAGGAAGTTCGCCTGAAAAAACTCAAACTCCATATCAAGGATCAACTGACGATCGTCCGCGGTCAGACGCGCGTTTTTAGCGCCGCCTGATCCGCGGTACGGACTTTCCCATCTCCATCTCCCCCGCGACGCGGCCTCGGCGCCCTCGCGGGGGGTGCCCGCATATCCTGTCCGCGTATCGTCGGTAACGAATTTCTTATCGACTCGCCCCGCTGACTCTTTCTGTTTCTTCCCTTCAGCCATAGAATGAAAAGGACTTTCGGACGAGCGCTTCCATCGCGCTCTGCGGTCGGCGTTTCCGTTCTGTTCATCTTTCAGGGCTCCGCCAGGTTCGACCGCAAAGCGCCCAACTCTTCCTCAGCTGCATCGTCCGGCGGTCCTGTTGTCTGGAATCGGTGGTCTGAATCCTTCTCATGGTGCGTGACGGATACTTTTACGGGCTGGCCCTCATTGCGGTAGCTGCCGTCCTCTGGCTCACAACGCGCCACTGGGGCTGGGCGGTTCTGCCCCTGCTGCTTGCCGCGTTTTTCCTCTGGTTCTTCCGAGATCCCACCCGCACCATTCCGCCGGAGCGCGGCCTCGTCGTCTCCCCCGCCGACGGCAAGGTCACTGAGGTCGCCCTGATCAACACTCCGGACGGCCAACGTCTCCGCATCAGCATCTTCCTCAGCGTGTTCGACGTTCACGTCAACCGCTCCCCCGTCGAGGGCATCCTGCGCGAGGTTCGCTATAAAAAGGGCGAGTACATGAACGCCATGAACCCCGAGTCCGCCGTGCGCAACGAGCAGAACCTCGCCGTCGTCGACTGCATCGAGAGCTACCAGGTCTCTTTCGTCCAGATTGCTGGCCTCCTCGCGCGCCGCATCGTCTTCAGGCACAAGCCTGGCGACTATCTGGAGCGCGGCCAGCGCGTTGGTCTCATCAAATTTGGCTCACGCACTGACGTTCTGCTCCCCGGCAACGCCGAGCCTCTCGTCCAGCCCGGCAATCGCGTCCGCGGCGGAGCCAGCGTCGTGGCCCGCATCGCCAACCCCGACCCCGACCCGATGCTCGCCGCTATTGGCGCGGAGCTCATGGTATGAACAGCGAGCCGCAGGCGTTCCTGCGCCCCAGCGGGGCTTCGAAATTCCACGCACCCGCGCCGCGCCGCCGCTCCCGTGGCATGTTCCTGCTGCCCTCCATGTTCACCGCCGTGAACATCGCCGCTGGCTTTTTCGCCATCACGCAGAGTCTCGAAGGCACCGCCCTGCAGCCTCATCACTTCGACTACGCCGCCCTCGCCATTGGCCTGGCCATCCCCTTCGACGCCCTCGACGGCCGCATTGCCCGGCTCACCAACACCGAGAGTGAATTCGGCCGCGAACTCGACTCCCTCGCCGATGTCATCACCTTTGGCGTCGCGCCCAGCATCCTCGCTTACGCCTGGGGCTTTCGCTCTCTGCCCTTCGCGATGCCCCACGAGCTGCGCCTCAAGCTGCTGCAGTTCGGCGCCTTCGTCTGCTTCATCTTTCTCCTCTGCGGAGCCAGCCGCCTGGCCCGCTTCAACATCAGCGTCAACCCCACTCCTAAAAATCCGGGCCGCCCCGGCCGCAAGTATTTCGTCGGAATGCCGATCCCCGCCGCCGCCGGCATCGTCGCCGCTGTTGTTCACGGCTTCATCGGCCTGCCCATCTTCTCCTGGTGGCTGGCCGTCGTCTGGGGACTGCTTGTCGGCTTCATCGGTTTCCTCATGGTCAGCACCTGGCGCTTCTGGAGCGGCAAGGAAATCAATCTCACCGGACGCCAGTCCTTCCGCTGGATCGTCCTCCTGGGCGTGAGCATCTATCTGCTGGTCTTCTTCTCGCGCGTGGCCCTGCTGCTGCTCGGCTTCGTCTACATGTTTTCGGGCGTGATTGCGCGCCTGGCTTACTCCTGGCGGCGCCATCATCCGCCGTCCAGGAATCCTCTGCCTTCTTCACAAGGTCCGGTGGGATGACCGATCAACAGAAAATTGCCATCGTCGGTGCCGGCTCTCTGCGCGGCAAAGAGCTCAACGATTCACTCGCCGACTCTCCCTTCGCCGGCGCCGAATTCCTGCTGATGGATGACGAAGCGCAACTCGGCAGCCTCGAAGCCGTCGGCGACGAAGTCACCTTTATCCAGCGCATCGGCCCTGATTCCTTCCGGCACGTCGACTTCGCTTTCTTCACCGGTGACGAAGATCTGACGCTCAAGCACTGGGAGAGCGCCCACAGCGCCGGCGCCAGCCTCGTCGATCTCTCCTTCGCCCTCGAAGGCAAGCCAGGCGTCCTGGTCCGCGCACCCTGGATCGACGAGGCGCTGCAGCTGGCCTCGGCGCAACCGGGCGACGCGACGCCGGGCCTCGAAACCCCCGCCATCGTCCCGGCCCATCCGGTCGCCGTCGCGCTCGCGCTGCTCCTCGGCCGCATCGCGCAGTCCGCGCCCATCCGCATCGCCTCGTGCACGGTCCTCGAGCCCGCCTCGGAATATGGCCGCGCCGCCATGGACGAGCTTCACCAGCAGACCGTCAAACTGCTCAGCTTCCAGGAACTGCCCCGCCAGGTCTACGACACCCAGGTCGCCTTCAACACCACGCCTTCCTTCGGCGAGTCCGCGAAGTTCTCGCTCGCCGGCGGCGAATCCCGCATCCGCCGCCACTTCGCGCTGCTCTCCGGCGGCCGCCTGCCCGATGTCGGCGTTCAGCTCCTGCACACGCCGGTCTTTCACGGATACGGCATGTCGCTCGCCGTCGAACTAGCCACGCCCACTTCCCTCGATCAGATGGAAGCCTCGCTCGCCGGGGAGCACGTCGAGATTGTCACTGCGGAATCCGATCCGCCGACCAACCTCACTGTCGCCGGTCAGGCAAATATCCTGGTGCGCGTCCGTCCGCACAACACGCGCGATCCGGAGACCACCCGCTTCTGGATCTGGGCTGGACTGGATAATCTCCGTTTCGCTGTGCTGAATGCCCTGGCCTGCGCGCTGGAGCTCAAGCGCCTGCGGCCCAGCGGCGAAGTGCAATAGACTTTCCAGACGCTCGAAAGTGGCGTCATCCGCGATGCTGCGAGCGAGTGGCCGCCGGTCAGCTCACCAGTGCCGGTTCCCGCTCCGCCTTCCCCGCAGTCCGCGGCGCGCGTCCCGTCGATCGCCGCACCACCAGCGCAGGCTTCACGCCGTACTCCGCACCCTTGCCGCCATCCTGGCGGATGCTGTACAGCGCTCGAAACGCCACTCGCGCAATCTCTTCCCGTGACAGCCGCACCGTCGTCAGCGCCGGCTGCGTGAACGCGCTGATCTGAATGTCGTCGAACCCCACAATCGAGATGTCCTCCGGCACGCGCAGCCCGTGCTCGTGGATCGCCCCCAGCGCCCCGATCGCCGTCATGTCGTTCGATGCCAGCACCGCCGTCGGCCGCGTCTTCCGCCCCAGCAGCCGCGCCATCGCATCGTGCCCGCCATCCACCTGATGGTTTCCTTCTTCGATCCAGTCCGCGCCGATCCCCCGCCGCTTGAGGCAGCCGACGAACGCCTCCCTCCGCACCCGCGCCGAACGCAGCATCATCGGCCCGGCGATGAAAGCGATCGCCGTGTGTCCCAGCCCAACGATATGCTCCACCGCCGCGTCCACGCCTGCCGCGTAGTCCACCACCAGGTTGCTCGTCAGCTTCTCTGCCTTGCCGGTATCCAGAAATACCAGCGGAATATCCCGGCTCTGGAACTCTGTGACCAGCCGCGCATCCATCTCCGACGTCATGATCGCCACGCCGTCCACTTTGCGCTGCAGCATCCGCCGCACACATACCTCCATCCGCACCGGATCGTAATTCGTGTTCGCCACCAGCACTTCCTGCCCGTTCTGCACCGCAATATCTTCGAAGCTCTTCACCAGCTCCGGGAAGAAGGGGTTCGTGATGTCGGAGATGATGAGCCCATACAGGCTGCTGCGCCCCGAGCCCAGCGCCCGAGCCCAGGTGTTTGGATAGAACCCCAGTTCCTCGATGGCGCGCTGCACGCGCTCCTTCGTCTCCGGCGTCACTTTATCCGAGCCGTTGATCGTTCGCGAAACCGTTGCCGTCGATACCCTCGCCCGGCGCGCCACTTCTTTGATGTTCATAGCGGTATCTGACCTCTTATATTCGATCCGCGCGGACTTAGAAAGAAGATTGCCGGTAAGCGTTTACGCCAACTCGCGCGATTCGCCCCGCTTTCCTGTACGATGGCCGCCATGAAACCGGCCCTCTTTCGATCTATGGCTCGGCCCATCGCTGCCACTCTCCTGTTCTGCCTCACCCTCTCCGCCTCCGCCGAAAAGTACCAGCGCTGGACCGAGCAGCAGGCCAACGCCTGGTACGCCCTGCAGCCCTGGCTCGTCGGCAGCGATTACCTCCCCTACAACGCCATCAATCAGCTCGAAATGTGGCAGGCCGACACCTTTGACCCCCAGCGCATCGACCTCGAACTCGGCTGGGCCGAAGCCATCGGCATGAACACCATGCGCGTCTTCCTCCACGACCTGCTCTGGCAGCAGGACCCCGAAGGCTTCCGCAAGCGCATCGACACCTTTCTCGCCCTCTGCGCCAAACACCACATCCGCCCCATCCTCGTTCTCTTCGATTCGGTCTGGGACCCCAACCCCAAACTCGGCCCGCAACATCCGCCCATCCCCGGCGTGCACAACTCCGGATGGGTGCAGAGCCCAGGCGGCGCCGCACTCGCCGACCCGGCGCAGTATCCGCGCCTCGAAGTCTACGTCAAGGGCGTCATCGGCGCCTTCGCCTCCGATCCGCGCATCCTCGCGTGGGACCTCTGGAATGAGCCCGACAACGGCAACGATCCCTCCTACGTCAACGGCGAGCTCACCAACAAGCAGGCCCTCGTCGAAAAACTCCTGCCCAAAGTCTTCGATTGGGCGCGCTCCCAGCACCCGCTCCAGCCGCTCACCAGCGGCCTCTGGCAGGGCGACTGGACCTCCCTCAAAACCCTTACCCCCATCCAGCGCATCCAGGTCGAACAGTCCGACGTCCTCTCCTTCCACAACTACGATTTCCCCGAGGACTTCGAGCAGCAGGTGCTGCTCCTCGAGCAGTACCACCGCCCCATCCTCTGCACCGAGTACATGGCGCGCGGCATGGGCAGCCTCTTCGACACCATCCTGCCCATCGCGCAGAAATACCGCGTTGCCGCCATCAACTGGGGCTTCGTCAAAGGCAAATCGCAGACGTATCTTCCCTGGGATTCCTGGATCCACCCCTACGTCCTCACCCAGCCCGCCGTCTGGCACCACGACATCTTCTATCCCGATGGCAAACCCTACCGCCAGCGCGAAATCGACATCATCCGGGCCCTGACCACCGCCGCGAATGGCGCGGCGAAAACCACACCCGCCACTCAGTAAGACCCTCTCCCAAGGCGGAGCATCGAAGATCGCCCGCGAGCGCTGGAGATCATTCATTTTGACTCTCAGCGAGCGGAAAACCAGAATCTTTCTCCATCCCGTCTCATCCAAAAACAATCCTGCGCTCCCACGGTGAATGCATGAAAATCGCAACTCTGATCTGCCGTATCCTTCTCGGCCTGGTCTTTTTCGTCTTCGGCGTTTACAAGTTCTTCCCTCTCAACCCCGCCAGCATCCCGCCCGGCGACGCAGGTGCCTGGTCCCTGCTGATGATGCATCATCACTGGATGACCGTCGTGGGATCCATCGAGACCGTGGGTGGCCTGCTCCTGCTTTCCGGCCGACTCGTTCCTCTCGGCCTGACCCTCCTCGCTCCGATCTGCGTCAATGTCCTGCTCTTCGGAGCTCTCTTTCTTCCGGCAACCCTGGTGACCGGCGGCCTCGCCGCGATCCTCGAGCTCTTCCTCCTTTATGCCTACCGCAGCTACTTTGCATCGCTGTTCACGGCCAGGGCTGCAATTTCCTGACAACGCGCCCCCAATAAGATAGTTCGCGTGCCGCGAACCGCGTTTGCGCGAGGGCAGTGTAGGATTCCCCTCATGCGACCCATGCACGTACGAATCTCCGCAGTGGCATTTGCGATGACCTTGTCGCTTCTTCCGGCATCCGCACAGCAAAGTCACTGGGCATCGGCCGATGACAAAACCGCGAAGTACATCATCGAGATGGAACGCAAGTGGGCTGAGGGCGTTTGTGTCGACAACGGCGTCGTCGCCGGTCTGCTGGCCGATGACTTCCAGGGCACGTCGACCCAGGGTGCGCGCTTCACGAAAGCCGATGAACTAAGAGATGAGAAATCCGCACGCACCGCCCGCGATTGCGGCCTCGATGAGACGAAGGTGCGTTTCTTCGGAGACAGTCTTGCCATTGTCTACGGCAGCGAGCACGCTGTCGGGAAGGACAAGTCCCAGCCCAACGCAAAGGTGTGCCAGATTTGGACCGATACCTGGCTCAAGCGCGGCAATACCTGGCAGATCATCGCCTCCCAGGACAATCGCGTGGCCTGCAGATAGCCGGAGAGCCAGGGACACTTGCGGTTAGCCGGCCACATTGCAACCATCGATCTACCCAAACGAGGGCGCGGCCGTCCTGTATGATCGTTTTCACGGTAAGCGTGGGGAAAGTTGGATTCTGACGTCGCCCGCGACCCTCTTTCAGGCTTTCTGAACTAAGTCAGCCTACCTGAAGTTCTCCCCTCCTTAGGCTGTCAGGAAATCGGGTATCCAAATGCCTTCGTCTGAAATTCTGCACGAAGCTCAGAAACTCCATCTCATCAGTGCTCGTCTCGACACGCTGGCGGATGAACATCCCGTCGTCTTCGACGCGCTCGCTACCATTTCCGGAAACGTTCGTCACACCGCGACGCTGCTGGAGGTGCTGGTGGTCACGAAATTGGGGCCACTCCCCGAACCAGGTCCGGCCAACACCTGATGGAGCAATCCCCCTTCCTCGCGTCAACTGTCTCAGTCTGGCCCGGATGAACCGCGGGAAGGCTCCTCGATCGGGGGCATCTCCGCGTTCTGCTCCGGCAATTTGTCGTGGAGAATGACATTCAGCAGCGACTTGTGAACGTGGATGCCGCCGCCGTTGTATTCGATAAATCCCATCTCGCGAAAGCGATTCATGAAAAAGCTGACGCGAGAGCGCGTGGTGCCGACCATCTCCGCCAGCGTTTCCTGTGAAATCTTCGGAATCAGCGGTTCCGTGTGCCCGGGCTGGCCGAATTCGGCCATCAGCAGAAGGATTCTCGCCAGGCGCTTCTCGCTGGAGTTGAAGAGCTGATCGACCAGATCGGCCTGAGTGCGCATGCTGCGGGCGAGCAGGAACTTCAAAAACAGGTCGGAGAACGCATGTTCCTCGTGCATCACGCGGACCATCTCCTTCCGCTCAATCTTCAACGCGGTGCATGCCGTAATGGCAGTAGCGGTGGCCATGCGCAGGCCGCCCACGCTGGCAAGCGACTCCTCTCCAACGAAATCGCCAACCGTGAGAAGCGAGATGGTGGCCTCTTTCCCGTTGCTTGAAACGACGGTAAGTTTGGCGCGGCCGTTGTTGAGATAGAAAATCGAGTCGGCGGCGTGGCCCTGGGAGAAGAAGGCCTCGCCGGGGTTCAATTGAACGATTCTTCGTCCCAGCCCGGCCTTCGCCAGAAAATCCACGGCGTCAAAGGCGATGCTCTTCGGCTCAACCATTGGAATGGTCCCATCCCGGAATGCAGCTTATGGCCGTCCGCTGCACATCCGACTTACCTCGATGAACAGGCCACCTGATGGCAGTATAAACCCCCAGTTGATCTGGAAGCCGTTTACGGAACCGTTCGGGATAGATTGCCATGCAATCCCTGCGCCGCAAGAGTCGGCGGAGGCTGTGGCATCGCGACTGCCGGTTCCGTCACGCGGCACTGATTACGCTACTCGATATCGACCTGGAACATTAAGGAAGGGTTGCCGTATGCAACTGCATACCATAGCCCATCCGCTCCCATAATGAAGTACACGTCCTGCTGGTAAAACCACGCCGGCCAGGCTCCAGCATAGAACCAGTATCCACCGTAAGAGTACTCCCGACGCCCGTTGTAGTAGCGGCCACCATTCTCTTCAAAGCGGGTATGATGCTCACGTCCAAACTTGCTTGCGTTGTACTCGTGGCCGCGACTATCTTTCTGACCATTGTGGGCCCACTGCCCTTGTGCTTGCTCGTGTTGCTGACCACTGGCTTGCTGTTGTTGGTGCTGCTGACTTTTCTCCTGGTTCTGCTGAGTCCTGGCCTGTTGTTGCTGCTGTTTCTGTTGCTGTTGCTGCTGGCCTTTGGCTTGGCGCTGCTCACTCTGATTTGCGCTCTTCGCCTGTTGTTGCTGTTGTTTCTGTTGCTGTTGCTGCTGGCCCTTAGCCTGCCGCTGCTCATTCTGATTAGTGCTCTTCGCCTGTTGCTGCTGTTGTTTCTGTTGCTGTTGCGGCTGGCCCTTAGCCTGCCGCTGCTCATTCTGATTAGTGCTCTTCGCCTGTTGTTGCTGTTGTTTCTGTTGCTGTTGCTGCTGGCCCTTAGCCTGCTGCTGTTCTTGTTTGCCAGGCTTGGCTTCCTGCTGTTTCTTTGGTTTGGTTTGCTGCTCCTGCTTTTCGGGTTTGGCGCCTTGATCCTGCTGAGCGTACGCGGGAGCAAGGACTCCGAGAAAAAGCACCAAAATTCCTGTACTGATAAGCCTAAGTGGTTTCATAAGCGTTCCCTCCACGTCGGGCGTGGTTGTTGTTTCTTGCTGTTGTTGCCCGCACTTGACATTCGAATCTCTTCCCCGTCATTCATCCCGTTCACTTACTTCCCGAGGTGAATGCCGGAGAGCGAATGGAAAAGTCCAAATACGTTGAGAACATGCGATGCCCTCGCGAATGTTCGGCTCGTCATTCACAACCAGCATTCGATGGTCCTCGCTCATTGCGATCGCCTCTGTGGCGAATGCGAATGCGTAGGCACTTTGTTTGATTTTCGGGGGTGGCGCGGTCTCAGGGCTGGTCAATATTGCTCAGCTCTTTAAAAAACGTTGTATATCGTTTATGGTAAATAACTTACAAGTGAACAATTGTGGTTCGCCCAGGTTGCCGAGGACCATTTCCAGTGTACGGACTCAATCCCGTGACTTCACGGACTGGGGTCACGAACAAGCGGTTCCCGCCGGACGGTTGAACGGCAAACCGGGGCTTTCGCCCGCAGACGAAGAGGATCCTGACGCGACCCTCCGTTGACCCAACAAGGCCACTGCGACGCGACTCGATTACCTTCGTGTCCTCCACCCGCAAAGAATGCTTGCAAAGTTCCCGCGCATCGCCCATCCTGACAGTGGAAGCGTGTATTCAAAGAAGGACTCGCCCTGCGAGTCCTTTTCCATTGGACCTCAGGGTCCGCCGGCAAGCAGGAGAAATGCCCCGCCGGTCCCGTTCTTTCTCATCGCGAAGCAGCCGCAATGCAGATCTGCGATCTCAAGGGAAGGCGTCCCGCCGCCCAGGAAAATGGCCCCGCGTCCCGCATTGCGAGAAGGTTACCCAGTTGTCAAAGACGATAACAAGTCTAAACCTCTCCAGAATCAACACCCAGCCCGCAGTGCACCCAGGGGGGAGGGGGAGGCACCCGTCTTAGACCGCATTCGGTCCTGCTGAGCAGGACGACGGAAAAAGCCCCGGGCTTCGGCCCGGGGACGAGCCCGCGCAATGAACAAAAGGGCCTTCAGCCCCGGGGTTCTGCCAGGCCTCTCCCTTCTTCGACCGTATAGATCCTGTCCACACCCGGAACGGTTACCTTCTCCACCTTCCCGTCCGGCCAGTGAATCTCCACCCCGTCCACCTTCGTCGCATCGCCCAGCCCAAAATGGACCCGCGGGTCATTCGACGAGAGATAGCTCCCTCCGCTCAGCACGTCGCCGCGCTGCCGGATCCCGCCCGCCGTCAGGTACACGGTCGCCCCCACCGCATCGCGCGGGCTCTTCGGTCCGCCAACCAGCTTCATCTCCACCCAGTGGTGATGATCCGGGTTCACGTTCCGCTCCAGCACCGGCACGCCGTCCATGTTGTTCATCACCACGTCGATCTTGCCGTCGTTGAACAGGTCCCCGAACGCCGCCCCGCGCCCCACCGTCACCACCGCCAGCCCCGTGCCCTCCACCGCCGGCACCAGCGCGAACTTGCCGTTCTTCTCGTTGTGGAACAACAGCGGCTTCTCCGCGTAACTGGTCCCCCACTCCGGATGCTGGTCCACCACCGGATACACGTGGCCGTTGGTGAAGAACAGGTCCTTCCAGCCGTCGTTGTCGTAGTCCAGAAAACCGTCGGCGAAGCTCACGTACGGAATCGTCGGCGCCGCCACACCCGAGGGATAACTCACGTCGGTGAAATTTCCCTTGCCGTCGTTGTTGAACACAATGTCGTAATCGTCGGCGAAGGTCGTGGTCACGATGTCCTCGTGCCCATTGTTCTCGTAGTCTCCGGCGGCGATGCCCATGTTGGCTGCCTCGCGCCCGTCGGCATTCAGCGCCAGGCCACTGAGGTAGCTGTCGTCCTCAAAGGTCCCATTGCCCTTGTTGATGTAGAGATAGTTCGGCGTCGAGTCGTTCGCGACGATCAGGTCGGGCTTGCCGTCGTTGTTCACGTCCACAAACAGCGCGCCCAGCCCGTAGTAGCCGTTCTTGTTGTCCACGCCCAGCTTCTCGCTCACGTCGGTGAACGTGCCGTCGCCGTTGTTGTGGAACAGGTGATCCCGCTCACCCGGCAGCCCGCGCGGTCCGCACATCGTCTCCACCCCGCGGTACTGGCAGTTCGCGTAGTTCACCGTCCGCGATCCGGAAACCGGCGGATGCACGAAGTCGAAATGGATGTACCCCGCGACAAACAGATCCAGGCGCCCGTCGCCGTCGTAGTCGCCGAACGTCGCGCCGGTCGACCACGTGCCCAGCGCCACACCCGCCTTCTCCGCGACGTCGGTGAATGTCCCGTCGTGGTTGTTGCGGTACAGCCGGTTCTTCCCGTAGTTCGTAACGTACAAATCGGGCCAGCCGTCGTTGTCGTAATCCGCCACCGCGCAGCCGTAGCCCCAGCGCTCGTTCGCTACGCCCGCCTTCTCCGTCACATCGGTAAAGGTTCCGTCGTGGTTGTTGTGGAACAGCGCTGCTCGCGGAGCCTCGGCCTTCCCGTTCATCGCGTCCAGCGTCGACCCGTTCACGAAATAGATGTCCAGCCATCCATCGTTGTCATAGTCGATCAGGCAAACGCCCGGCC
>Ga0224555_1002495_pt1 | contig 21417 bp, 18 predicted proteins | sample 714S23034metaG_FD_180687 | JGI IMG/M metagenome (GOLD analysis project Ga0224555, IMG submission 180687) | Peat soil microbial communities from Stordalen Mire, Sweden - 717 S2 30-34 | ecosystem: Environmental > Terrestrial > Soil > Wetlands > Peat | place: Sweden: Norrbotten County, Stordalen...
GAAACTGCACAGAAAGCTTGCTATAAACTACCAACGGGATTACTGCCTGCGCGCCCCTGTTCGAACACCAGCCATGCAAACCGCTGAATTGGCCTTAGCAAAACGCTATGCCCGACAGACTCCTAGGAACAACGGCGTTTCTTTGAAGTCGACCGAACGAACCGGATTTGCCAAAAGGGGCGGGCATCGAACCCGCCCCCTTCTCATGCTGCGATCTCTTCAAGGATTTTCACACTCCCCTGCGCATCGCCGGTACCTCAGAAATTCGTTCCTCTCCGCGTCAAAGCGCGCCCTCCGTCTCGAGGAGCTTCCGCTTGCGCTCCACACCCCAGCGGTAGCCGCTGAGCGAGCCATCGGCGCCCACCACGCGATGGCACGGCACCAGCAGCGCCACGCGATTCGTAGCGCATGCGCGAGCAACGGCGCGCGTCGCTTTGGGATCGCCCAACTCGCGCGCCAACTGCGAGTAGCTGCGCGTTTCGCCACGAGGAATTTTGCGGAGCGCCTGCCACACGCGAAGTTGAAAAACCGTTCCGCGCAGGTCCAGGGCGTCGGTCCGGCCCCGGTTCTCTGTCAGGTCATTCCCCTCGCGAACGCTTTCGAGCGCGGCATCCACAAGCCGCGAGAGCGATGGATCGCGGCGCAGCACGGCCGCGGGAAACTCGCTTCGCAGGCTAGCCTCGGCCTCCGCCTTACTGGCCGCCAGCGAGAGCCAGCACAATCCCCTCTCTGTCGCTCCTACAACCATCCAGCCGAAGGGCGTGCGCGCTGAGGCAAATCCTATGCGCTCACCGCGGCCGCCCTGGGCAAACCGCGCAGGCGTCATGCCCAGTTGGTTCCCTTCATAGGCGCGGCTCGACGATCCGAAACCGGCGGTGTAGATGGCATCGGTCACGCTCTCGCCCTGCTTCAGCGCGCCGCGCAGCCGGCTGGCGCGCAATGCCCGCTGGTATTCGAGCGGGCTCACGCCCATCTCACGCTTGAAGAGGCGCTGCACGGTGAACGGACTTAAACCAGCGACGCGCCCCAACTCTTCGAGCCGCACTTGCCGGTCAAGGTGCGCCTCGACATACCCGCGAATCCCGTCCAAAACGCTGCCCTCCGCAGGAGTGGTGGCAGGGCTGCACCGTTTACAGGGGCGAAAGCCTGCGGCCTGTGCTTCCACAACCGTCTGGAAAAAGCGCACGTTCGCCCGCAGCGGTCTACGGCTCGCACAACCCGGACGGCAGAATACGCCAGTGGTCGTCACGCCGTAGAGAAATCGTGCATTCGGGTCGCGGGCTGCGAGCTGCTTCCAGGCTGCGTCGAAATCGAGGGTCAAAGTTTGAGTCGGGGTTTGCGTCATGGCGATGTTGGTCATTGGTTGGACGGTCGGGGGTTGGACGGTCGGGGTGTTGACGACGGCGAATTGTGCTGTTGCGGTCGCTGTTGCGGTCATGGATTCTATGGTCGCTCGTGCCCGATGTCTACGCTATCCGAATCTTGCCGGCAATTCAGTTTCCCGGCGATTCGGATGCCGGGAAAGGGCTGGACAAAAGGGCTAAAAGGCAGAGGCTGTTTTGTGGCCAGAATTGGGCCTTTTGGGGCCGAAAAAGGGCCGTTTTGCGCAGAAAAATCGCAAAAAATCGACAAAAATCGATGAGGATTTTGGGGGCGATTTGTTGATTCTAAAATAGTTAAATTCGATTTGCACTGAAAACAGTGCAGCAATTTTTTAATTTTCCTATTTTCCGATTTTCCAAGGCCCGATTGAGCGGCGGCAGCCAAGGCGGGAGCCGGTCCGAATGCCCGTACGGAGGCCCGGCGGAGCGCCAGCAAGCTGGCTGATAAAAAGAGTTCTGAATTGGCGATCATGTTATAAGTCTGCGCCAGAAGGCGGAATTTATCCGCAAAATTAAGGGTCGTGGATGCAATGAGTTAGAGGAAAAGGGGCTTGACAACACTGGTCGCGCTCTGCGGATCGAGAGATCAATCCGTTCTCGTGGTCACGTTCAGCATCGCCTCCGCCCTCTCCAGATCCTCTTCCGTATCCACGCCGATCGTGTCCCTCGGTGCGTCCGCCACATAGATGGCAATTCCATTCTCAAGCAGGCGCAACTGCTCGAGGCGCTCCAGCTTCTCAAGCGGCGAGGGCGGCAGCGTGGCAAACCGCTCCAGCGCGGCCTTGCGGTATGCGTAAATGCCCAGATGTTTGCGATAGCCGGTGAAGCCCGTCGCGTCGCGGTCAAAGGGGATGGTCGCGCGTGAAAAGTAAAGCGCGCGTCCGTCGAGCGCCGTGACCACCTTCACCGCGTTGGGATTGGTGAACTCGTGCGGAGGGCAGCGCACCGCCAGCGTGGAGACCTCAACCTCGGGCCGCGCGAAGAGATCGAGAAGCGGCGGAAAGAAATCGGGCGTGAGGGTCGGCTCGTCGCCTTGAATATTGACGTAGATGTCGGCGGCGAGCTGGCGGGCGACATCCCTCACCCTGTCCGATCCACTGGGGCAACTGGGCGAGGTCATCACGACAGGAATTCTCCGCGCACGGCACGCCTCCGCCACTTCATCCGCATCGGTGGCGACAACAACCGGGTCCATCAGGCCGCTCGCACTGGCCGCGCGCCACACCCACTCGACCATCGGTCGCCCGGCGATCGGACGCAGTACCTTGCGCGACATGCGCGTGGAAGCGAGCCGCGCGGGAATCACCGCGGCAATGCGGAGGGGGCTCATGGAGACGAGTGTACATGGGCTCGGAGCGGCGCCGTCAGGCCGATAGCCCCGCGAGTGCCCGCTCGGCGCAAGCCAGGCCTTCGGCCGCAGCCTCGCGGCTTTCGCTTTGACGTTCGGCGTGGATGAACTCGACGTCAGTGAGGCCAATGACGCCGAGAATCGCGCGCAGGTAGGGCTCCTGATGATCGAACGAACGGAGCGGCGACCCCACCGGATACGCGCCGCCTCGCGCGGAAAAGACAAAGACCTTCTTGCCCGGCGGCACGAGCGGCGCCAAGCCGTTAGCGGTAAATGCAAAGGTCCGCCCCTCGCGCACGATCATGTCGATCCATGCTTTCAGCGACGCCGGAATCGACAGGTTCCACATGGGCACGCCGAGAACGAGAATATCGGCGGCGAGAAGCTCGTCGACAAGGCGATCAGAATATTCAAGCGTCCGCTTCTGTTCCGTAGTCAGCTCGGCCAGCGGCGTGAAGAATGCATCGATAGCTGCTTCGTCGAGATAAGGAATCCCATCCCGCGAGGTGTTGCGATGCACCACCGTGCCTCCAGGGTTTTCCTGCTTCCATGTTGCCACGAAGGCGGCGGCGAGCCGGCTCGAGATGGACGCAGCGCGGGGGCTGGAATCGATGTGCAGAAGGGTCGCCATACAAGTGCTCCGGAGTGATGCCAGACTTGCAGAGAAATTGTCGCAGGAAGAGGTGTCGCGCGTCGTTTGACCCGCCATTCTCGCTCCCTTATCATCAAATTGGGCGCTGCTGCGCGTCGTTGATGGGCCGGCGCTCCCACCCGGCGGAGTAGCTCAGATGGTAAGAGCGACGGATTCATAACCCGTAGGTCGGCAGTTCGATCCTGCCCTCCGCCACCATTGCATGGAGCAGCCGCTCGCTTTTCGCTCGCACAGGATTAAGTGCTGACAAGCAGGCCCCAGGGCCTTCGTCCAACCCGATCCAAACAGGATTCGATCAGCCATGCGGGAAGTTGCGCCCTTCACTACGCTCGAGCGGCTGCCGCCCTCTCAAGTCTTGTCGATGCTAAATGTTACAATTTGCCCACGTCGGCCCCATGAACGAACATTCCCCGCAAACCGAAGCCGTACTCGAAATCATCGCCCCTGACAGCTCCCGCCAGCAGGTTGCCCTGACCCCTGAGCCTTTCAACATCGGGCGCGGCGGCGAGGTCGACAACGTTTTGCAGCTTGACGATGGGCGCATCTCCCGCCGCTCGGCGACGATTGTGGCCGACGGCGCCAGCCACCGGCTGCACGACCGGGGCAATCGCTCCGGCCTCTTCGTGAACGGCGCCAAGGTTCTGCAGCACCTATTGCGCGACGGCGACGTGATCACCTTCGGCATCGACGATAGTTACCAGATCGTCTTCCGTGCGGCAGCGGCTCCCGTTCCGCCTCCGCCGCCGGTGTCGGTGGCCAACCTGCTGACGCGCATCGGTTCCATTTCCGACTTCACCAGTACGACGGGTTCCGGTGGATTGAACAAGCTGAATCTGCTTCTGGAGGCAACATCGCTTCTCCACTCGCAGCTTCCTCTCGATTCCGTGTTGGGCACGATGCTCGATCACGCCATCTCCGTCACCCATGCCGACCGCGGGCTGCTCATCGAGCCCGACGCCTCGGGCGCGCTCCGCGTTCACCAGGCCCGCAGCAACAAAGGCGAGAACCTGGCGCCGGAGACTCTGAATCCAAGCCAGACCGCGATCAACCAGGCAATCAGCAAACAGTCGAGCGTGATTACGGAGGACCTGAACCTGGCGGGGGTGGATTTGAAGGCTGCAGCGAGCGTGGTGATTCAGGGGCTGCGCGCGGTGGTCGCTGTTCCGCTGTACGCCTCGTCGCGCTCCACCGCCGACACCGGCGCCGAAAGCGAGCGCGGTCAACTGCTGGGCGTGCTCTATCTGGATTCGCGCCGCAGGGCTGCGTTTTCCGCGCTCGACCGCCAGATTCTCGATGCGCTCGCGGTGCAGGCGGCCAGCATTATGGACAATGCGCGGCTGGTGGAGCGCGAACGCGAGCGGCAGCGGCTGGAGCAGGAGTTGTCGATCGCGCGCACCATCCAGCAGGCGCTGCTGCCCCACGGGCTCACCGATTTTCCGCACCTCGCCGTCACCGGCGTTCACTATCCCTGCCACGAAGTTGGCGGCGACTACTTCGATGTTGTTCAGGTGAGCGAAGACCAAACTGCAATTCTTATTGCCGACGTCAGCGGCAAAGGGCTGGGCGCGGCGCTGCTGACGACGATGCTGCAAGGCGCATTGTCGGGACTGACCATGGGCGCCGATCCGGTGAAGGTCTTCAACCACATCAATCGCTTTCTCTGCCGCCACGCGGAAGTCGGCCGCTATGCCACCATGTTCATCGGGCTTGTGGGCCAGGACGGAATGCTGGAGTACATCAAGGCGGGGCATCCATCGCCACTGTTGTTGCGGCAGGGCGATGTGAGTGAACTTTACACCGAGGGATCGTTCCCCGTCGGCCTCATTCCCGAAGCGGAATACACTTCGGCGCGGCTGCAGCTGGAACCTGAAGACACCCTGGTGCTGTTCAGCGATGGGGTGACGGAAGCGGAGAACTCCGCTCATGAGCTGTTTGAGGTCACCGGTTTGAGCCAGGTCCTGGCCGGCCGGAAAGACGTGCCCGTTGAAGAGCTGCAGCAATCGGTTTTCGACGCAGTGCGCGATTTCACGAAGGGCGCCGAGCAGTCGGATGACATTACGCTGCTGGTTGTGCGCTACCGTCAGGCCGCATAGAGCCCGCGCCAAACCCGGCCGCGAGTGCGTTGCCCTGGCCCCCATCAATAACATTCTGAAAGCCAGGGCGGCTGAAAACCGCCGCATTGGATTGGTACAATCCTCACCATGGGCGATCCCAAATGCATTGGAAGGTATGAGATTGTCGAGGAACTGGGCCGCGGCGCGATGGGGAGCGTCTTCAAGGCCCGCGACCCCGCAGTCGGTCGCATTGTCGCCCTTAAAACCATCCATACCGCGGCGCTTGAAGGCGCTCAAAGCGAGGAGTATCGAGCGCGATTCTATCGCGAAGCGCGGGCATCGGGCGTCCTTGCGCATCCCGGAATCGTGCCTGTTTTCGACGTGGGCGAGGATGCGGGCGCGCCATTCCTGGTGATGGAGTTCGTCGAGGGCCGGACACTGGCCGACGTCCAAAAGAATGGCGAGCGGTACACTCTCGATCGCATTAGCGAAATCGGCCAGCAGCTCGCCGATGCGCTCGGCTATGCTCACCGGCAAGGCGTGATTCACCGCGACATCAAGCCCGCCAATATTCTGATGACCTCGCGCGCAGTCTACGGCAGCGAGCGGCCCCGCATTACCGACTTCGGCATTGCCAAGCTTGCAGCCAGCGAGATCACGTCCACCGGCCAGTTGCTGGGCACTCCCTCGTTCATGCCCCCCGAGCAGTTCACCGGATCGCCGATTGACGGCCGTGCCGACCTCTTTTCACTCGGCGTGATTCTTTACTCGCTGGCGACCGGCGAGCAGCCGTTCCCCGGCGAGACCATGACGGCCGTCTCCTACAAGGTCGTTTACACAGATCCGATTCCGCCGGCAAAGCTCAATCCCGCCATCCCGGCCGGGCTAGAAGCGGTGATCTTGAAGTGCCTGGCCAAGAGCCCGGCCGAGCGCTACCAGACCGGAGAGGAACTGGCGCAGGATTTGGCGGCCATGCGCACCAATTCCACGCCTTCAGTGATGCAAACCGGTGCGCCCCTGCTCGCCACCGCGGACTCCGATATCACGCTCGCTCCGGAGTCTGTCGCAAGATCCATTCCCCCGGCCGCCGCCGCAAGAGCCGCGACGCAATCTGGCCAGATGCCGGCGCCTAAGAAGCCCTCGAAGCCTGCCCAGTTTGAATCCATCTTTGCCGTAGCTCTGCTTTGCGTGGCAGGTGCAGGAGCGGCAATCGCCGGAGGCTGGTACTGGTACTCGCATCGCAAGCAGCCGGCTCCGCCGCCCTCAGTCACAGTTCCCAATCCACAGCCGCAGCAGACTCCTTCAGTTTGGGTCGTTCAGCCGACGGGCACAGCTCCCACGCCGTCAGTCATTTCTGAGCCGGGCAAGTCCCCGGTCGCCACGCCGCCCAAGACACCCACTGCGCCAAAGCCTTCCGCTGGCAAGCCCGTTCCGGCGAAACCGGCTCCTGCCCAACCGACTCCTGCCCCGTCCAAACCAGCTTCCACCCCTCCCGCACCGGCTAAGCCCCAGACGCCCACGCCCGCTGCCACGGCGGCATTCGATCCCCGGAAGGCCGACCCAAACAAGAACGGCAAATTAAAGATCGACGTAAGCAAATTCCCCAAGAGCCTTCCTTTCACCATCTTGATGAATAAGCAGCCCTACATTCACTTCATCACCGGTGACGGCAGCAGCCTCGACAATTTGTATGTTCCGCCCGGCATGCAGGAGTTCCGTGTCTCCTTCAAGAGCGCCGGCCAGGAGTGGGACGCAAAGCCCTTGAGCAGCGATTTCAAGGCAAAAAAGACCAAGACGCTCAAGGTTCAATTGATGGAGAACGGCAGGGCGGACTCGAAAATTACCCTGCCGATCAATAAGGATGCGCAACTCTCTATCTCCTTCTCCAGCACCCTCGGCGATCTCTTCTGATTTTTCTGTTTGTAACAGGATTGTCACAATCGTCCAGTACGATCTGGGTCGTAGATTCTGCAATCTCAACCAACAGAAAAGGCGATGGAAATGGAACTCTCCACGCAGGATATGGACGGCGGCGTCACCAGAGTAGAACTGGATGGGCGCATGGACATCGCCGGCGCCGCGGCCGTCGATCTCAAAATGAATCTGATCGCAGGCAGCGCAAAGAAACTACTGATCGACTTGCAAAAGGTCACGTTCCTTGGTTCGATGGGTTTGCGATCGATTGTGCTTCCCGCGCGGGCGGTGATGAGCCGCGGCGACAAGGTGGTCCTTTTCGCGCCTAACGAGATGGTGGAAGGGGTTCTCAAGGCGAGTGGCATCGACTCGCTTTTGCCGATTCACCACGATCTGGCCGCGGCGATGGCTGCGTTGCAATGACCGCAATCTCTTGTTCGGCGGCAACTATGCCCGCAAAAGACACAGCTAAGCCCGCGCCCCGGCTGATCCTGAAGAGTCAGCTCGACGATATGGCTTTGCTCTGGCCATGGGTCGAGGCGCTGGTCGCTGAATACTCAATCCCGGCCGACACGGCGTTCGCTGTCCACCTTTGCCTCGAGGAAGCGATTTCAAACGTCATCCGCCATGGATACGGTGGCGAGCCAGACCACTCGTTGACCATCGATTTTGCCCAACCAGAAGCGCATCGGGTCGTATTCACCATTGAGGATCAGGCTCCGCCGTTCGATCCCCTCGTCCCTTCGTTAATCGAGGAACCGGCCGCGCCATCGCCGGAGGATTATCTTCGTCCGGGAGGCCGCGGAATTCTTCTTCTGCGCAAATTCGCCGGCACCCTCGCCTATGAGCGCCTCGCCGGCGGAAATCGCCTGACCGTCGGCTTCGTCCTGCCTGGGTGAGTCTCGCGCGGCCTTTCCCACGCGCATAACAGCTAACACTTTCGTTTCCCCCGCTTCCGGGGCTCCAGACCGTTGTTCGAGTGCTACTTGCGGTATCATTGCGTCTATAGAAGGTGAGTGGCTGGCTTCCCCTTAGGGCTGCTCCGGTGGTGTGTGTGTCCCGATTTTTCCAGCGCTTTGTCTTTGCAATCTCCGTGGTGATCTTTGCCGGGCTCGGTCTCAGCTATGTCCTGGGCGAATTCGGATGGATCGGCGTTCATGCCGGCGACGAACAGGACGCGGCTTACAAGCAGATGCGCGTCTACGCTGAGGTTCTGCGCAAGATTCAGAACTACTACGTAACCTCGCCCGACATTCCCGCCGTGACCACCGGCGCGCTGCACGGCCTTCTCGACTCGCTCGATCCGGATTCCAGCTATCTGACGCCGGCCGAGTACAAAACCTATAAGGACCGCCCAGCGACGGACAATGCGCAAGAGGGTCTTACGATCTCCAAGCGCTTTGGCTACGCCGCGGTGGTCAATGTGCTGCCCGGATCGCCTGCCGACCAGGAGCACATGCGCGACGGCGATGTCATCGATCTGATTGACGGCCAGTCGACCCACGATCTGCCGCTGGCCATCGTCCGCTTCTTGCTTACCGGCAAGCCCGGCACCACGGTCGCGCTTTCGGTGGTCAGGCCCTTCAAGCCCGATCCAGACAAGGTAACGCTCACGCGGACCGTACTCACAGCGCCGCCGCTCGGCGAGCAGTTCTACGAGAACGCAACCATCCTTTATCTCAAGCCCGGCGTTCTGACCGCGGCACGGGTAGACGATATCGCCACCAGGATCAAAGGCGCAGGAAAAAGCCGCAAGATCCTCCTCGACCTCCGCGACACCACCGGCGACGACCCAAAACAGGGTGTGCGCCTGGCCAACTTCTTCATCAAGCAGGGGACCCTGGCGTCGCTCGAGGGCCAGAAATATCCATTGCAGACCTTCAGCGCCGATCCTTCACTCTTCCTGACCGACGCCCCGGTGGCCGTTCTGGTGAACCGCGGCACCTACGGCGCGCCAGAGCTTACTGCTGCCGCCATTGAAGACCTTAAGCGCGGCGACGTAGTGGGCGAACGCACCTTCGGCGAAGGCACGGTGCAAAAGACCATCGACCTGCCCGACGGCTCCGGTCTCATGCTGACGGTGGCCAAGTATGAGGATCCCAACGGCAAGAAGATTGAGGATGACGCCGTCACTCCCAACGTCGTCGTCGCCTCGCCTCAGGACGATGGCGAGCCGATGCCACCGTCGAACGGCGACGCGCCGCTGAACCAGGCATTATCTCTGTTGAAGGCGAAGAACGGTTGATTGGCAGGCCGTCCGCACTCAATTCCTTCCGCCTTTAGGCGCGGATTCCCACTCTTGCTCGGTGTGGTGCGCCAAAAAACCTGCGTAACTTGCTCCTTATCGATCCGGTGCTAGCCTTAGACTGAGGCATTCCTCCTACCTCGCAAGCCGGAGGTCTGCCCGTGAGGCCCCAGCCTTGGCTACTACATCCAGTCAGCCCCCGGTAGAAAGGCCCCCGGGCGAGCGCCTTGATCCGCGCCAGCACCCCCGGTCGCGCCGACACATCAAGGTTCCGCTTCCGGCGCGCAGTCGCCGCAAGTTGGCCGGACGTTCCGCCATCGTTGCATTGGTGTTGCTTTCCGCAATCACCGGGTCGCTGGCTGGGCTCACGCTGGTCTACTCCGTTAATCTTCCGCAGATTCAGGACCTGGAGCATTACCAGCCCTCTACCATCACCGACCTTTACGACCGCAAGGGGCGCATCATCGGCTCCTTCGCGCTGGAGCGCCGCGAGGTGGTCGGCTACGACGGCTTCGCGCCCATCCTGCGCCAGGCCGTGATTTCCATTGAGGACAAGAACTTCGAGTCGCACTGGGGCATCAACGTTTTCCGCGTCGCCGGCGCCGCCTGGCACGACATTCGCAGTCACGGCCGCGCGCAGGGCGCCTCAACGCTCACCATGCAGTTGGCGCGCAATCTCTTTCTATCCTCCGACCGCACCGCCATGCGCAAAGTGCAGGAAGCGTACCTCGCCATCCAGATTGAGCGCGCCTTCACCAAGGAGCAGATCTTCACGCTCTACGGCAACCAGATTTACCTGGGCAGCGGAAACTATGGCTTCGAAGCCGCCTCGGAATACTACTTTTCGAAACACGCCAGGGACCTGACGCTGACCGAAGCGGCGCTGCTGGCCGGGCTGCCCAAAGGCCCGGTGGCGTTTTCGCCTCTGCTCAATCCCGACCGTGCCCTGCGCCGCCGAAACCTGGTGCTCAGCGAGATGGAGTCGGACGGCGCAATCACCCACGCAGAGGCTGCAGCGGCGCGCAACGCCCCGCTCGGACTGAACATGGCGCGGCCCGTCGGCCTGGCGGCGCCGTGGTTCCAGGAAGCGGTCCGCGAAGAGCTGGATAAGCGCTTCGGAACGGAAGAAGTGCATGAGGACGGCCTGCGCGTCGATACCACGCTCGATCTGGATTTGCAAAACGTGGCCAATCGCGCCGTCGTTGATGGCGTCGCCACGTATGAGCGCCGTCACGGTTGGCGCGGCAAGCTGGAAAATGTTCTGGCCGGCGACGTGACGTTCGACAATTACCGTCATCCGGACTGGGCGGTGCAGGCCGGTCCCGGCGACTACGTTCATGCGCTCGTGACGCGTGTGCTTCCGCTTGAGGTTCATGCGCGCATCGGCCCGCCCGGTCAGCCGGGTTCCGAAATCCTCCTGCTGCCCGCCGACTGGCAGTGGACCGGTGTGCGCTACGGCGACGCGGTCGCAAAACCCGGCGACATCATTTACGTGCGCATGACCGCGGCCACGGAAAGCGGCGAGCGCCGCGCGTCGCTCGAAGAGGATTCTGGCACGCAAGGCGCGCTGATGGCGATCGACAACACCAGCGGCGACGTGCTGGCCATGGTGGGCGGACGCGACTACGCGCTCTCGGTCTTCAACCGCGCGACTCAAGCTGAAAGGCAGACCGGCTCGAGCTTCAAGCCCTACGTCTACACCGCGGCCATTGAGGACGGCGTAAAGCCCTCCGACATCATCGTCGATGGGCCGGTGCGCTTCGGCGACTACGTGCCCCACAACTACGAGAACGACTACAAGGGCGCGATGACAATCGCCAACGCCTTTGCCGAGTCGCGCAATATTCCCGCGCTCAAGCTGGCCGCGCGCGTGGGCATTCGCAAGGTCATCGACGTGGCACACCGCTTCGGCGTCACTTCGAACATTCCGCCATACCTGCCGGTGGCGCTGGGCGCGGTGGAGATTACGCTTCAGGAACAGGTTGCCTCCTACGCCGTCTTTCCCAACGACGGCGTTCGCGTCGCTCCGCACCTCATCCGCAAAGTCTCCAACGCCGACGGAATCAACCTCTGGCAGGAAACGCCAGCGGTCGACGAGGTGCTCGACCAGCAAACCGCTCGCACCATGATGACGCTGCTGCGCGGCGTGACCGCGCATGGCACTGGCGCGGCCGCCGCGCAGTTGAACCATCCCCTTGGCGGCAAAACCGGAACCACCAGCGACTTCACCGACGCTTGGTTTCTCGGCTTTTCGCCCTCCGTCACCTGCGGCGTCTGGGTGGGCAACGACAGCCGCGTGTCGCTGGGCGACAAGGAAACGGGAGCGGTAACCGCGCTGCCCATCTGGATCAACTTCATGCGCGCCGCCATTGCCGGCAAGGACGACGAGCAATTCCCCGGCGACGAAAATGGTCCGCTAGACAGAGCTGACATGACGCCGCCCGCAAAGCTTCCCGTGCAAGCGTCCGCGGCGAAAGCAGCCTGGCCAGCCCGGCAGCGCACCCTTGTCGTCAAGCCCGCGTTAGCTTCCCCGCAAAAGCCAACGACGAAGCCGGCAAATAAAGCCGGAGTCAAGCCTGCATTGACGTCAAACCACTGACGCATCGCAGCACGCGAGTCGAAGGATTTGCAGTTGCTTTTTCTCAACGAACTTCGGACTCACCGCTTGAAGATTTGTTCGGAAAAATTGGACTGAATCTACTTCACGCGCGCAAAGTACCGCTTCGCCCGCGCCACATCCTTGAAGATCTGCGCCTTCAGCGCTTCCGGCGACGGCCACTCACGCTCGCCTCGCAGCCGCAGCAGAAACTCCAACTCGACGGGAGTGTTTTCGCCCAGCTCAATCGGTTCGAAGTCGAGAATGTGCGACTCGACGGCAAACGACGCCTCGCCGAACGTGGGCCGGTTGCCCACATTCGTCACCGCCTGAAACGCGCGTCCACCCGCCTTGAGCCGCGTCACGTAAACGCCGAAGCCCGGCAGCAGCCCATCGTAGCGCGCAAGATTCACCGTGGGCACCAGCAATCGCGTGCCGATGCCGCGCCCCGATGCCGGCGTGGAGAGCACAGCGAATGGCCGCCCAAGCATCCATCGCGCTCTGCGCACGTCACCCGCCGAAACCAGCGCGCGAACTGCCGAGCTCGAAACCTCCAGCCCGTGCACACGCACCGCGTCGTGGACGTGCACGGCAAAGCCAAACTCCTCGCCCATCGCGGCCAGCTCCCGTACGCCGGCGGTGGCGCCGTGTCCAAAGCGAAAGTTTTGCCCTTCGTGCATGCCTTTCACGCCGAGTGCCGCGATCAGGATCCGCTCCGCGAATTCGCGAGCCGACAGGCTGGCCAGCGCTGCGTCGAACCTGAGTACAAGCACCGCGTCGATCCCCGTCTCGGCCAGCAGCCGCAATCGTTCCGGCATAGGCGTGATCAGCTTTGGCGACTGTGCGGGACGCAGAAACTGCTCGGGGTGTGGATCAAAAGTAATCGCGACGGCCCGCGCACCGGTCTTCCGCGCCTCGGCCGCCACCGCGGCAAGAATCGCGCGATGCCCTTTATGTACGCCGTCGAAGTTGCCCACAGCCGCTACTGTCGGACCAAAACCAGCCGGAATCTCATCGAGAGAACGAAACACCGCAAACGCGCCTCCGCCCGGCGGCGCCTGGTTTGCGGCAGGAATTCGCTCCGGGGTCATAGCGTCACGGGCACGCTCAGCCCGTCGTATGCCAGCCGCACGCTTGCAGGCAGCGTGCGGTTGGTTTCCTCATGGCCCAGCTCGTGCGCGATGTGCGTGAACCACGTTTGCTTTGCGCCGATGCGCCGCGACCATTCGAGCGACTGCTCCACCGTCGAGTGGCTGGGGTGGGGCGTGTGCCGCAGCGCCGAAATCGCCAGTACTTCAACGCCCTCGAGCAGGGCAAAGCTTGCCTCTGGAATCGCGCTCACGTCGGTCATGTAAGCTGCGTTGCCAATGCGATAACCCGAGATCGGTTGCTCGCCATGCAACAGCGGAATGCGCACGAAATCGACGCCGTGGACTGGGTTGTGCTCGGCAAGCGGAATGAGTTCCACGCGCGCACGCGTTGGATAGGTGGCGTCCGGCGAAAATGTGTAGGCAAAGGTTCGCTCAAGAACAGCGGTCACTTCTCGATCGGCATAAAGCGGAATCGGTCCGCCCCTCTTTGCGGCAATAAAGCTCAACGGGCGCAGATCGTCCATCCCCAGAATATGATCGGCGTGCCCATGCGTGTAGAAGACGGCGTCCACATGCGTGAGCGTGGCTCGCAGCGCTTGCTCGCGGAAGTCCGGGCCCGTGTCGATGACGACATTACGCTCGTCGCCGTGCTCGGCTCCGGCCGCGGGCTCAGTCCAGCGCAGCAGCACCGAGGGGCGCAGCCTGCGGTCGTGCGGATCCGGCGATGTGCACACCGCGCACTCGCAGGCCAGCGTCGGAACCCCCATCGAGGTTCCCGTTCCCAGAAATGTGAGCGTAGCTTGCATTGAATTCGTGGGCGGTGGATCGTGATTCGTGGATCGTGGTCCTTGGTTGGCGGTTTCGTGGTCAGTGATCGATCGCCGTTCACGGTTCGCGACTCACGAACCACGGTTCACGGTCTCTGCGCAAGGCCTCACTTCTTCGCCGGCGGCGGGGGCGGCACGCTGGGCGCGCTCATCATGCTGGTCAGCTCCAAAAAGGCCATGCGCGCCTCGAAAAGCACGGTCTGCAGCATGCGATCTTCGTTGGGCGTCAGGTTGCCCTTCGTCTTCTCCGCCAGAATCGCCAGCAAATCGATGGTCGCTCGCGCACCCATGATGTCTACGCGCGGGCGCTGGCCCTCCTGCGAGCCGGCTCCCATCTGCAGCATCGCCGTCACGTAGAACTGTTGCACCAGGTGCTCAAATCCCATCGGCGGCTGCGGGCCCACGGTGGGATTCTGGGCGCGAACCAAATCCTCCAGCCGTTGCGCTGACGCATCGTACGCGGCTTTCTGCTCGTGGCTCTCCGCGGCGGTTGGCGCTGGTGGCAATTCGTCCATCAGCCCCGGCTCTTCCGCTAAAGGCGCAGGCGCCTTTGCTTCTTCGCGCGGAGCCTCATTCACCACCAGGCGCGGGCCGGGGGTCGGCTCTGACGGGGCCGCCGGAGCCGTTTGCGCCGGCTCCGCAGGCGCCGGATGCGCGCTATCTTTCTCTTCTTCCGCCTTGATCTTGCGGCGGTCGATCACTTCGAACTTTGGCGTATCGCTCATATCTTCAGTTTCTCATCCCCAAGGGCCATTTGCTCCGCCGTTCCGCTCCAGCCAGACCCGCTCCGCTCATTGCCGCGGAGGCCCGCCCGTCTATCCGCGCCTCGCTACAACCGTTTCTGGCCCAGCTTCGGCGGCGCTCCCAGAATCCGCGCCGTTCCCTCGAGAGCTCCCGCCTTATATTCGAAGACCTGCTCGCGCTCCTCTGCCTCTGAGCGCAACATGCCCAGGGCGAAAACACGGCGTCCGGAAGAAAGCGCCAACTCCGCCGCGCTGGTAATCTGCCCGGGGGCCGTCCGGTCCCCGGCGGCAACTCCGCTCCCGGCCGCAGCTTCGTTTTTGCTCGTCAACTCCGCGCCGCCCGCGGGCACGGGGCCCGAAAGCTCCAGCGGCCGCAGATGCCGGTGCACGTTGCCACGCGATCGAATGCGCTCCACAATCTCCTGGCCGAGGTAACAGCCCTTGGCAAAATGCAGCGCCCGAATCTGCGAAGTCTCCTGCGGCAAGTCCCGCTCCACGATGTCGATCCCATAAGCCGGAATCCCCTCGGCGATGCGAAACGCTTCAAGCGATGCGCAACCAACCGGCGTCGCTCCGCCCGTGCGCAGGCACGACCACAGCTTCGGCAGCCCCGCCGACGGCAGCCAGAACTCATAGTGCTGCGCCAGCAGGCCGTAGCCACGCAGAATTCTCAGATTCCAGCCGTTCCACTCCACGCTGGTTCCCGCCATCGCGCTTCCGATCGTCGGCAGGCCCACACGCTCCAGAACTTCGCCGGCCTGCGGTCCAGTCAACCCGATCGCGGTCTCGGAACCCGTCTCTCCTACCTGCTCATCTCCGAGTGGTACCAGCTCCACATCGTCCATGATGATGAACCGGTTCAAGTGGGCCAGCAGCTTCTCAAATTGATCGGCTGCGATCTCCAGCTCCAGCTCCGACTCGCCCGCAAACGGCGTTCCCAGCAAGCGGTCGCCGCTCAGGGACTCTGATCCCGCAGGGCTTCGCCTCTGCGGAGAGGCCTCCTCGCCGCCTCGCCACACAGTCAGGTCGCCCTGGATGCGGCCTTGCGCGTTCAGCACCAGATTCCAGGCGCCCGTATTCGGAAACAGGTCGTTGACAGTGTTGGTCACCATCCCGCTCAGCCAGCGAAAGCGGTCGGACCCGCGTACGGCCACGCGCCGCATCCAGCCCAGATCGTGGATCGCGGCCCCGAAGGCCAGCGCCGCCGTTTCCACCTCCGGCGCGTCCAACTCTTGAGGGGTCAGCACCCCACGGTAAAAAGTCAGTTCGTGCGGTGTGCGCGCGGACTCAAGCATGGCGGCCAGCGCGCTGGCCTGCAGGTTTTGGGCAAGATCGGTCTCAGGCATGGGAAGCTTTTCCGCGGTCCGGCGCAGGATTTTCTCTCTAAACTTGGCGTCAAACCGCATCCTGATTATAGCCTTGAAGTGACAAGCAGGACTCCGGCCCGGAATCCCGGAATCGCATCCAATCCCATAGGGAGACCCATAGGTCGAATTGATGAGGAATCAGCAAGTGAAATCGCTCCAGATCGGGCGCTGTAGAGTCCCGGTCCTCCTGCTCTGCCTGGCGACGGCAGCGTGGTCGCAGCAGTCCGCTTCCTCACCCCAGCCGGCTCCACCCGCCGCCGCAGCAAAGCCCTCCGCGAATAGTCAAAACGCAAAATCCGCGACAAAGATTACGCCCGAGCAGGCCCAGCAGCTCTTCGCTCTGGTCGACGAGCTCATCAAATTCTCCTCCGGGGAGACAGGACTGCCCGTCAAAAGCACCGTCAAGCGCGCCCTCATCACCCGAACTGCCGTAGAAAGTTACCTCGACGAGAAGTTCAACGAAGACGAGGGCGCCAAACGCCTGCAGCGCGACGAAATCGTGCTCAAGAAATTCGGCCTGCTCGATCGCGACTTTGAGCTCAAGCCGTTTCTGCTGGCGCTCTTGAAAGAACAGATCGAGGCCTACTACGACTCCAAGACCAAGACCGTCAACCTGCTCGATTGGGTTGATCCCGAAGAGCAAAAGCCGGTGATGGCCCACGAACTGACCCACGCCTTGCAGGATCAGCACGCCGACCTGGAAAAGTGGGACGACCAAACTCCCGACGACGTCTCGAACGACCCGGCCGGCGATCAGGATCATCTCGCCCGCGATGAGATGGACACGGCGCGCGATGCCGTGGCAGAGGGCCAGGCCACTGCCGTGATGATGGACTACATCCTCAAGCCGCTGGGCAAGAGCCTCGTCAAGGATCCCGAGGTGCTCGATGTCGTCCGGTCGCAGATGAACTCCACCGAAGACTCGCCCGTAATGGCCCGAGCGCCCCTTCTCCTTTCGGAATCGATGCTCTTCCCCTACCGCGAGGGCCTCAGCTTCGAGCAGGACATTTGGATGGACCAGGGCCAAACGGCAGCCTTCGCCGGCGCGCTCGACCGCCCGCCTTCCTCGAGCTGGGAAATCATCAATCCGCGCGTCTATGAGCAGAAAAAAATTCCGGCCATTCCTCTGCTGCCCAACATTCATCCCCTCGTCGATTCGCTTTACACGCCCTACGACATTGGGCAGATCGGCGAGCTCGACGTGCACATCATCACCGAGCTCTTCGGTGGCGACAACGCGTCCCGCGACCTGACGCCCGCCTGGGACGGCGGCCTTTATTGGGCGGGGCAACTCCGCAGCGCCACCACGCCCGCCGAGCAGGCCAGCACCAAATCCATCGGCCTGTTTTATCTTTCAGTCTGGAAGAGCGCCGACTCCGCCCAGGTCTTCACCAGGCTCTATTCGAAGAATCTCGCCCGCAAGTATTCGAGCGTTCAGTTGCAGACCTCAGCCGATCTCTCCGCTCCCTCCGACGACGGTTCGGTCGAACAGGTCTTCTCCACCGACGAAGGCCCGGTCGTGATCACGACTCGCGGCAAACTGGTCTTCGTCTCGGAGAGCTTCCCCCTACCGCTTGCGCGAAAGCTCACTGCCCTTATCCTCGATGCCCAGGGCGGCGGCGCGATGCGCATGACGTCGACTCCGCCTGTGAGCGCTGACCCGACCTCTCCGCTTCCCTCCGCGGATCGAGCGGCTGCCCCATCCGGCGAACCCAAATCCCTCTCGGGCGATCTCGTTCATTTCTTCGACGACTGCGGCGTGATGAAGGCGGCCGTGGATGCCGAATTAAGAGCCATCGGAAAATAATTCGCGGCGCAGGCATTCAACCGCTTGCTGCGCTTCTCGTTTGTTGGGACGCAGTGGAAAAGCAGTCTTAAATCGCGCCAGCTCGCTGCCAAACTCGCTCACTCCTTCGCGTTATGATGATGAGTTGCTCGAATCGGCTTTGCGTTTCGTTTCGCGCGTTGCCGCTTTTTCTCGGTCGAAGGAGATGTGCACGTGCAAGGCAAGCTCGAACTGATGATGGGGCCCATGCGCAGCAACAAGACTGCCGAGCTGCTGCGCCGCGCCGATATGCGCCGCCAGTACGCCAAACAACATGTCCTGGTGCTCAAGCCCAGTGACGACACCAAGGGCGGGCCGGGCGTGGTCGAAAGCCGCAATCCCAACGGCGGCGGCAAGATGAGCGCCGTTGAATTCCGAGCCACTGACCCGTGGGAGGTGCTCGGCGCAATCCGCGACACCGAGCAGAAGATCGGCAAGCGCGTAGAGTGCATTGCCATCGACGAAGGCCAATTTGTCGATCAGCTCTTTCTCTTCGTCAAGTACCTGCTTGACGCGGGTCACGACGTTCTGGTCGCCGGACTCGATCTCGACTTCCGCGCCATGCCCTTCGGCGAAATGCTCAACCTCACCTGGCTGGTGAACGCCTACGGCGGCAGCATCACCGAGTGCATGGCCTACTGCGGTTGCGGAGGACGCGCTCTCTACTCGCAGCGGCTGATCGACGGCAAGCCAGCGCCCTTCGACAGCCCCATCAAAATGCCCGGTGACTCCTACGAGCCGCGCTGCTCACAGCACTTCGTCCTCCCCGGCCGTACCCACTAGAACGCCCGACGCACCGAGCTTGGGCGCGGTCCGAACTCGAGTTGCAGGGGCGCACAAAGACATAAGGCAAGAAGATCGGCGGCTGGCGGACGCGCAGCGTCTTTGAGCGCTATGCCATCGTTTCGCAAACAGACATCGCTGAGGCTCTAAAGAAGCTCAAAGCGAATTAGCCTGCCGCTTCACAACAAACCCTAATCTAATAGGGTTAGGCTCAGATCTGACGTCTGATTTGGTATACAGATCACTTCACGGGAGGAATGCATGTCTTGGCTTCGACGCCTATTGCAGCCATTTACCAAGCCAATAGAAATTGGTGGCCATTCTCGATCTGGGCCGGCCCTGAAAACTATGCCCACAGTAAAGTTTGATCCTTCAACAGTGAGCAAGAGCGTCAAAGCGGACCTCCGAAAGAATATCGGATTGCTTGACGATATGGAAAAGAAACACGGTCAACAGATTTATGAAGCTGCCTTACGTTCCATATTGGCAGGCAGGGACTTGCACGTATTGTCTGCGGCGCTAATGAAAATCGACGGAATGACCAAAGGACGGGCGGCTGAACTCGCACTGTCCTTGAACAACAAAGCGACGGCGTTAATTGATCGAGAGCGCCAAGCATCTCTTGGAATCAGTCACGCAAAATGGATGTATTCGAACGCTCCCTGCATGAAAGACCCAAGTCGCCCTGTGGCCGCGGACGCTCGACAGGATTCTGCTCACCGCTCAGCCAACGGGAAGCAATATGAAATCGGTATGGGGTTGTTTGTAGATGGCAAGTGGACATGGCCCGGAGTGGAGGAAGGGTGTAAATGTTCGTCGAGAGCAATCTTGCCAGGGTTGGAAGAGTAAGAGCCCAAAAAGGGGACGCTCCAGAAAGCGGTATTTAAAGCACAATAAGTGTCGCACAGGAGAAAATTTCGATGAAACAAGACCCAAGGTACACGGACTTGATGCAGGAGATCAAAGAGCGTCTGTATACGATTGAAGACGTGTTGAGCGGTCGAACTGCACTACAGGGACCGCTGGCGCACGAATTTTGTTTTCTGCAGCTCCGCATCATCTGTGAATGCATTTCCTATGCGTGCGTTATCGCGCACGCATACCTCAAGGAACTGCAAGCCCCAAGGTTTCAAAAGGCATGGTCGGCGGATGCGCTAATGAAGCAACTCGGCGGCCTGCATCAAGACTTCTACCCAAAGCCAAAGACGATGACCGTTACGAAAGGAAGAGTCCAATTGGACGAGATCGACGCACCGTATCTGACAAAGGCCAGCCTACAGAAATTGAACGGTATCTGTGGCGATAAGCTCCACCGCGGCTCTCCCGAGAAATATGCCTTCAATCCGACACCGGAGCGTCTAGCAGCGGATCGACAAACGATCATCAATTATGCCAACGAGGTTTTCCGATTGATGGAGTCGCACTTGATGGCGCACCGGGACGACGCACGGTACATTCTTTGTCAGTTTCGAGAGCGCGGCGTGCTAGTAAATGTGGCGTTCGCTGCCGCAGGCAATGAAGTCGCAGCGCCGGTGGGTAGCATCTGTTAGATTTCTACCTTCGAGGTTTCTGCTGAAATTCCTTCCATCCCACATCTCAAAATCGAGATGTGGGGCAGCCAATTCAATTGATGGCGCACCATGAGACATGGGCCGCCCGCCCAGGGAAGAGGACCGTTGAGATGACAGAACCACCTCACTTGAGTAATCCCATTCCAGCGACGCAGTTTAGCGTCTTTATCTCATCGCCGAGTGGTATGGATAAAGAGAAATCGATAGTCGTTGAGGAAGTTAAGGAACTTTCGAAACTTGCTGCTCTGAATAGCACACCTACTCTCTCCGTCGCGGCATGGCCTATGGATATCGCGGCAGGTGCGGCGTCCTACGGACAGGCGGTAATCAATCGGCAAACTTGCCATCACGATATTTTGATTTGTTTGGTCGGAACTCGTATGGGAACACCAACCCCTCGGGCAAATTCCGGCACTGAAGAAGAGTTTGATGTTTCAGTCGAGGCTATCCTCGGGGGCAGGCCGGTTCAGATTTTGTTGTTCTTTAGTAATCTCCTCGTGAGATCTCAATCGCTCGACCCGCACCAACTTCTGCTAGTACGCGCATTCCGCGAGAAAGCCAGCCGATTGGGCATCCTCTACCACACCTACGTGGATCATGACGAGCTACGGAGATTCTTGCGTGTCAGTCTACGCGAGGTGTACCGGGATCTTTCCGGCGACTCAGCGAAAGGCCGATATTCGCCAAAAAGAGAACTGCTTGCATTGGAAAGTCAACCTCAAGTGATCCGGCTCCCTGACTTGACGATGATGAGCCAAGAACCCGCGCCGCAACTGGCGCCGCAAGGAGCATGTTCCTACCCAATTTCTCTAGCCGAGTATCGACGGCACAATATCCGCCTGACATGGACTATTGAGACCTCCTCAGCCTATTTCCGATCTGGATTTAAATGTTTGCCTCCTCAGCAGAATTTGTGGGCGGACTCCGGTTCGGGGAGTCGTCCAAGCGTGTGAAACAGGGCCATTTGCATGGCTTTATAGGTTCGAAAGCCGAAGGATCGTCTGGTAACCACTCGTATC
>Ga0224555_1002496_pt1 | contig 21416 bp, 15 predicted proteins | sample 714S23034metaG_FD_180687 | JGI IMG/M metagenome (GOLD analysis project Ga0224555, IMG submission 180687) | Peat soil microbial communities from Stordalen Mire, Sweden - 717 S2 30-34 | ecosystem: Environmental > Terrestrial > Soil > Wetlands > Peat | place: Sweden: Norrbotten County, Stordalen...
AGAGCACGCGCTGCTTCACCGCCCACGGGTAGGGGCCGTCCTTCAGCATCTCCAGGTCGTGGTTGGATTCCAGCAGCAGCACGTCGATCCGCTCCAGCGCCCGCTTGACGTTGGGCGGCACATAGCCCAGGTCGGTGGCAATGGCCATGCGGATAGACTCCGAGGCCGACTCGAAGACGAACCCGCACGGGTCGGCTGCGTCGTGCGGAGTGGTGAACGGCATAATCGTCAGGTCCCCGATGGAGAAGTTCGTCCCCGGCTGGAAGTACTCCACCGCGGGCAGAAAGGTTGGGTCGCGCCGGATTGAGGCTCCCGGCGCGTCTTCTTCTTCAGCCTCCGCGGATGCGGCTGCAATCTGGATCGTACCGCTCTCCTCGCAGAGTTCAGGATCGGCAGACTCTATACTCTCCACCGCATCTTGCGCGGCGCGCGCTTCCTTCTCCTTCTGCACGTGTTCCAGCCACTTGGCGTAGGTCATGGTGGTTCGCGGGGTCATCTGCCGCACCCAGGCGCGGTGGGTCGGCTCGGTGAAGTAGACCGGAATGCGCAACCTGCGCGCCAGCACTGAGAGGCCCGCAACGTGGTCCGTATGCTCATGCGTGATCAGTATGGCGTCCAGCGCGGAGGCGTCTTCGTCGACCAGCGCCATGCGCTTCAGCAGCTCGCGGCAACTGAGCCCCGCGTCCACCAGCACGCGTGTCTCGGCGCTGGCGATCACCGTCGCGTTGCCCTTCGATCCCGATGCGAGAACCGTCATGCGCATACGTCTCAAGATACGCCGCTCCGGTGTGGATTAGCGGCCCGCGCTGGTATGAGATGTGACTTTATGGATGCGGGTCGCTGCATTCAGATTCACCGTCATCCTGACCCTGAGTGAAACGAAGGGGAAGGATCCCTGTAGTTGTTTTGTCTCAGTCGTCGAGATGTTCTATCAGCCCTGAAATGCAAAACGCGAATCTCCGGAGATCAATGCCGTGGCCGCAGCACGTAGATGCGGTAGCCGGCGGGCGTCTCTTCGCGGCTCCACCAGCGCGTGGTTCGCGTTGGTCGCCACTCGGTCTCGAGCGTGTAGTCGTCGGCCAGAAAGCTCTCGAAGGCGGGCCAGCGGTCGAGCTTGCGGTAGTTCTCCGGTTCACCCAGGTGCAGGTGGCTGGTGACGACGATGACTTGCGGAGGGTTCGCCAGAATTGCGGCGGAAAAGTTCGCGCGCGTCTGGCGAATAATGGGCACGTCGTCCGGGCCGAAGAGCAGGAAGTCGGAGAAAACGCCGGTCGCCTGCGTCAACCGCATGCGGTAGAGGACGGTGCCGCAGCCGGAGATCGAGTCGATGCACTGGATGCGGCCGGAGAGCCGCTGCCCGCCCAGCGCGTCGAGGTTCTGCTCCAGCGAGCTGATGAAGTCGGTCTGCCACCAGCGATAGCGATGGATCAGCACGGCGGACTGTGGCGCAAGAAAGAACCCGCCAAAGCAGAGAGCGCAGACGGCAAGCCAGCGCGCGGCCCGTGTGCGCCAGAGGCCGGAGAGCTTCGGCCTGAGTTCTGTGGGCCTGGGTTCAGGCTCTACTGGCCCGGGCTCTGTCTCCAGAGACTGCGCGGCGCGGGTGAAGTCCACGGCCATCAGCGGCAACAGGAAGACCAGCAGCGGGTAACGATAGTAAGGCAGAGCGCGCGCCTGCACCACGCAGTTGATGAGGCCGAAGAGAACACCCGCCAGCAGGGCGGTCCGTTCCCAGTTACGCGGCGATTCGCCTTCCGCGCTGAGCAGCGGGTGGAAAAACGATCCGGCCAGCGCCAAAAACGCGATCCAGATCAGAACCAGTGGAAGCAGAGGCGAGATGCTGTGCAGCAGAATAAAGTGGAGCGGGCGATGTCCCAGGCTGGCGTAGTAGGGGATGATGCCGTGGAAGCCCGCGAGGAATGCGGCGAGCGCCCGCTCTCGCAGCAGAAAGACGAGGCAGACCGCGGGTGCAACCAGACACGCGAGGCTTGCGGGAGCGAGCAGGCGAGCGAAGACTCTGCGGATCGGCCGCTGCGCGATGCGAGATCTTCGCAGCACCCATGCAGCAAGCAGTAACTGTGCAAGACTCAGGAGGATCGCGGTGGGCTTGATGGTCAACGCTACGCCGGAGAAGAGTCCGAATGCCGCCGCTGCCCACGGCCAGTCTCTGCGCATTGCGACAAAGAGGAAGGCCGTCGCGACAATCAGGCAGACGGCCATCGTCAGGTCGCGCTGCCCGCCCTCGGCCAGGCCGTCTCGCCCGTGAACCAGAATGAAGAGGCACGCGGCGAAGAGGCCGGCAAGCCAGCCCCCCTCCAATCCCGTTCCGTCCGGTCCCACCCATGACGAGGAGTCAGTTATGGATGGGTCACCCGCGCGGCGGGTAATCGCGAAGAAAGACGCGGTCGCCGCGCCCATCAGCGCGAAGTCGAAGAGCCGCCACGCCAGGTCGCCCATGCCGAACAGGTGCATCGCGGCCAGCTCGATCAGGTACGAGCCGGGCATGTTCATGTCACCGAGGTCGCGGTATGGGGCCCAGCCGCGCTCAATCAGCCACCCAATGTAGTGGATCAGCGATGCGTCGCCCACCAGTGGCCAGCGCCAGCTCCACGCAAAGTAGAGCAGCGCCGAGACGCTGAGGCTGGCGGCCAGCGCGACGCGAAAGAGGCGGGCAGTCCCGTTGCGCAATGGTCTCTCCTTTCGTGTATGAGTCTAACGGACGCAGGTCCGTATCGATGTGGGACTGGAGTTCGCCATTGGAAGAGGCGAGTGTCACCGAGAGAGCTACGCGCACGCCACCAGCAGGACGGTGATGTTGTCCCGCCCGCCGTTTGCGTTGGCGGCCTCTACGAGCTCCTGGCAGGCGGTGTCGAGCGCGGATTGCATGGCCGGACCGGGCGCGGCGGAGTTGCGGCGGCTGGCTGCGAGCGTAGAAGGTCTGACCGCGCTGGCCAGAATCTGCGCGATCGCGTTGTCCTCCAGCTCGTGGCTCAGGCCGTCGGAGGCGAGCAGGTACAGGTCGCCGGGTTGTGTGGCGTGCGAAGCGATCTCCGGCTCCACCGTGGACTGCGACCCGATAGCGCGGGTGATGATATTGCGCATCGGCGAAGCGGTGGCCTGCACTCGGCTGAGCAGCCCGGCGCACACCTGCTCCTCCACCAGCGAGTGGTCCTGGGTGAGCAGGTGTAGCGCGCCCGAACGCAGGAGATAGCAGCGGCTATCGCCGACGTGCGCCAGCCAGAGCGTGGAGCTGACTCGCGCATCCTTTGACCGCTGCGTGTCTTCCTCCCACAGCAGCGCGACCAGCGTGGTGCCCATCCCGTGCAGGCTGGGCGACTTGCGCGAGTGCCGGAATACAGCCTGGTTGGCGGCGCGGATGGCCTCGGCGAGCCGCGCGCGGGATGAGACAGACTTGGGCGCGGCGGACTTGGGCACGGCTGGATCGAGCGCGGCTGGGTCGGGTGGGGGAGACACGCGATGAGCGAGGCAGTCCAGAAAAACCTCCGTCGCCAGATGGCTGGCAACCTCGCCGCCGGCCGCGCCTCCCATGCCGTCGCACACGACGAAGACCCCATGCTCGGGCAACGCGGCGCAGGCGTCCTGATTGGCGTGGCGCACCCGCCCGCAATGGGAGAGCATGGCGAAGGCGCGCGTGGGCGCAAGGGTGGAGGCCCCCGCAGCGGTTGGGACTTGCGGCTTCGAGCAGTTCAGAGTCGCAGCATCTGCCATCTCGGCACCCGGCACGCCCGATCTTCGGGATCTTGAAACGATACTCCTTGCTGCACTGCTGTCGAAAGGCCGCGGGGTCGTTGGTGGAGTCTGCGGTTTGCAAAGTGCCGTTCGGGATACTCTGGAGTGGCAGCCAAGGGAGGCGGATTGAACCGCATCGTGCAGGGCGACAACCTGGAAGTGTTGCGAATGATGCCGACCGGGTCGGTGGCGCTCATCTACATCGATCCGCCCTTCAACACCGGACGACGGCAGGCGCGTCTACGCATGAAGACGGTGCGCGACGAGGCGGGCGACCGCGTGGGCTTTGGCGGGCATCGTTACCGCACCGAGCTGGTGAACGCAGCAGGCAGTGAAGCAGCTGCCGGAGGGAAGACCGCAGGCTACGCCGACCAGTTCGACGACTTCCTCGGCTTTCTGCGTCCACGCCTGCTGCAGGCGCACCGAGTGCTCACCCCCACCGGAAGCCTCTTCTTCCACATCGACTACCGCGAGGCGCACTACTGCAAGATCATGCTCGACGAGATCTTTGGTCGCGAGTGTTTCCAGAATGAGATTGTCTGGGCATATGACTACGGCGCGCGCGCAACCAAACGATGGCCGGCCAAGCATGACAACATCCTCTGGTACACGCGCGATCCTGAGCGTTACACCTTCAACCTCGACGCGTGCGACCGCATCCCCTACATGGCTCCGGGCTTGGTAGGCGCCCAGAAGGCTGCGCGCGGCAAGACGCCAACCGACGTCTGGTGGCACACCATCGTCTCGCCCACTGGAAAGGAGAAGACTGGCTACGCCACGCAGAAGCCGCTGGGAATCCTGGAGCGGATCGTGCGCGTTCACTCCAACCCCGGCGACCTGGTGCTGGACTTCTTCGCCGGCAGCGGCACTGCGGGCGAGGCGGCCGCAAAGAACAACCGCGCCTTCTGCATGGTGGACCAGAACCCGGAAGCCATCGCCGTGATGCAGCGGCGGTTAGCGAAGTACGGCCCCAGGATTGAGAGCGGGTCGAGCGGTTTGTTCTCCGCAGGTGGGAACGGGTAGGCGAGTGGGTGCGCGCGGCCCGCGTCTATACCGTCTTTCGCATAGCAGGTTGACGTTCCTTTTGAGCGGCGGGCTTTCCGGCTGGTGTGCGGTCCAGCGCCATGATGGCGTTGGCCAGCGCGGTGGAGGTGTTCTGGAAGGGTTCGGCGGCGTTGAGCAGGCGCTCGGCCTGTTCGTAGTCCCCAGCGTTGATCAGGTTGGCGATGGCCAGCATCTGGCCATGAAACGCCGTGTGCAGTTCGAGCGCGGCGTGATACTCCGGCGTGCCGCGCAGGTGCAGCGTATGTTCACTGACCAGCCATTTGCGGATGGAACACTCCTCGGGATGCTGGAGGGAGCGGATGGCGCGCGCACTCAGCGGCTCGCGCATTCGCGCCGCCAGCATCAGTGAGATCTTCCACCGCACATGGCTGGCGATGGCGTCGGGAGCGTTCTCGATCGTCTTTGCGATATAAGTCTCGGCGGACATCTTACGACCTCCCATCTGTTATCGGAAGATGAGAGAAAAATGTGAGCCGGCGTGGAATCCTGAACGCTCGAGCGTACCGTGCGACTGGGGATGGATGAGGCACGCGGTCCGTCTGCCAGCGCGGGGGCGCAATGCGGAGTGCGGAGCGGCAGAAAATCCCAAACGAAGATTAGAATTCCCTAATCGGGAAAAGTCGGTTAGTCTTCGGCTACTCGGTAGGTTACGCGCTGCGTGTTCCCGAAATGGCACACGCTGAGGGCCACGGGCTTTTGTTCAGGAACAGGTTTGGGTGGTGTTGCGCGGAAATACCTCTTGCTGTCGTCTTCTTTTCGTCCGGGAATCATTGCCCGGAAATCAGAGCTTAAAGGGGGATGAAATGAGGTCTGGGCGCAGCAAGCTGAGTTGGTTGGGCTGCTGCGTGGTGGAACTGGCCTTCGGGCTGGGTGGCTGCGTGTGGGCGCAGAGTGGAACGGATGGCGCGATCGGCGGGCAGGTGTTGAGTGCTGCGGGCTCGCCGGTGGCCGGAGTTCTGGTGGTGGCACGCGATCTGCAAACGGGGCTTGCGATGCGGGCGCGCACGGGGTCGAAGGGCGAGTTCCTGGTCGTGCGGTTGCCGGTAGGCGAGTACGAGCTGTCGGTGGAGGAAGCTGGGGTGGAGTTGACGCTTCCGGAGTCGGTGGAGGTGGGGCTGGGTGAGGTGACGGAAGTCGTGGCGCGGATGCGACCGCCTGTCTCTAGCCAGCCAAACTCGCCGAGTGGGGCCAGTAGCGGCGGAACGGATTTGGCCGAGGCGGATCTGGCCGCCTTGCCCGTGAATGGCGGCCAGTGGCGCTCGCTGGCGCTGACCGTTGCCGGGGCAAATGGCGCGGCGAGTGGGGATGAGAACTCCGCTGATGTGAGCTTTCGCGGGGTCGCAGCGACCCAGAACAGCACGCGCACTGATGGAGCGAGCGGCGACCAGAGCTTCAGCGGAGCGGCGGCGGGCGCGGGCGTGGAGGAGGAGGTTGCAGCGGGTTCGGACGCGGTCTACGACCGTGCGTCGGGCGTGGGAAGCGGCGCGGGATCGGTGGCGGACGGCGGACAGCGCGCGGGCTCGTCCTATGTCTTCTCGCAGGCGGCGGTACGCGAGTTCCGCGTTCAGGGGCAGGGCGATGCAACAGCCTATGGCTCGGCGCTCTATGGGCACGGGGTGGGCGGCGTGGTGACGACGGTCTCGCGTTCGGGTGGGACACGGCTGCATGGAATGGGCTTCTTTACGCTGCGTGATAGCGCCTGGGCGGCGGCCAATCCGTTCTCCATTGCGTCGAACTATGCGGACGGCGTAGTGACCAGCGCGGTGGTGAAGCCGCAGGACCAGCGGCAGCAGTTTGGCGGAAGCATCGGTGGGCCCATTCCCGGATTTACCTCCAGCACCAACGACGGCAGTTGGTCGCGCAGGAACGCAAACCAGGGCCAACGGCTCTTTTATTTTTATGCGTTCGATGCGCAGCATAGAAATTTTCCCGCAATCTCCGCGCCCGGCTACGCGGGCTTCTATTCGTTGACGGCGTCGCAGACGGCCTTGCTGGCCAACCGCGGAGTGACGCCGGCCCAGACCAATGCAGCGCTGAACTATCTCGACAGCCTGACAGGAACCGTCGCCCGCCGCGCGGACCGGACGGTCAACTTCGGGCGCGTCGACTGGCAGCACGGAAGCGGCAGCCGTGTGGTCCTTGAGTACAACCGGGCGCGTTGGAGTTCGCCGGCGGGGGCGCGGTCGGAGGCGGTGGTGGACCGCGGCGTGGCCAGCCTGGGATCGAGCTACGGCAAGGTGGACGCGGGCGTTGCGCGCTGGATCCAGTTCGTGAACAGCCGCCTGAGCAACGAACTGCGCGTGCAGTATGGGCGCCAGTTGCAGTATGAGTCGCCGCAGACGCCACTCGCGCAGGAGCCGAATGTTGGCCCGGGAGGAATGCCGCCCGAGGTCTCCATCGGCCCTCAAGGTCTGGTCTTCGGAACGCCGTCGGCGCTGGGCCAAAAGGCCTATCCCGACGAGCGCCGCCTGGAGCTCGCGGACCTCGCCGGCTGGGTGCGCGGGCATCACTTCCTGCAGTTTGGCGGCGACTTCAGCGCGCTCCGCGACTATACCGATTCGCTGACCAACGCCGATGGCACCTTCAGCTACGACAGCAGCACAACTACGGTAACGGGTGGGCAGGTCACGCAGGTAGTATTAGGCGGGCTGGCGAACTGGATTACCGACTACACCTTCAACGTGAACGCGTACCCCAACGGGGGCTGTCCGAACGGCCCGAACCCGCCCCTCCAGGACCCGCTGCATTACTTCTGCTTCAGCTCCTACTCGCAGAGCTTCGGGCAGACAAGTCTGACCTTTCATACCCAGGACTGGGCGGGCTTCTTTCAGGACGATTGGCGTGCAACCCAGAGGCTGACCATCCACGCAGGGCTGCGCTTCGAGTACCAGTTTCTGCCGCTTCCGCAGCAGCCAAACGCTGGGCTGGACGCGGTCTTCGGCGCGGTGGGGGCCACCAGCGTCTTTCCCGAGGACCGCAACAACTTCGGCCCGCGTTTGGGCGTTGCCTGGCAGCCCTTCGGGGTGGGGCGTGGTGTGGTTCGCATCGGCTACGGCGTCTACTTCGGCAAGCTGCCCGGCGCAACCATCCGCGCGGCGCTGCTGGATACGGCGCTGCCCAACTCCACGACGCGTGTGCGCATTCTGCCCACCACCGAGACGGCCTGTCCGCAGTCTGCCACCGGAGTCGGCTTCGGCTACGCCTGCTCGTTCCTCACGCCGCCGACGGGAGTGGTTGCCGCAACCACCTCGGCGGTCGTCTTCGACCGGAGATTTCGCCTGCCCGAAGTCCAGCAGGGTACGTTTTCCATCGAGCACGGGCTGGGTGCGGGAGTGCTGGGCCGCGTGGGCTATGTGTTGAACCTCGACCGACAACTGCCCAACTCGGTGGACATCAACATCGCTCCCGCGACCGGCGTGCAGGAGTTCCAGCTACAGGGCGGGACCGGCGCAATCGGCGTGCAGGATGGCGAGACCTTTGCCATCCCGGTCTACACGGCGCGCGTCACTCCCAGCTTCGGCCCGGTGACGGACCTGGTCTCCAACGCCAATGCCAGCTATCACGGCGTGACCCTGGAGGCGCGGCGCGGAATGGGCTCGGGGCGTGGCGCAGGCGGTGAGAGCTTCTATGGCGAGCGAGCGCGTGGGTTGGACTTCCGCGTGGCATGGACCTGGTCCAAGGCCATCGACTTTGGCCAAAGCGCGGGCGCGGTGCCGCGCGCCAACGGCCAATTCGACCCCTTCACGGTGCGCTACGACAAGGGGCTCTCGGCGTTGAACTTTCCCCATCGCGTGGTGGCCACAATCGTCTGGTCACCCCATCTCAGCGCCCAGTTGAGCAATGCCGGCTCCGGCGTGCCGGCGACGGCCGAGCGCGCAGCGTGGAGACTTCTCGATGGCTGGTCGGCGGCCTGGATCTTCTCCGAAGCGAGTGGGCGCGGCTATAGCTACGACATCTACGGCGGAATGCGTCTGCCCGGCGGCCACCAGAGCATCAACGGCTCGGGCGGTTCGGTTGTGCTGCCCACCGTGGGGCGCAACACGCTGCGCCTGCCCGACTCCGCCAACCTCGACATGCGTTTAAGCCGCAGCTTCCGCCTGGGCCGGACGATGGCAGGCGAGGGGATGCGCCTGCGCGCCACGGTCGAGGCCTTCAACGTCACCAATCGGCTGAACTATTCGGGCATTACGCAGCGCGCGTTCCTGGTGAGCACGCCGGTGCCGCTGAGCGGAACCACCGGGCCAGAGGTAACTCCGCTGGTCTTCCAGGATGCGGCAACCGTGGCCACCGAGGGCCTGAACGTGCAGCCCTTCGGCGCGTACACCGCCGCCTCAACCAGCCAGGCCCGCGAGCGCCAGCTCCAGCTAGGCCTTCGTCTGGAGTTCTAGACCCGAGGTGCTTCAAGAAGATGCGATTGAACACATAAAATGGAGGGATGGCGTTTACCGAGCAGTTCGATGTGGTGGTAGTCGGCGCCGGGCACGCCGGGTGCGAGGCGGCCATGGCCTCCGCGCGCATGGGGCTGCGCACGGCCCTCTTCACCCTGAACCTCGACCTCATCGCGCAGATGAGCTGCAACCCCGCCATCGGCGGCATCGCCAAGGGACACCTCGTCCGCGAGGTCGACGCGCTGGGCGGAATCATGGGCGAGGTCGCCGACGCCTGCGGCATTCAGTTCCGCCTGCTCAACACCTCGCGCGGCCCAGCCGTCTGGTCCCCGCGCGCGCAGTGCGACAAGGCCCTCTACCGCGTGAAGATGCGCGAGGTCCTGGAGGGCCAGCCGAATCTCTTCATCAAGCAGGCTGAGGTGGTGGACCTCGAAGTGCAGCAAGTCAGCGATGCGCGGCGAGTGACCGGCGTGCGCCTGCGCGATGGCCGCGTGGTCCACGCCGGAGCCGTGGTCGTCACCACCGGCACCTTTCTCAATGGCATCATCCACTGCGGCGAACAGCAATACGCGTCAGGGCGCAGTGGCGAACCGGCCAGCGTCTTGCTGGGCGAAGCGCTCAAGCGGCTGGGCCTGCGCGAGTGCCGCCTGAAGACCGGAACCCCGCCGCGCCTCGACGGCCGCACCATCGACTGGTCGAAGTTCGTCGAGCAACCAGGCGACGCCGACCCAACCCCATTCAGCTTCCGCGCAGCAAGTCGGCAAGTCGGCGAGTCGGCGAGTCAGCCAGGTGCGGCGTGGGTTCCCGCGCTGCCCCAGGTCAGCTGCTACATCGCCACCACCACGCCGGAGACACTGCGCCTCATCCGCGAGAACGTGCATCGCTCGCCCATGTATACCGGGCAGATCTCCGCCATCGGCCCGCGTTACTGCCCGTCCATCGAGACCAAGATTGTGCGCTTCCCGGACAAAACGCATCACCAGTTCTTCCTGGAGCCGGAGGGCCTCAACACCCACGAGGTCTACATCAACGGCATGAGCACCAGCCTGCCCATGGAGGTGCAGGCCGCCATGGTGCACTCCATCCCCGGCCTCGAAGCCGCCGAGATGCTGCGCCCCGGCTACGCCATCGAGTACGACGCCATCGACCCCACCGAGTTGGACCGCACCCTCGCGGTCAAGAAGTTCGCGGGCCTCTATCTCGCCGGTCAGATCAACGGCACCAGTGGCTACGAGGAGGCAGCCTGCCAGGGACTGATGGCCGGAATCAATGCAGCCCTCGCGGTTCGGGCGGCGCTTCATCCCACCCATCGCGATAAGGCCGCGATGGATGGGGCACCCGTATTTACCGGCTTCACCCTCGACCGCACCGAGGCCTACACCGGAATCCTCATCGACGACCTCATCTCCAAGGGCACCGACGAACCCTACCGCATGTTCACCTCGCGCGCGGAGTTTCGCCTGCACCTGCGCATCGACAATGCCGACCGTCGCCTCACTCCGCATGGCCGCCGCCTTGGCCTCATCGACGACGCGGCATGGGCGGCGTACGAGGCGAAGCAGTCTCGCGCTGCGGCCTTCGAGCAACTACTGACGAAGACGCGCGTGGATGTTGACGCGCTGCCACCGGCGCTCGCGGAAACCCTCCGCGGCGACCTGAACGATCTGCGCGCGCAAACCTACGCGCAGATGCTGAAGCGCCCCGAGGTTACGGTCGAGTCTCTCTGGCCAGTGCTCGCCAGCGCGATGGACGGCAAGCCCGAGCTTGCGCCTTGGGTCGCAAGCTCGCGGACGGCGAATGTTTCTCGTCTGTCATTCCGTACCCTGAGCTTGTCGAAGGGGGAGGAATCTGCTTCTGCTTTTCACGACGCGGCGAATTCGCGCCATCTCCCCGCCTGGGTGCGCAACGAGATGAAGACCGTCGAGACGGAGATCAAGTACGCGGGCTATCTCCAGCAGCAGCGCAAGTCGATGGAGCGCCTCAAGCGCGACGAGCAGCGCGCGATTCCCGCGTGGTTCGACTACGCGGCCTGCAGCGGCCTCTCGCGCGAGATGGTGGAGACGCTGGGCCGTGTCCGCCCGCGCACGCTCGGCCAGGCCAGCCGCATCCAGGGTGTCACCCCCGCCGCCGTCACCCTGGTCAACTGCTTCCTCGAGATCCAGTCCCGCCGCCGCACGGCGTAGGCATAGGTTGAGTTATTGGCTAGTTTTCCTAGCTATCAACAGAGCCGCGTGGAACGCACAGGGCCTCATCGACTAGCTTCGATTGTGGCCATGGCTGCGATCTCCCAACTACCTGAAATGTCCGGTTTGCCCTCGTCGGTTCACACCGAGGTCGCGATCCTCGGCGCGATGCTGCTGGACAGCGTCGCCATCAGCGACGCAACGGAGAAGCTCAAGGCCGAGGACTTTTCCCTCGACTCGCACCAGCGCATCTTCCGCGCCATCGTCGATCTGATGGCCAAGGGCCAGGGCATCGATTACCTCACGGTCCAGGAGGAACTGGCCCGGCGGCGCGAGCTGGATTCCATCGGCGGCCCGGCCTATCTCGCCTATCTCACCGAGGGCATTCCGCGCAACTTCTCCATCGAGAGCTATGTCCAGATCGTCAAGGACAAGAGCCTGCTGCGGCAGTTGATGGGCATCTTCCACGATGGCGGCATCCGCGCTGCGGACCAGAGCGAAGACGCCATCACCGTGCTGGGCGACGTGGAGGCGCAGTTGGCCGATGTCGCCGACTCCGCCATCCAGCGCGGCCTTGCCGGCATCGGCGAGATCGTCGCCGGCAGCTTCGTCTCCATCGACAAGCTCTACGAGCAGGGCCGCGAGGTCACCGGCCTGGCCACGCGCTACACCGAGTTCGACAAGATGACCAGCGGCCTGCAGGACTCCGAACTCATCATCATCGCGGCGCGGCCTTCCATGGGCAAGACGGCCTGGGCCATCAACATCGCGCAGAACGCCGCCGTGCAGGACAACAAAGTCGTCGCCGTCTTCTCCCTCGAAATGAGTAAGGAGAGCCTGCTGCGCCGCATGTTGGCCAGCGAGGCCCTGGTCGGTTCGCGCAAGCTCCAGACCGGCTCCATGCTGCGCGACGACCGCGGCAAGCTGATGAAGGCGCTGGAGCGGCTCATGGACTCCAAGCTCTTCATCGACGACACGCCCGGCATCACCCTGCCGGAGATGCGAGCCAAGGCGCGCCGCCTCAAGCAGCAACAGGGCGGCCTGGACCTGATCGTTATCGACTACCTCCAGTTGATGACCGGGACCAGCTCCTCCGGCAAGCGTGGCTTCGAGAACCGCACCCAGGAGGTCAGCTCCATCTCGCGCGGCCTCAAGGCCCTGGCCAAGGAGATGCGCATCCCCGTGCTCGCGCTCAGCCAGCTCTCCCGCGGCAGCGAGCAGCGCGCCGGAGACAAGAAGCCCCTGCTCAGCGATCTGCGCGAGTCCGGCTCCATCGAGCAGGACGCCGACGTCGTCGCCTTCATCCACCGCGAGGAGTACTACGACCGCGACAACGAGGACGTCAAGGGCCAGGCCGAGATCATCGTCGCCAAGCAGCGAAACGGCCCCACCGGTAGCATCAAGCTGGCCTTCCGCGCCGACTACACCCGCTTCGAGAACCTCGCGACGGATGAATTTGCGGAGGACACATCGCATCCAGAGCTTGGTTCTGGGGGCCGAAGAGAGCTGCATTCATAGCTCGTACGGACATTGTGAGGGCGTGAGACGGCAATGACGATGACAAGCTGGATTGAGATCTCCGAAGAGCGGCTGGCGGCAAACTACCGCGCCATCGCCGAGGCGGTCGGCGCAGAGACAGCAGTCCTGGGAGTGGTCAAGGCGAACGCCTACGGCCACGGGATCGAGCTCTGCTCCACAACTCTGGCCCGCGCCGGAGCGCCCTGGCTTGGCGTCACCTCTGCTGCCGAGGGCGCGCGGGTGCGGCGTGCGCTCGCCGAGGCAGGCATCGCGCCTGCGAACCAGCCCGCAATCCTCATAATGTGTGGCTTCACGCAGCACGACGTGGAGGCAATCGCCGAACACGCGCTGACTCCGGTCGTATGGACCCCGGAGCAGGTCGGCTGGCTGGAAGGCTCCGGCCTCGCCGTCCACGTCGAGATCGACACCGGAATGGCGCGCCAGGGAGTTCACCCCGGCGAAGAACTGGACGATCTGCTCGACGAGCTGACCGCCGCAGGCCTCGCGCTGGATGGCATCTTCACCCACTTCTGCGCGGCCGAGGTCGCCCACTCCGAACTGACCCAGACCCAGCAGAGCCGCTTCGAGGCCGCAATCGCGCAAGTGCGCAAGCAGGACCTCGCGCCCAAGTGGGTCCACGCGGGCAGCAGCTCGTCAGTGGACAATCCCGCGCAGTCTTCGCCTTGGCTGGTCGATCTTGCCAACTCCGTCGACGCCCGCGCAATGGTCCGCTGCGGCATTGCGCTCTACGGCTATTGCTCGCCGATAACAGGCGCGGACGCGGTCTCCGTACCCTCGATGCTGCGCCCCGCGCTTCGTCCCGTCATGACCTGGAAGACGCGCGTGATGGACCTGCGCGATCTGGCCGCCGGCGAAACCGTGGGCTACAACGCGACCTTCACCGCTCCCGCGCCGATGCGCCTCGCCATGCTGCCCGTGGGCTATGCCGACGGCCTCCGCCGCGAACTCTCCGGCTCCAACGCTCGCCCCGGCGGATGGGTCATCATTCCCGCGCGCGACGGAGCAGATCAACAAGCAGAGCCTCAGCAAACAAACTCAGAGACACATCCGGCGCACGCAGAGTCGCAGGCGGCAAGACGCGCTCCAATCGTCGGCCGCATCTCGATGAACCTGACCATGGTCGATGTCACCGCCATCCCCGGCGTCCGCATCGGCGACGAAGTCGTCCTCCTCGGCGACGGCATCACCGCCGACGACCACGCCCGCCTCGCCGCAACCATCCCCTACGAGATCCTCTGCGCCGTGCGCGCCGGTTGAGTGTGTGCGATTTGCTTCGACGTGGGGCTGGCCGCTAACATCGGGTCTGGAATGAGAGGGGTATTTCATGAGTGAAGGAATCAATACGGCGCGCCGCACAGAAGACATTGCGCTCGATCTGTTGAAGTTTGTGGCCTCGCAGGCGCATGTGGGCACCAAGGCCGCCGGCGGCACGGGCTTCGGCGTCACCGCCTCGTCCAAGCCCGAGGACCAGGTGACCGAGCTGCTCGAGCTCTACGCGCGCTGCCGCCAGGTTGTTGAAGCTCCGGTGAAATAAGTGGCCGGAGCGAGTGCATTGCCAACTCGAGATGCCAGTCCCCTGCGCGTTGCCGTGGTGGGCGCCGGTGCCTTCGGGCGCAATCATCTGCGCGTCTACCGTGAGCTGGAGCAGGCGGGCGCGCCCGTCAAGCTCGCCGCTGTCGTCGATCCCAATGAAGCTGCGCGGTCCGCTGCAACAGGGAAGTACGCCATCCCCGGATTCGCCTCGATCGACGAGTGTCTCGCGGCTTGCAAACCGGATGCGGCTTCACTCTGCGTGCCTACGGTGCATCACGCAGAGTGTGCGCGCACTCTGCTGGCCGCCGGCGTCGATCTGCTGATCGAAAAGCCCATCGCCGCGAACCTCGCCGAGGCCGACGAGATCGTCCGCGTGGCGCGCGAGCTCGACCGCACGGTGCAGGTTGGCCACTTGGAGCGATTCAATCCAGCGGTGCGCGCGGTGCGCGGCCTGCTCAACCGCCCCATGTTCTTCGAGGTGCATCGCCTCAGCGTCTTCACCCCGCGCTCGCTGGACGTGGATGTGGTGCTGGACCTGATGATCCACGATCTGGACCTTGTGCTCAGCCTTGTCGACTCACCCGTGCGCGAGCTGCGCGCCGTCGGTCTGCCAGTGCTCTCACGCAAGGTGGACATCGCCAATGTGCGCCTGGAGTTCGAGAACGGCTGCGTGGCCAACCTTACCGCCAGTCGCGTCAGCACCGAGCGCGTCCGCAAGATGCGCTTCTTTCAGCCCCACCAGTACCTCTCGCTGGACTTTGCCCGCCAGGACCTGCTGTTGATCGACGTAACCGCTGCGGCAGGGCTTGATCCGGTGCAACTGGCCGCGCTGGCCAGCGCTGCTGCGGCAAACGGACAGCCTGCGCCGGGGCTCTCCCTAAGCAAGGTCCCGGTCGATCCGGGCGAGCCGCTGCGGCTGGAGATCGAGTCGTTTGTGGATTCGGCGCGCAGGCACGCGCAGCCGGTGGTGACGGTGGAGGATGGCCGCGCCGCGTTGGCGCTGGCGCTCGAGATCAACGCGGCGATTGCGGCCCATGCGCAACGCACGGGGCTGTAGCCGCGCTGGCCGGGTCGTCCATGTTCTGCACGCTATAGCTCTCCGGAATCGGGCCCAGATTGAACTGGTCGTCGGGAAGCGGTTGGTTGAAGGTGGCCTTGGTGATGGTGATGGTAAGGCCCAGTTCATCCAGTGGCCGCTGAATCACGATCTTGGTGGGGAAGACGACGTCGCCGAACTTCTGGTAGTTGCTGTAGAAGGCCTGCGTCGCCACCTTGCCGTCGGCATCGTAGATGTCCTGCCGGAATGGCAGCAGATCCACGCGGCTGATTTGAATGACGCGCAGGGCATGGGCGACCTGGCCCTCGGGCTGGGAGAAGAACTCCATGTTATAGCCCGGCTCCTCGATGAAGTCCTTCTTCTTCTTCGGGTTCTCGATCACACGGCTGTCCTGGGTCATCGAGACCACCTGGCCGGAGTCCATCCCGTGAATCAACAGGGAATCCAGGATGACAGCCGGGCGCAGGCTATACAGTCCCTTCTGCGAGCTATTGGTCACCACATCGGACCCGACAATGGCGCAGTCCTTGGGCGGAATCAGCATCTTGAACGTCTTGCCGTCCGAGACCATGTCCAGCGCCTGGCTACCCATAACGGGGACCTTCAGAATCACGTTGATCTGCTCGGGCTTGCCGATAATGATCCATCCATTGAAGCTGATGGACTCCTTAACCACGCCCTGCAGGCTGCCTCCCGTGCTGGTGGACATCCGCATATAGAGGGTCATGTTCTGGATGGCAGCGTTGCGGTCGTCCACTTGCCTCAGCAACTGGTCTAAAGTCGAGTTGTATACGACATCCGGAAGCCGCGTCTTCAGGACGGCACGCGTATGCACCAGACACCCGGTAAGCGCCGGAGTCATAGCGAGCAGTCCTACAGCCACGGCTTGTCGGATCGTTATACGCACAAACTACAAGTATATCTGGCGCCGCGTCCCGATGCCGCCGAAACGGCAAAACAGTATGCAATATGAATTAGATGCGTCCTAGGGAATCTCTGAATAAGTCCCCGTTTTGAAAGGGCGGGACTTTAGTCCCGCCGCAAGCAGCCTATTTCCAATGCGGCTTTAGCCGCCGGGGGAATCTCGAACATTTGTGCAGACCTTCCCAAGTTAAAAGCAGGATTCGGCCCCATTTTCTGGCGCGTCCGAGCCAGCTCTCAGCGGGTGGCCCGATGCTTGGCGCGGGAGTGGGCGGACTGGTGCAGCGCGCGAGCGCGAGCGGCCTGGTGCAGAGCGCGAGCGGACTGGTGCTGGGCGTGAGCATGCACGGGCTCATGCTGGACGCTGGCGGGGGTGGCCTGGTGCAGCGCGCGGCGGTAGGCTTCCACCTGCTGGGTGTGCTCCTTCAGCGTGGCGGAGAAGCGGCTGTGGCCCTCGGCGTCGGCCACAAAGTAGAGATAATCGGTGCGCGCCGGGGCCAGAGCAGCCTTCAACGCGGCCACGCCGGGGTTCGAGATCGGCCCCGGAGGCAGCCCGGCGTGGCGATAGGTGTTGTACAGCGACGCAGATTCGAGGTCCGAGGCGTAGATCGCGCCGCGATACCGCCCCTCCAGCAGCGCCGCGTAGATCACGCTGGGGTCAGTCGCCAGCGGTATGCCCTGAGCCAGCCGGTTGCTGAAGACCCCCGCGACCAGCGGACGCTCGGTATCCTGACTGACCTCTTTTTCCACCAGCGAAGCAAGCGTGACCGTGCGCGCGATCTCGTTCCCGGGGCCACCGGGCGTCAGGCCGAGCTGGGCCGCAACCTGGCGGAAGCGGCGCACCATCGCTCCCACCATCTGCTCGGGCGTGGCGTGGCGGCCGAAGCGGTAGGTGTCCGGGAAAAGGTAACCCTCCAGCGAGGTAGCCCGGGGGTCCAGGTCGGCGACCAGCCCGATCTGGCTTCGTTCCGCAGCCAGAAACGCCTCGCGCGAACCTAGTCCGGCGGCTTCCACCGCCTGTGCGATCTCGAAGATGTTGTATCCCTCGGGAATCGTCACCGGAATCGTGTACACATCGCCGCGTATCATGCGCGCGTAGACTTGGCTGGCCGTCGCGGGCTGGTTGAAGCGGTACTCCCCGGCGATCAGCTTGCCGCCCTTGACCACGCGCAGCAGGTCGAAGGCGTAGCGGCTGCGCAGCACTCCCGCCTCTTCCAGTTGCGCGGCGATGGCCTTGGTCCCCGTGCCCGGTGCGATGTCGACGTAGGTTGCAGCCTCGTCGGACGTGCCCGCGGCCGGGCCGATGGGCGCGTAGAACGCCCAGGCCGCCAAAGCAGCCACCACCAGCGCGAGGAGCAACAGGAATGTGAGGTACTTCAAGCCGGGCCTTTCCTCCATGGATTGCGTGGGCAATCGTTCTGCTTCATCCGTCTTGAAGCATTTTACGGTGCCGCGGGGTGTGTCGCTGATCTACGCGCATGCGCCGTCGCCCTCCATGCTGCGCCTCGTCCTCGCCAACTAAACGGATCTCCGGGCTCATGCATGGTAGTTTGCTGCGAAAGATCGTTGCGAACACGGATCGATGGTCTCGTCGATCATTGCGCCCGCGGTCATGGTGGGTAACATTTTGTAATAAAGTGTCACTTCCGCTATGACCATTTGTTACATTTTTGCTGCGCTGTTCCTGGGCGTGAGGCATAAGCTCAAGAGAGCGAGAGATAAGAGTGGAAGAGATTCTCATCTCTGCGCTGTGTAAATGATTGTGAGGGGACCATCCAATGAAGAAACTGCTCTGTGCCTGCGCCGCTCTGATAATGGCGTTCACTACTGTATCCGCGTTTGCCGCTACAGATGTTACCGGAACCTGGACGGCAGAAATGAAAGACGCCGATGGCGGCAATGGCTTCCAGATTTCATTCGCGTTCAAGCAGGTTGGCACTACGCTCACCGGCACGCTCCAAGGTTCGCAGGGCGAGCCAATGGCCATTAGCGAAGGCAAGGTGGATGGCGACAAGATTTCCTTCAAAATCTCCTTCAATGGCATGACCATCACGCACGAGGGAACCATCAACGCCGCCGGCAACGAGATCAAGCTGACCTCCAAGTCGGATCAGGGTGACTTCCCTGGTGGCGAGATGACCCTCACGCGATCCAAAGCAACAGCAACACCGCCTCCAGCCAACTAGGACAGCGGCCAATTCCACTCCCAGCGGTCGGTCACAAGGCCAAGCCAGCCTGCCGCTTCGGTGATTTGTGCTTCATCGCCGCTCCGCAAACACCTCCGCTCAACGCATCTCTGTGCGAATCAGAGCTACGATCCTGTCCCACACCGCGGGATCGTTCTCGATCTCGATGTGCGGCTTCATGAACGCCCGCGCAAACCACGGGTAGCCGGCGCAGGAGACCGGATGCCCCCGGTAGCTCGATTCGTAGTTGCCCAGGATCGTCGTCTGCTTGGGATCCATCGCCGCAATCGAGCTGCGGCCATGCAGCAGGCCCTCACTCTGGTAGAAGTTCACCGCCTCGCGCACATTCGGCGGAATGCTGCCGTCGTTCTCGTTCAACTTCTCCACGCTGTCCACCTGGATGGTCAGCAGCACCGGAATCCCCAGTTGGTCCAGCCGACGGGCCAGCGTTACCGTCTCCGAAGCTCCCCAGCTATGGCCATAGATGACAATCCGCGCGGCATCTTTCTCGTTCTCGCTCGGCCGCCCCTTGCCGCTCGCGTCCAGAAGCTGAAGTACAGTGCGTAGCGCGTCCTTCCAGTCGCTGTTGGCAAACACCGCGGCATGAAGGCCGAGCGGAAAACGCTGCTGAAGCTCCCTGGCCACCAGCGCCTCGCGATGCACCATATTGCCCGCGCTGATGTTGCCGCCCATGAACCCGATCACAATCAGTTGGCCCGGCAACGCGGGCAACTTCTGCACCGTGGCAGCCCGGCCCACTTCGCCCTCGCCCGGCAACACGATACGGCCCGCGACCGCCAACGCCTCCGGCAGGACCGCGCGTGGCACCGGCGGCGAGACCGGCAAGACCGTCGGCGAAACAAGTCTCTCCTGCGGCGCGCCAACCGGCTGCGCCACCATCTGCGACGACAGCCCCAACGCCAGAAGCACGGCGGCGCATCTTGTTCGGGTGGCGCGCAACTCACATCTCGTTTGCAACGGATTCTCCATGCGGAATCTCAGCAACGCTCGCTGCGATCGGCTCTTCGGCGGGCGCACGCGCCCTCGTCGCCTTACGGCTGACCTGTGCCACTTCTTCGAGGCTACGCTTTATTGCGCAGACGAGCCTGAAATGCACCGCTCCGCCGCCGCTGACCCATGACCGAGGACTCACTCCGCCATTCGGCTGTTGTGCCTCCCCATTCCCCCCCTGAGAGACGCCTTGGCCGCGCAGCTAGGCCACCATCTTCTCCCGCCGCGGAGACGCCTGTATCGTCCGCACCAGGTCCACCACCGTCACCAGAGGAGAATCCAGCAGGCCCGGCAGATAGATCCGCCCCGTCTCCGCCAGCAACGCGCGGATCGTCTCCCGCAACTCCTCGCTGTCCAGGCCGAGATCGCAATCCAGATCGTCGAACGGATCGATCGGAAAGGCCGCCTTCTGGCGTTTCTGCAGGTGCCGGTAGGTGGCGCGGGCAAGCTCAGGGTCGAATCCGTACCCAGCCAGATACTCCACAAACGTCTCCTCGGTGCACCCAAAGCGGTCACGCACCAGCGATGATCGCCGTCTTTGCGCCGATATATAGAGGGCCGTGAAGCCAATCAGTATGCCCAAGCCTATGAATAACAACGGCAAGGAAAGATCGGCAAGCCAATGCTGCACGGAAAGTGGAGTAGACATCACGAACGACCCGGGGGAAAAATCTTTCAGGGATTGCAACTCGACGCATTCATGGCCGATGGTCGAATGAAGATAGCTATGCGCTCAGATGGCGCAATCTCCAGACTTAAAACTTACTATACTGAGATCGGCTCGTTTCACAGAATTTGCACAAAATCCGAATAAAATCCCGATTCGGGACTGCTTCGGACAAGGCCCCATCCATCCCTTCCAGGAGGTTTGCGATCGCTTCCCTAACCCCATCGCCGCTCTATCGAAGCGCTTCCGTGGCGCGGTGAAGCCAAAGAAGAACTTGCATCGTATATTTATTAAGCGTGGTGTCCTGCGGAAGGTGGCACACCATCCTATCGGCGTGCCGGGGTTCGAGAAACCATCCGGAAACATGGTGCATGTCGGCGGCTAGAGCGGTTTCAGCGTAGGTCTTTACAATGGCAGGGAGTGCTTGCGTGGTTTTTCCTCAAGAAAAACCACTTCACAGGTCTACGCGGGATAACAGTTACGCTGAAACCGCTCTAATCTTCCGCGAAAGGCAGCGTTTCATCTTTGACGGTCTGCCAGATTGATGTCATCAGTATTCTGTTGTTCTGAGGCCTGGGTTGAGAGAGAAACAACGTCAGTTCGAGGTCATCGAAAGCCGCCAGATGGACCACCTCGGCGTCTTTCACGAGGTCGCGCGCGCCCTCACCCAGACCCTCGAACTCGAAGAGATCCTGCTCATCATCATGCAGAAGATGGCCCAGTTCTTCGGCCCCGAGCGCTGGTCCATGCTCATGGTCGACGAGGAGGCCCAGCAGCTCAACTACGTCATCGCCGTCGGCGAGAACTCCGAAAGCCTCAAGGGCCTGCATGTGCCCATGGGCGAGGGCGTCGCCGGATGGGTCGCCTCCACCGGCAATCCCCTGGTCGTGCCCGACGTCTCCCTCGACATCCAGTGGCACGCCTTCTCGCGCGCCCATCCCGAACTTAAAATCCGCTCCATCGCATGCATCCCCATCCGTTCCGGAGAGAAGACCCTCGGCGTCATCCAGCTCCTCAACACCAAGCTCGACCTGGAGAGCGAGTACTCCATCTCCTTCCTGCGCATCCTCTGCGACTACGCCGCCATCGCCATCCAGAACGCCCGCTCGGTCAAGCTCA
>Ga0224555_1002497_pt1 | contig 21403 bp, 14 predicted proteins | sample 714S23034metaG_FD_180687 | JGI IMG/M metagenome (GOLD analysis project Ga0224555, IMG submission 180687) | Peat soil microbial communities from Stordalen Mire, Sweden - 717 S2 30-34 | ecosystem: Environmental > Terrestrial > Soil > Wetlands > Peat | place: Sweden: Norrbotten County, Stordalen...
AGAAGGCGATCATCGCCGGCTTTGATTGGGGTGCGCGAACGGCTGACATCGTAGCCGCGCTCTGGCCGGAACGCTGCAAGGCCCTCGTCTCTGTGAGCGGTTATCTGATCGGCAGCCAGGCAGCCGGCAAAACTCCGCTGCCGCCCAAGGCTGAGTTCGAATGGTGGTACCAGTTTTACTTTGCCACGGAACGCGGTGAGGACGGGTATGAGAAATACAGACGCGAGTTTGCGAAGCTCATCTGGCAACTCGCTTCGCCGCAGTGGGCATTCGACGACGCCACGTTCGATCGGAGCGCAACATCATTCGACAACCCGGATCATGTCAAGATTGTGATCCACAATTACCGCTGGCGGCTCGGTCTGGCTGAAGGCGAGTCGAGATACGACAGTCTAGAAAAGGGGCTTGCCGAAGGGCCAGTCATCGCTGTGCCCACTATCACTCTCGAAGGCGATGCGAATGGCGCACCGCACCCGGATGCCAGTTCCTATGCCAGGAAATTCTCCGGCAAGTACGCGCACCGGATCATCACCGGCGGTGTCGGCCACAATCTGCCTCAGGAGGCGCCCCAGGCATTTGCCCAGGCGATCATCGACGTCGGCCATTTCTAGTAGGCGCCAAAGCTGTGCGCACCGTCATCCGCAGTCCGCAGCGTAGTCAATAACATGTCCTTCGGACTGCATTTTCGGGACGTAGGCTTGCATGGGATGCGCAACCCTCAAATGCTGCACATTCTCCATCGAAGGAGACCTCGCTGTGAATCTATCTGCGATTGAAGGACGCAACAACATCATGCCGTTGAACTCGAATGAGGTAGTCGACGAATTGCTGTGTTCTGCAACTTCAAAAACTTACCGATTCAGGAAAGGAAGGGAATGACAATGCGAATTGGCACGCAAACTCTCATGAATTCTGTTGTCCACGCGGCAGAGCAACCCACGTATGCGGTTGTCGGAACACTTCTGCAATTCGTCTCCACGCCTGAACGAAATGGCGGAAACCTCAGCGTGATGCGCGGCGGAATCCCTCCTCAAACAATCATCACATTCCACAGTCACGCCAGCCCGGAGGTGTTTTATGTGCTTGAAGGGGTTATGGAGGTCTTTCAGCAGGACGGAGATGCGTCCGGTTGGCAGACGGCGACGATTGGGGATGTCGTGACCATCGCTGGTGGGGTTAAGCACGCTCTTCGCAATCTGGGCGACACGGCCGTAACCTCTATTCTGGTGGGCGACGGGCAGCTCGAGCGGTTCTTCAATGAATTGGCTGTACCTCTTGGTCCCGGAGAAGCTCCGCCTGTTCCGACTCCGGAAGTGATGCAGAAGATCTTTGAGGTGACTGCGCGTTACAAATACTGGATCGGCTCACCGCAGGACAATGCGTCGATCGGAATCCCGGCGGCATCGTACACATGGTGAAGATGGCGCATTTCCCCCGTTACTACGCGGGTGTCCGCGTACTCGCAGCTATCGCCGACGCCGTACCTGTGCGGCTGATGAAGCACGACCTGCTGTTCGTCGTGGAACGGCTGGCCGGACTGGTAGACGAGAGGCGCTTGGAGGTCGTCGCCCGACAGCACGGCATCAAGCGGGAGAAGGACAGCGATTCCATCGCCAAGCTGTTTGCCTCCTGCTTGCGCCGCTCCGAGGAGAGCGTGTCGGGCAGCGTGTTGGTCGAACTGACCATCCTGCTTACCGCTGCCCGCCAACAGACGACGCAGGTTTTGAAAGAAGCCGCCGCGCTATACAAGGTGGACACCGACGCCATCGCCGCGAAAGTCAAGCAGGAGTTCGCGGCGAAGGACAGGGCGAAAACCGCGAAAAAGGCCGAGTCGAAGCCACCAGCCAAGCAACAGGTAAAGACAGCGAAGAAGACAGCAGCGGCCTAATCCTCAATCCAGCCGCAACATTCGCGCGGGGTCTCAAACGAGAGGCCCCGCATTTTTTGCGTCCTGCCCGTCTGCCCGCCCTCTTGCGATGCTCCTGCCATTCGGCAGGAGCGGCATGATTCGACCCACCCGACGGGCAAACGCCACCACCACGGTTTCCGTCCGAATTGCGCGTCACTTTGTTTTGATGAATCTTAGTCACGGAACCGCACATGGACGATCTTTGCAACCTGCTTTGCCATGTCCCACTATGGTCCGCTAAAGATGCACAATGCCGCGCTGCAAAGCAGCCACGGCAGCCTGCGTTCGCGCTGAAACACCAAGACGGCCCAGAATGACGTTGACGTGGCATTTCACGGTGCCTTCGGTGATACCCAGGTCGGCCGCAATTTCCCTATTGCTTTTGCCTTTCACGATCAACGTTAATACCTCGTGCTCGCGCGGCGTAAGGTCCGAATCGGGTAACCGGTCTGCAAGCTGTCGGCTCACCGAATCCGGTATGTACCGTTTACCCGCTGCCACGCTGCGGATCGCCTCGATTAGAACCTGATACGGCATGGCCTTGATAATGTAGCCCATTGCTCCAGCCTCAAGTGCGCGATGAATGTCTTCATCGGAGTCATACGTCGTGAGCACGATTAGTCTGGCTTTTGGATGATTGCGTCTGATTGCCGCGATTACTTCAACTCCGTTCATCTCGGGCATCCTGAGATCGACCAAGCCGATGTCAATTCGTTCCGAATCGAATGCCTTTACAGCAGCCGCGCCTTCTGCAACTTCAACTGCTACTCGCATATCCGGCTGTGCATTAATCATGGTCACGAGCCCGAGCCGGACAACCGGATGATCGTCGGCAATCAGCAACCGAATCGGATTATCCTTCTCATGCGCCATTCGATTTCACCGGCATTGCAGACAGCTTTTCGGGGAGCGGCACGAGTATCGAGACACAAGTGCCCTCGCCGGGTGTGCTTGTCATAGTAAGCGTTCCACCGATCCTGTGCGCGCGTTCCTCCATTCCGATCAAACCGTAGTGCATATTGCTGCCGGAATCGCGCACAAATCCGCATCCGTCGTCTGCGACTGAGAGTGCTACGCTGTGATCGGTCGCGGAAAGATGGAGCGTCACCGTTGACGCATGCGCATGTTGCAGCGCGTTGGAAGCCGCCTCTCGTGCGATATGTAAGATCTCATGATGTCTGCGCTCATCGACCACCACGCTCTTGGAGTCACATTCACATGTGAGTTGTACCAAAGGATTATGAGACAGGTGTTCAGTAAGCTCACGCATAGACACAGCGAGATCGCATAATGCGAGGTCCTGGTGGCGGAGATTCCAGACCGAGCGGCGGGCCTCGTCTACAGTTTCATGAATCTGGTAGCGGGCTCGCGCCAGCACCTGCCGACTTACCTCCGGCGAACTTTCCTGTGTGCTCGCAGCGGCCTCCAGAAGTGTGGAGACTCCGACGCAGCCTTGGATTACGGTGTCATGCAATTCGCGCGCCAGTCTTCCGCGTTCTTCCAGTACTGCCGCGAACTGCTTGTGGATGCGTTGTACACGCTGCCGGTACAAGAGCAACACTATAACGAGGAGAAACAGTATGCACGCGAGAATGAACCAGCGGGTTTGGAACCACGCGGGCATTCTGGCAATCGCCATTTCTGTCGTGGCCGCAAGCGTCGGCTGGTCTGAATCGTAGGCAATGACGCGGAAGAGATATACGCCCGGGGGAACGTTCGTATAAAATGCGGTACGCCGGTCGCCCGCATCGATCCAGGCATGATCAAAGCCCTCCAGCCGGTAGCGAAAGCGTAAGCGTTCCGGGCTGCTCAGATTGATGGCCGTATAATGTATCTCAAAGTTCTGCTGATCGCGCGAAAGTATTGCGCGAGGGTGGATTGGAAGTTCCTTGCCTTCCGATTCCAGGTGGTCAATAACAACAGGAAAGGGAGCGGGCTCTGTCACATCGCGGGGCTGAAGACGTACTGCCCCGTTGCCGCTGGCGAACCAGATAGCTCCCGATGCCTCCCGCCATATCGAAGGCTGCACAGAGGCATTCATTTGCGAGGCATTGATTCCTTCGGAGACTCCGAAGACACGAATTGGAATGCTAGAAACACCACCTTCATTCTGTAACAGGTCTTTGCGCCTGACAGAAAAGATTCCCTCCGAACTGCTGATCCAGAGCCTGTCTTCTCTGCCCTCGACGATTCCCAGAATACTGTCACTGAGCAAACCTTGAGCGGAGCTATAATGCCGCAAGTCGCCGCCATGAAATGACCAAAGTCCTGACCCACGCGAACCGAACCACATCACGCCTTCGTGATCTTGAATAATCGCGTAAACCTTCTGTCCCCGCAGCGCCTCGAAGACGCCAAGAGACATGATACGTCCATCGTGGATGCGTACCACTCCGCCGTCTGTGCCAACCCACAGGTCGCCCGTCCAGTCGAACAAGAGTGCGCGCACGCTGTCGCTTAGAAGTCCCGATCCTGCGTTAAGGTGGTTTGATCTGCCGATTTGAGACAGCCCACTGTCCATGCCGACCCACATGCTTCCGTCCGGAGCTTCGCAGAATGCCCGTACCAGATCCAACTCGGGATACCTGCGCACGCGGCCTGCCGAGAGAACAAAGACTCCGTGCCCCACGGTGCCCACCCATTTCCTATGTTCCCGGTCCTCGAAAATCGTGCGCACTCCCAATCTGCGCGGAATTCCTGGCAATGCGGCGGGCACCAGCACATTACGCGACATCCGCATTAATTGATCGCTTGTGGTCGTGGCCCACACCGTGCCGTCGCTATCTTGATAAATCGTTCTTATGTTGACGGGCGTGTTATGTGCAGCCATTATTACGCTGCCTGCGCTCTTTGAGAGGCGGGCGAGTCCATTTGCAGTGCCTACCCACAAACCTCCGCGCGTATCCAGCAGTAGGCTCAGCACGTTATTGTCGGGCAGCACGTTTGGTGCGTCGAAGTGTGTAATGCTGCGAGCTTTGACACAAAAGACGCCGTCATTCGAAGTTCCCAGCCAAAGGCCGCCTTCGGAGTCTTCCTGGAACGCCGTTACAATAAGGGGTCCTTCCGGATACTTATTCGAGACTGCTGCGGAGGCCAAAGGCTGCACGATCCCTTCGCGCGCCTGAAGATTGCCGGTATACCCAGCCGGCCAGTGCCATAGGTTTCTTCCCGCCCCAATCCAGAGACTGCCATCACGGGAGCGATGCAGTAACCACGCCCTGCGATCTCCACCTACATGCAAAGGCAGGTGCCACGTACCGCGATGGGAAGCATCGAGCGCGAGCAATCCCACGGTATTCGCTGCATCGGTGCAGCCAATCAGTATTCTGTCTTGAGGGCTCTCTGTGATGGAATAGACATTGATTGAGGGCATGCCGCTGCGATCGTCCACTCGCTCGAACCTGCCGTGATGCAAAATGAACAGACCTCGATCGGTGCCGATCCAAAGTTGGGAATGGCTATCTTCGAAGATCGCACGCACAAATCCATTGGAAAGGCCCTCGCGCTCACTGTATCGCTGAAAGAGGCCATCGCTAAATCGAACCAAGCCCCCACCCTCGGTGCCGATCCACAGAGCGCCATCGTGTGTAACGTACAGTTGAAGAATACTGTCTTCAGGCAGCGCCGGAGTGTTGGTGTGCCCGAAGGAGCGGAACTCGAAACCGTCGAAGCGCACCAGACCGCCGTTGGTTCCAATCCATAGGTATCCGTCCGGGGTTTGCGCCAGCGCCTGCACGGCGTTCTGGGGTAGCCCATTTTGCATCTGCCAGATGCGGGATCCAATGCTCTGTGCGACAGCTGAAAGAGCCAAGAACAGCAAACCAAGTGCCAGCACAATCCTGGATGCGATGCGCGACGATGTCGCCTGCAAACTGCTCATGATCCATCCCGACACGGGCGAATCATAGGCGATCATGAGTTCGTGATGCAACTCGATTGGCATGGGCAACCAAAAGAGCGCCAGGTCGATGAATTGGCGCTTAGATCAGGGGAGAAGAACGGCTAGGGCCGAAACCCAGCGGAAACTGGTACTCTCGGAGACCAATCCGGAATGAGTTCAAGTCCGAACCTTATTGAGTCACGCGTTCCCCTTGCTCCTTCTAACTTCGGCCCTTTTCTAACCCTAGATTCTCCAATGCTTAGCCTTTTTCCGCTCAAGAAGCAGCGCCACAGTAATTCTTATGAGCCGGCTGGGCCTCAAATCTAAGCACTTAAGCGGCCTCTTTACAGATTTTCGTCTCTATCTATCTTTCGATAGATGCGCGTCGTGGATATCGTTTGGTACGTTTCTCCCGGCTGAGGAACAGCCTTTAAATCCTCATCTGAACCGGTGCCGGGCTCCTGAACGTTCAAGCGACGAGGGATAGTTTTTCACGATTGAGTAAACGTTCTACAGAGGGTTGACAGCATGGGTTGTTGAAATCGACAAGGCGCGCGTGAGAATACCGGGGCGTCAGATGAGAGCTATAACCAGGACATTTTGGAGATCAGCATGACAAAAACCAGGTCGATACTAACGGCAATCGCAGTAGTTCTGACGATGGGAAGTTTCTGGTCAGGTAATGCGGCCGCACAGGGGCTTTTTGGCACCATCAGCGGAGCGGTCACAGATGCAACTGGGGCTGTCATTCCGGGTGCAACTGTCAAAATCATCAACGTTGAGACGAGTGTTACCATCGCGCTCACTACCAACGGCGCTGGAGAATACACAGCGTCGAGCCTGAATCCGGGAACATATCGCGTAGAGGCTGGAGCCAAGGGCTTCAAGAGCGCGGTGCGGACCGATATTGTTCTCGAAGTCGATGCAAACCCGAAGATCAGCTTCAAGCTGGAGGTCGGCTCAGCCTCGGAAACGGTGACCGTTAGCGGCGAGAGCGCGATGCTGCAAACTCAAGAGTCGTCGTTAAGCCAGACCGTCGGCGAACGGCAGCTCGACGAACTGCCGGTGGCGGGCGGCGCAGGCCGGAGCGCCTATAACCTGATCGAACTCTCCGCTGGCGTCACGCAGCAAACAGGAGAGGGCGGTTATGACCTGGACAACGCGCGCCTGAACGGCGGACGGCCCCGGGAGGACGATTATCTGGTGGATGGAACCAGCACGCAACAGCCTACGTTTGGCGGGCCGGCGGTGACCCCCTCGGTGGATTCCGTACAAGAACTTCGCATCCAGACGAACGATTTTTCAGCGGAATACGGCAAAGTGAGCGGTGGCGTCATCGAGCTGACGACCAAGAGTGGAACTAACCATTTCCACGGGTCGGCTTACGAGTTCTACCAGACAGACAAGTTGAATGCAAACAGCTACTTCAGCAATTTGGACGGAATTCCCATTCAGCCGTACCACTTTGACGAATTCGGTGGCAGCCTCGGCGGCCCAGTTGTGAAGAGCAAAGTGTTCTTCTTTACCGACTACCAGGGAGTGCGGGCCACGTATGTCTCAACAGTCACTCATGATATCGTTCCCACTCAGGCATTCGAGAACGGCGACCTGTCGGCGCTGTGCCCAATGGGTTTCACTGGCGGGATATGTAACTACCCGGGTGAGCCAGAGCAGCTTTATGATCCGGATAATGGTTACGCTCCGTTTCTCAATGATCAGGTTCCTGTCGGTTCGATTGCGAAGGCACTAGAGGCCCTCTATCCCAATCCGGCAACGGCTACTGGCGGAGCTTCGACCGTGCCAGGCGGCAACTACTGGAACGGGATTTACGACAACGGAACGACGATTAATCGATTCAATCCACGCATAGACTGGTTTCTGGGGGAGAGAGATCATTTTTTCGGGGTCTTTCACTCTCAACACGAAACCTATCCCTTTAACGGGCCGGGCTGGGCTGACTCAGCCGGATATACGAAGAATCCAGACTACAGCATCACGGCGGGCTGGTCCCACACTTTCAGTTCGGCGATGTTGAATGAGTTTCATTTCAGCCTTAACCATCGGAGCCCATTCAACACCACTAACGGATATGGGGAAGCGGGCGACAGCGATTTTGGCATTAAGGGCATACCTGCTTGCAACTTGCCCGGCGCCAACGGCAAGTGCGGCCCACCGTCGATCGGCATTAACGGCTTCACCGGCCTTGGTGCAGGCGGCGGTATGCTGATCGAGCCTGCCGGTGAAACCGAGTTCTTGGATACTCTCACCCGCATCGTGGGCCGCCACAATCTCAAGTTCGGCGGAGAAATTCGCCGCGCCGGTATCAACAACATCCAGCCCAACCAACTGGATGGCAGTCTCTCGTTCAATGGAGGGGGTACGGGGAATGCGTTTGCGGACTTCCTGATAGGCTACCTGGCGCAGAGCAGTGTACAGGTGCAGAGCAACTACCTCGTAAGTCGCACTTGGGCAGATGCGCTCTTTGCCCAGGACGACTGGAAGGTAAGCCACACACTGACCCTCAACCTGGGTCTTCGCTGGCAATACGATCCTTCTTGGACGGCGGCCAACAACGAATTGGCCAGTTACGATCCGTACACGCTGGCGTGGATTCAAAACGGATTGAAAGGGGCGCCACAAGGCTCGATCGAGACCCACTGGAAGGAGTTTGCCCCTCGCCTGGGATTTGCATGGAACCCGCGGGGAGGACTGGTGGTGCATGGCGGCTACGGAATCACCTACCCAGGCGTGTTCGGTCACGGGCGAGGTGGAGACGGCAATGTTTCACCAAATCTGTTGGCGACTACAACCATTACCCCCGGCACTAACATTTCAAATCTGCCGACGATCGCTTTGCCCGCAGCCAATGGCGACGCACCGCTCACATCTACGCAAGCCGAATACTTTTACTACACGCCTTACCATCAGGGAACGCAATATTCTCAAATGTGGAACCTGGCGGTTCAGCAGCAGATAGGCCAACATTCCGTGTTGACCGTGGCGTACAGTGGGAGCCACGGTGTCCATCTGCCGGTCAGCTTTGGTTATAACCTCTGCCAGCAATCCGCCGCATCGATCGCAACCTACGGCAACACGATCAAAAACAGCACCGTGGACAGTCCTTATTGCGCACCTGGCAATATCACCACGCTCGGGGCGCCGTATGGATTCTATGAGGACTATGTGTTTCCCGGATGGACAGGCATTTCCAGCTCTAATTACCATGCCCTCCAAACAACCTTCGAAAAACATTACTCTCAGGGCCTGGTTCTTCTCACCAACTTCACCTGGAGTAAGTTGATTGATGACTCCTCGTCCGATTGGAGCGGTAACGGCGCCGGCCTCGGATCGCTCGACACGTATGGGCAGGACTTTTATCATCGATCAGCGGAGCGCTCGGTCAGCAAGGGTGACATTCCTCTGCGGTTAGTCGTCTCGCCAATTTACGAATTGCCTTTCGGTCCAGGCAAGAGATGGGTCAATCACGGCGTCACGGGTCAAGTGCTGGGGGGCGTCCGGGTGAGCGCCGTCTACACGCTCGCCAAAGGCGATCCGGTCGGTATCAACGACGGTGGATTCCTCTTTTGCAATCCTTCAATGACAATTGCGACCCGGCCCGATTTGGTCGGCAATCCGAAAACTGGCTTTAAGCGCAGCATTGGCGAGTGGTTTAACACCAATGCCTACGACTGGTCGGGAACTTGTGCATATTACAGCAATCTGCGGGACGACTCCGGATCTCCCTACTCGGGAGAACCGTCGTTATCCTTTGGAACCGCCCCCCGGTACTCGAGTGCTGTGCGAGGTCCGGACTTCGACAATCTGGATGCGTCGTTGCAGAAGGAGTTCAGCCTTCCGCATCTCGGCGAACAAGGCCGTTTGCGGCTTCAGCTTGATGCCTTCAATCTTCCCAATCATCCGGAGTTTTTGCCGCCCGTCGGCACCGCGAGTCCGGAGTTTGGAGAGATATTGGGAACCCGCAATAACGGGCGGGTCGTGCAGCTTGGCATCCATGCGGCATTCTAGGCGTTGCCTGCGCACCGTGGGAGCGTCGTTCCGGTGACGCTCCCACTCCGTTTATTTTGAAATTCGGCAAACCCAATTATGGCCGGAGTGTCATCATATGCAGTGTCTCGTAAGTCATCGGCTCCCACGCAACGTTGAGCATTCGTCGGCGCCATGCATGAGCGTTCTATTCCAGCTCGCCGTGGTACTCGCCCTGTATTTCACTCCGTTCGCTGCGGCGCAGAATGCGGCCTCGGCCGGACCGTGGCAGGCCCCAATGAGCACGGCCGATATCCCGCACTTCCAACAAGTGAACGGCCATGAAGTTCTGTACGTAGACAACGTGCCGTTTTCCATGCTTGCGGTGGAGATTCCATGGTGGGACCTCAGGGCAGGGCATTACCGCGAGGATGAAGTTGTCTATGACGGACTTTACTCCAAGGCAAAGGAACTCGGCGTCAACACGCTGAAAGTTCCGGTGAAATGGTCGATGGTGGAACCGGAAAAGGATGGGTATGACTTCTCCTACGTCGATCATGTCATCAAGATGGCCCGCGAAAACCATCTTCATCTGGTCCTGGACTGGTTTGGACACTATGCCAGCGGTGATGGCAACATCTACGAGAACTTGAGCGGCGAACAATATGCACCCATTTATGTGGTGAAGGATGAGAAAACCTATCCGCGCGCGATCGATGGAGACGGCGTTCTCCACCACAATGCCATTTCATACGATTCTCCGGCCGTGATCGACCGCGAGGTTAAGGCTTTTGGGGGGTTCATGGAGCACCTCAAGACCGCCGATGTCGAGCATGTGGTTGTGGGTATCCAGTTGGAGAATGAAATATCTGTCTTCGGATCCGATCGCCATAACCCCAAACTGTTCCGCGACCATTCGCCCGCATCAAACCGCAGGTTTACCGAGCACGGTTTTACAGACGATCTGAAGTATAGCGCCTGGGACATGAGCACGACGTGGATCAAGCCGTTAACCGAGGCGGGCCATGCCGCTTATCCCATCCCGATTTTTAATAATTACGTGAACGGTTCGATAGAGCCAGGCTTGATTGGTGGCTCCCCGGGCGAAGATGTTCAGACATATCTTGAGGACTGCCCCAACCTTTCATTCATTGCGGTCAACGCATACTTTTGTGCGAAGTGGAACGAAGATCACTGCGAATCCCCGTCGCAGGGTGCAACTGGAGACCTTCGAGCAACATTGCACGGATATGCATTTTCGCGGAATGTGCCTGCGGTGACCGAGACTAACAGCGGTGTCTCGGCCGTGGCTCCTCGATTCGCATATATCGCGCTGGGCGAGTTTGGCGCGCCCATCTTTGCTCCTTGGGCACTCACGATGTCCTACCCCGAGTCGAACGAGCCGTATATTCTGCACGATGGCCGGCTTGCCAATGGCGCTCTGGCGCTGCAAGAAGCATACCTGTCCCTGGAGTCGGCGCTCCCACAGATTCTCATCTATGCGGGAACGGACAAGCTCAAGGTATTTCAGGCGCCTGTCGCGGATCGACAATTCTCATCGAGCGACACCGTCAATGGGCTGTTGATTCGCATATCCGGATCTGCCAATGGCCAGGCCATCGCGATTCACCCGTCGGAAAAGGAGCTTCTCATTATCGGCTACCGCGTGGATGTTTCTGTGACGAGCCCAAAATTGGAATGGCCAAACATGCAAGCAGTGCAAGTACAAAGAGTCCACTGGAGCGTCGACCGCTGGGTAGACGATGGTGAACCACTCTACGGCGTCAACCAGACCGACCATAGCCTGTGGATCGATATGGAGCCTCCACAAGCTGTATTGGTGCGCCTGCCGTAAGTAGGGTAATCGACATTCTTAGTCTCAGACGGATCTATCGAGATTGGGAAGGCTTCTGCAAAGGTTCGAATGCTCGACCGCGATCACGAAGAACGGAGGGAAGACCGCGATGATAAAAGCTCAAAACGTCGGTAGAATTCTTGGCAGCGCGCTCGTCCTGGTCTTGCTGCTGTGGCCAACGACCACCCTTGCGGGGGAAACCTGTACGCCCACATCCAGAAAAGGTGTTGGCGCCGCCGTTGTTGCAACGAACGCCAATGCGATAGACCATCTGAATATCCACTGGTATTACGACTGGTCTCCGGACAATTACTGGTACCAGGGATACTCAGGTAGCGCCATCTACGTTCCCGAATTCTGGAATGCAAGTTCAACCTTTCTCATGCCGATCTCTGGGAATTCGCCGTGGGTTTTCACGTTCAACGAACCAGATGTCAGTAACCAGTCCGATATGACGGTTGCCGAGGCAATTAATGCCTGGCCCACTGTTGAAGCCGACTCCGACGGCAAGTTGATAGGAGCCCCTGATATCGCCGGCGGTTTAGTCTCCGGCGGTGGATCCTGGCTCTCGGCGTTCATGAGCGACGCAGGCTCCGGCGGCTATACGGTAAACTTTCTGGCTCTCCACGTCTACCCTGACGGGAACGGCACCACAACGGCGCAACAGGTGTCGTCATTTGAGGCGTACATCACTAGCGTGCACGATGCGTATCCAAGCTACCCGATAGTTATCAATGAGTTCTCCCTTGTCAATAGGAGCACTTGGAACAGCACCAATATCACCCCCGCCGAACAGGTCGCATTTATTAACGCCGTGGTTCCATGGTTGGAGTCGCAATCCTACATCATCGGCTATTCCTGGTTTGAAGCCTACGATGGCGGATACGGTTCTGATTTGTTAAGCAGCAGCGGGGCTTTGTCGACAATTGGAACAGCTTACTCCAGCGCTGGGTGTGTTGGCACCGCTACAGTTCCTGCCGCGCCCGCGACAGACCCCGCTACTTATATCACAAGCTCAGGTTTCACAGCCAACTGGACAGCCTCATCCGGGGCGAACCAGTACATCCTGTATTTGTTCAACACGAGCTGGCAGGAACTGGGTCATTATTACCTGGCCAATGTAACCAGCTACCCGATTTCCGGTCTTGAGGCAGACACAGAGTATGGGTACTGTGTAACGTCCGGCAACTCGGCCGGCTTTAGCAATTGCGGCAACAGCACCTTGACCACATCCGATTCCTCGGGCGGAACCATCCCATCGGCTCCGACAACGGAGTCGGCAACCGCAATCACAAGTTCAGGCTATACAGCGCACTGGACAGCTTCTCGGGGAGCAACCCAGTACATTGTTTATGAATTCAATAGCAGTTGGGGAGAGCTGGAGGCGTTTAGCGTAGGCAACGTCACCAGCTACGCCGTGACGGGCCAGGCGGCGAACACATCGTATTACTACTGCGTGGTTGGCGGCAACTCGGCAGGCTATAGCAGTTGTACAAACAGGGTGGCAGTTACAACGAATTAGCGGCGCAAAGTCGCGAAGCTGGAGGTGGCCTCATGCAGATTACCAAGTGCTTAAGGGCCGTTACCCTACTTACATCGAGCACGATCCTCGGTATTGCGGTCGGCTGCGGCGGAGGCCAAAGCGGCGGCAGCCCGCCGCCGCCCCCGACCACGGCCACGATCACTGTATCCGGCACGGTTTGGGGCACGAGCACACAATATATCGGCGCCAACGAAGGCGATCAGTACTTCAATCCAGCGGACTTTAGAGATTTGGGAATTAACACCTATAGGATCTATGGCTCTGTTGCGCGTTGGGAATACCAACCGGATTCCGGTACCGTCGGCTCGCCGACGGAAGCTCAAATCCAGGCCAATCCGAATGTCATCAACTGGAGCTGGTGGGATACGGTGATGACGACGCCGCCCGGCGGCAGCGACTATAGCTGGGACGGAGACACAACAGCCTCGCAGGGAAACGCTCGCACCATCTTCCAGACGCTGCAGCAAAATGGAATACGCCCGGTGGTGGTGTTGCGTCCGGTGAGCCCAGGTGGTTCGCCCGCATGGGCAAACCAATGGATGAATCCTCCCAATACAACCACCGGTCAGAACGCGTGGTGGGAACACGTGTTTGCGCTCGTCTATTGGCTCAACGTGCGCAATAACTACAAGGTGGACGATTGGGAGATCGAGAACGAGCCGGATAACCCTCCTCAGGGCTGGAGTGGTACGCTCAACGATTATGTTTCTTTTACGACGCTGACAGCGAATGCGATTAATTATGTGTATTCGACCTATCTGCCTGGGAGAACCCCGCATATCTATGCGCCCGTCTCGACGGGAGGCAGCACTTGGCCTCAAAGTCTCATGCAGCAGGCTCCCGCCTCGTTCGACTCCGTGGATATTCACGACTACGACGCCAACATCAGCACCTATGTATCTACAGTGCACGGTTGGATGAGCGCGAACGGCTTCACCAATTCCCCTTTGTGGGTAACAGAATGGTCCACTTATACGGCGAGCCAATATGAGGATGCCTCTTTCGGCGTCAGCGATGTTATTTTAAACCTTATCCTTAGCTCGCAGCCGGGCAGTAACTATGTCTATGGGAGCCACATCTACAGTCTCTATGACTGGGGGACCGGAGCCTACGGTCTCATCGGTCCAGGGGATACGCCGCGAGTGGACTATTATGCCATGCGTATGGGCATCCGGGGATTGCAGGGCGGCCGCACAACATTTCAAACCACCTGCAGTGTAGCCGGCTTGCTGGCAATCACGACCAAGGACACATCCGGTCACTACTGGGTCCTCATCGCCGATACCTCCAGCAGTGCAACTTCCGCCACGCTCAATCTCAGCGCTCTCGTCTCCAGCGGTCAGGGAACAATGTGGCAATTCGATTCAAGCCACAACGATGTGGTGGTGGGAAGCCCCACTCTTGCCACTGGCCAGGTGACTCTCAGCCTCTCGGCCAATACGGCCTATCTGCTTGAGTTCTGACGCCAATGTTCGAGTCGCGAATGGGACATAAGACATGAAAGCGGCATTCCGGTGTTTCGTTTTGTGGGTATGTGCGGCCCTTTTCGCTGCCTGTGCCTGTTTCGCTTGTGCCGCACAATCCGTTCGCCAGGCCCCCCGACGCGCACGTGTGCCCGCTCGGGCAACCGCCAGCGACGCTCCCGATCTTAGCGAAGTTCTCTATGGCGCGGCCTACTACCACGAATACGAACCGTACGAGCGGCTCGATCAGGACGTAGCAATGATGAAGGCCGCCGGGCTCAATGTTGTGCGCATGGGCGAATCCACCTGGAGCCTATGGGAACCCGAGGACGGGCACTTTGAATACGCGTGGATGGATCGCGTAGTGGAGGCTATGTCGAATGCGGGAATTAAGGTCATCATGGGCACACCCACTTATTCGATCCCGACCTGGCTCTATCATGAGCATCCGGAGATTCTGGCTCGTCCGCTGGGCGGGGCAAAAGTGTTCTACGGCATGCGCCAGAACATGGATTTCGACAATACAACTTTCCGTTTCTATGCTCAGCGCCTGATTCGGAATCTTGTCTCGCATTACAAAGACAACCCGGACGTGATTGGCTGGCAGGTTGACAATGAAACGGCCGCTTACGGAGCTTCGAATCAAGACGTGTTCGATGGATTCGTCAATCACTTGAAGCAGAAATTCGGCACTCCGGAGAATCTAAACAAAGCGTGGTTCCTTAATTACTGGGGTGAAGACGTCAATAGCTGGGAAGACATGCCCACTCCCGACGGCGCCCAGAGTACCGGCTACAAGCTAGAGTGGTCACGCTGGCAACAGATGCGCGTTACCGGCTATCTTGCCTGGCAGGCCGCCCTGGTGCGCCAGTTTCGCGGGCCCCATCAATTTGTCACCACGGATTTCGGCGGCGTGATGCGTCCAGACGTAAATGAAGAAGCGGTCGCAGCATCGCTGGACATTTCCGCTGTGAACGCCTATCACGACACACAGGATCGCTATGATGGCTCGCAGCAGTCTCTGGACGAGGACTTCACCCGCTCGCTAAGACGCGATAACTTCCTTGTTACCGAGACCAATGCGCAGACCACGGACTGGACCTCTGCCTTCCAGTTCCCGCCCTACGATGGGCAACTCCGCGAAGATGTCTACACGCACCTCTCGAACGGCGCAGAAATGATCGAGTACTGGCACTGGGCTTCGATCCCTGCCAATCAGGAAACCTATTGGAAGGGAGTTCTCTCCCACGATTTTGCGCCGAATCGCGCTTACGCCGAGGTTTCGAGAACCGGGAACGAGCTGAAACGGATCGGCGGCCGACTGGCCGGGCTGCAGCAACGAAATCAGGTGGCGATTCTGTGGAGCCGGGATTCTCTTAATGTGATCGACTTTATGCCCTTTACCTGGAATGCACCGCAGTGGTCGCCAGGCCATCCTGTCGCGGACTATGCCTCGCTGGTTCGCCAGTTCCACAGCGCCCTTTATCGTCTGAACGTCGGAGTAGACTTTGTCTTTCCGGAAACCACCGACTTCTCGCAGTACAAGCTCCTTATCGTCCCTGCACTCTATATCTCAGATGACGCTTTGTTGGAGCGCATCTCCAATTATGTAAAAAACGGTGGTCATGTGGTGATGACCTTTAAGAGCGGTTTTGCCAACCAGAACTCCGCTGTGCGCTGGTCGCTCGCTCCCGGCCCGCTGCGCGAAGCCGCGGGGTTCAGCTACCAGGAATTCTCTAACCTTGAGCAGCCGCTCGCACTCAAAGACGACCCATTCCATGCCGGAACGGACAATAAAGTTGAGTACTGGGCTGAATTCCTCATGCCAGAGCACGCAAAGCCACTGGCTTATTACGACCATCCTTTCTTCGGGCGTTGGCCGGCTATTACCGAGAATCAATACGGTACTGGAACCCTTCTCTATGAGGGAACGTACTTATCCGATGGGCTACAGCAGAATGTTCTGCTTGACGTTCTGCGCCGCATTCGCCTGACGGGGCCCGACCAGCAGCTCCCGGCTCCTATCCACATCGTGGAGGGCATCAATCGATTCGGCGATCGGCTGCGCTATTACTTCAACTATTCCGCAAGTGCAGTTTCATTTGAGTATTCCGGCCCTGCAGGCACAGACATTCTGACCGGCAATAGCGTAACTCCCAATGCTCCGGTGACACTCAAGCCTTGGGATCTGATGATTGTGGATCAACCCGATTCAGCGAACGATTCGCCGCCTAAACGGCCTTAAGTGAATGTTCGGGCACTCGATAACCGCGGTTACGATCTCTCGGTAACTTCCATTTTCTTTCTGCTTTTCGCCCAGAGGGCACATCCACAGGAGCTAACCACTGTCATGTTACGTTTTTGTTGCCATGCATCGCCGGTTCATCTTGGTCTTCTGGCTGTATTCGCTCTCCTGCCCATCCGTGCCGAAGCCCAGCAGACTTCCGGCGCGCAGTCGTTTCCCTGGATGAATCCTTCGCTGCCTGTCGATCAACGCGTCGACGACCTTATCTCGCAGATGACGTTAGAAGAGAAGGTCTCGCAGATGCGGGATCACGCGCCCGCCATTCCGCGCCTAGGTGTGCCGAAGTACGACTGGTGGAATGAAGGCTTGCACGGCGTTGCCTTCGCCGGCTACGCCACCAACTTTCCTCAGGTCATCGGCATGGCTGCCACCTGGGACGAGCCACTCGTTCACAAGATGGGCCAGATCACCTCCACCGAAGCTCGCGCCAAATACGACCAGGCAATGCGCCAGAACGACCATGAGATGTTCTTCGGCCTCACCTTCTGGGCGCCTAATATCAACATCTTCCGCGATCCGCGCTGGGGCCGCGGCCAGGAGTCCTACGGCGAAGATCCATTCCTCACCGCGCGCATGGGCGTGGCGTTCGTCACCGGGATGCAGGGCGACGATCCGCATTACTATCGCGTGATCTCGACTCCCAAGCACTACGCTGTCCATAGCGGTCCCGAGCCGCTGCGCCACCAGTTCAACGTCAATGTCTCCCCGCATGATTTGGAAGATACCTACCTGCCCGCCTTCCGGGCTGCAATCACGGAGGGCCATGCCCAGTCTCTGATGTGCGCGTTCAACGCCGTCGATGGCGTTCCCGATTGCGCGAATACCGTGCTTTTACGTGATCACCTCCGCGGCGACTGGCACTTCGACGGTTACGTTGTAAGCGACTGCGCCGCCATCGCCGATGTGGACACGGGCCATCACTACGCGCCCGACATGGCCAGCGCCGCTGCGGATGCGGTAAAAGCAGGTACCGACCTCGAGTGCGGCTACGAGGAGGGCCAGACTTTCGCATCGCTCGCCCAGGCGGTCCAGGAGCGCCTTATCCCCGAATCCGATCTCGACATCGCGCTGCATCGTCTCTTCCGCGCCCGCTTCGAGCTCGGCATGTTCGATCCGCCCTCCAGCTTTGCCTACGGTCGCATTCCCTTCAGCGTGGTCAACTCGCCCGAGCATCGCGCGGTCTCTCTGCAGGCCGCTCGCGAGTCCATGGTGCTGCTCAAGAACGCTGGCCACATCCTTCCGCTCAAGTCCGGCATCGGCCGCATCGCCGTCGTCGGTCCCACCGCTGAGCTCGTGCAGTCCCTTCAGGGCAACTACAACGGACCGCCGCCCTCGCCGGTCTATCCGGTTGCCGGTATCGAAAAGCGCTTCTCTTCAGCTCATATCGACTATGCCCAGGGATCGAGCCTTGTCGAAGGTATGCCCATGCCTATCGAGCACACCGCGCTCCATCCTGACGGTGGCTTCGGCTACGGCCTCATAGGCGAGTATTTTAGTTCGCCGGACTTGAACGGCCAGCCTGTGCTCGCTCGCACTGACCGCAACATCAACTTCAACTGGGATAAGGTTGTCCCCGTCCTCGGCCTTCAGCGCGATAACTACTCCGTCCGCTGGACTGGCAGATTCACTCCGCCCGCGCCCGGCGATTACCAGCTGGGCGTCCGCATCAACTACTGCTACGCGTGCGAGAATGCCGAAGGATTCCGCCTCTACCTCGACGGCAAACTGCTCGTTACCAGCGCCGGTAAGGCCACCGGTGAACGCGGCGCGGGGTTCGATGCCACGGTTCACTTCAGCGACACCAGGCCCCACCCCATTCGACTCGAATACTTCCACGGCAGCGGGAGTGCCGGCATCGATCTCACCTGGCAGGCACCTGCCGCGGTGCTGCGCAATGAGGCCGTCCGCGCAGCCCGCGACTCCGATGTCACGATCGCCTTCGTCGGCCTTTCCTCCGACCTTGAAGGTGAAGAGATGCCCGTTCGCCTTGACGGGTTCAGCGGCGGTGACCGCACCTCCATCGACATGCCCACCGTCCAGGAAGATCTCCTCAAAGCTCTCGTAGCCACCGGAAAGCCGCTCATCGTGGTTCTGCAGAACGGCAGCGCTCTCGCGGTGAACTGGGCCGACCAACACGCCAGCGCGATCATCGAGGCGTGGTATCCCGGCGAGGAGGGTGGCACGGCCATTGCCGAGACACTCGCCGGCGACAATGATCCAGCGGGACGGCTGCCGCTGACCTTCTACACCTCGGTTGCCCAGCTGCCGCCGTTTACCGACTACTCGATGCACAACCGCACCTATCGCTATTTCAGCGGCAAGCCGCTTTATACCTTCGGGTACGGACTCAGTTACACGAGCTTTGCGTTTAGCAGGCTGAAGATGCCGACGGAAGTTTCCGCTGGCGAGACAGTCACCATCGAAGCCGACGTGAAAAATACCGGCGCGGTCGCCGGCGACGAAGTCGTCGAACTGTATCTGGAGCAGCCAAAAGCCTTCGAGACACCGATTCGTGAACTGGCCGGCTTCCGCCGCGTCCATATGGAATCGGGACAATCGGCGCATGTGGCTTTGACCATCGATCCGCGCTCGCTTGGACAGATCGACGCGGAGGGCAACCGCATCATTTTGCCGGGCAGCTACTCCATTTCTCTTGGTGGCTCACAGCCTGGAGATTCCGCGTCTGTCCTGAATGGTCAGTTCACCATTACCGGTCGAATGGATCTCTCAAAATGAAACAGATAATGTTTTCCCCATTCAGCGCCCGTTGATATAGCAGCTTTGCTGAGACTGCTGAAGCAACCACCAAAAAAGGGAGGAGCAGAGGAGGTATGGCGCCCGACCCATTTGAGTATAGGTTCTCTGATGTATCTGTCAGGTTTTTTGAAGTCAACATCGAGGGGCTTGGAATCAATCGAAAGTCTGAATTCATACCAACTGAACTACTGCTTTCGGCGGTTGTTTTAGCTGAAGAACTGGATTTTTCTGCGGCTGCGCAAAGGCTCGGTACAAGCCCCGCGACGTTGCATGCCCAGATCGGAGAGCTTGCCGCACGCCTGGAATGCTCGTTGTTTCAAGAGACGGGCGATTGTGTCGAAGTGACGAAGGATGGACAAGTTCTGATCGATGGCTTTCGATCGTTTCTGGCACAGAACGGAAAGCTGCCGGAATAGTGCGCCTACCGCCTACCCTCTCCGGACTCCGTGCGCTTCCAATGTCTCTTCATCGATCTCGGCGGAATAGAGCGGGCAGGAACTCAGGAAAGTGAACTCCTCCAGCTCTTGCGCCTCTCTGGGGCCAATCAGTTGAAGATTCTCCAGGAGCGCAATCATTGTGGTGCGGTTGTCGAAACTGCGAACCTGTATCGAACCCTCGGTCCACGCTCCCCAAACGGCCACGTTGAAGCCGTCTTCATTAGGGAAGACGATCAACTTTGCTCTCATCAGGGGTGCCTCCAGGTGTCTGAGTATTGCGCCGGATTCCGACATTTGGCTACCGAATCATCGTAACCGCATCCGCCCGGACTCGTAATCAACAGCATATGGAATTTTGGGCGCTCCGACATCCAGAAGCGGTTCCGGAGGTGCCATCGCCAATCCTTGTCGAAAGCCGATCTTCGGCGTCGTCGGTTTGATGTATAAACGATGAAGAACTCTTCAGATGGTCCGCTGAACGGATTGGAAGGTGAAGCTGTTGGAGGTTCGGGAATTCTAGGAGTTGTTTGTACGCAATTTGTACGCAGATTTGGCACTCATGGAAATCTGTGAATTTCGGGCATTCTTAGAATGAGTAAGTTACGTGTTTTCAATGCTCAGCACGAGTTCGACTCCCGCCGCCTCCACCAGTAACTTACTTATTATCAGTAACTTACGGACGAAAAGCGTAGGAAAAGCGAAGAACAATGCCATCTGTAAGCCCTTCATAATCAGACAGATGACTCTTTTCAAAATCTTCCCTGAAGAACCCGCGTCAGGAAAAGAGTCAAGTTTTTCGCGTCGCACGAAAGCTTTCATAAAATCGGTTTCAGATATGAGAAGGCAGACCGCAAATCGACTCGCGCAATTGTTCAAGGCTCCCGCAAGGGCGCGATCCATTCCTGCACGCGATGGCTTCGAAATCGGGCAGGCTAGACGGCGGCTTGGTCTGACGCAGGAAGCCTCGGTAGTTCACGAAGGACTGCGCAGAGGGTTAATTCAGCACCTGTTCATGGATGAGGATTTGGCTGACCTTCTCGGGGAAATCGGTGCGGTGCCTTCTCGCAGCTCCTAATTGTGATCGGCTGATCAACATATTGCTTTTGGCAAACAAGGTTTCGGGCTCAACCTAGTCAGGTGACTGAAGGCCACCAAGACTTTCATCTCTTGGTCCGTGTTACTTTCTTCATTGGCGTTCCTTCCCCTTAGCCCATTCGGAAAGATATTCTGCGGGCTTTTGATTCCTCACTATCCCGCGATTCATACCTTT
>Ga0224555_1002498_pt1 | contig 21389 bp, 21 predicted proteins | sample 714S23034metaG_FD_180687 | JGI IMG/M metagenome (GOLD analysis project Ga0224555, IMG submission 180687) | Peat soil microbial communities from Stordalen Mire, Sweden - 717 S2 30-34 | ecosystem: Environmental > Terrestrial > Soil > Wetlands > Peat | place: Sweden: Norrbotten County, Stordalen...
CAGCCGCGATCGCGGCAGAGGACCCTTCCTGGCGAACGGGCACCCTCCGGCGACGAGGCGACTGAGGACCGTTCGTGGTCGCCCGCCGGGCAGGAATCAGTTCTGCTCAGTGTTTAGGAACGGTGGCGACCAGTACGGGAATCTTGCGGGTGGTCTTGACCTGGTACTCGGCATACGGCGGGTACGCAGCAACCGCGCGATCCCACCAGACCGTTCTCTCATCGCCGCTGACCTGCCGGACGACCACGTCAAAGGGCGCCGGCCCATCCTGGATCATCACGCCCTCCGGGTCGGAGATCAAGTTGTAGTACCAGACCGGGTGGGCCGGAGCTCCTCCCTTCGAGGCGACTAGGGCGTACTCCCCCTCATGTTCGACCTTCATGACCGGTGTCTTGCGGACCTTCCCGCTCTTGTTGCCGCGGGTCGTGACGATGATGATGGGCAATCCAGTGTCCATGAGAGTGTTCGCTCGCTGGCCTCCGGAGCTCTCATATTCGGCGACCTGGTCCCTGACCCACTCGGACGGACTCGGCTCGTACTCACCCTCTAGTGCCATGGTTCTCACTATAGGGAGCCGAGCCGGGCTCAAGGTCAGTTGATGGTGGCCGCGTAGTCCGGAACGTAGCGGTATCGATCGCGGGGCGGTCTCCGGTAATTGCCGACCGGGGTCCGCTCGGCCAACTTGGGCTTGGGCTGCTTACGCTGCTCGTAGGGGATCATCGACAGGAGGTGGGCGATGCAATTGAGTCTGGCCTTCTTCTTGTCGTCAGCCTCGACTTCGTACCACGGCGAGTCCGGCAGATCGCAGTGCGCGAACATCTCGTCCTTCGCCTTGGAGTACTGAACCCAGCGCTTGCGGCCCTCCAAGTCCATGTCGCTCAGCTTCCACCGCTTGAGAGGGTCGTTGAGGCGGTCCTTGAACCTCCGCTCCTGCTCCTCATCGCTCACCGAGAACCAGTACTTGACCAAGATGATGCCGTCGTCGATGAGCATCCGCTCGAACGCCGGGCACTGGCGGAAGAAACGGTGGTACTCCTCGTCGGTGCAAAATCCCATTACTCGCTCGACCCCGGCCCTGTTGTACCAACTCCGGTCGAACAGGACGATCTCCCCGCCCGCGGGGAGATGAGCGATGTAGCGCTGGAAATACCACTCGGTCTTCTCGCGGTCGCTAGGCGCAGGAAGAGCCGCTATCCGGCACCAACGAGGGTTGAGGTGCTCGGTGATCCGCTTGATCACCCCACCCTTGCCTGCTGCGTCGCGGCCCTCCACGACTATGACCACCCGCTTGCCCTCTTCGCGCACCCACTGTTGCATGCTCACCAGCTCCTGTTGGAGGCGGAGGAGGGCTTTGTCGTACTTGTCGTTGTCAGCCATGGGCTCATCCTGCACCACCGCGGCACGCCAGCCACCATCATTGGCGCCGCGTAGATCAATCGCCTTCCGCGATCAGTCCCAACGGAGCCTCGGCAACGGGCCTACCGGGCTGGGCCTCATGGCCGTGTCGGCTCCGACCGCGGAGAATCCCGAGCTTGGACATGGCAATCAGCCCGATGACCGTTGCGACGACGCAAGCAGCCGCGCCGACACCTAGGCCGATCCGCGCGCTTGCCGCGGCGACGATCCATCCGATCAAAGGACCGCCTATCGGCGTCGTTCCCTGAAACGCGACCGCCCACAACGACATCACGCGACCGCGCATTGTGGGCTCTGCCTGAAGTTGCAGCGTCGTGTTCCCAGTAGCGATGAAAGTCACGCTCGCCCACCCGACCGCGGCGAGCGCAACGATCTCGACGGTCAGCAGCGGAGCGACCGCTGCCAGGCCGATCGCGACCCCGAACATCATGCCCGCCAGCGTGAAGTGCCGAAGCCCAGTACGCCCGCGAGCCGCCGTCACGAGGCCGCCGAACACCGCGCCGACACCCATGGCGGCGGTGAGGAACCCGTAGGTCGCGGAGCCCCCGTGGAAGGTCTGTTTCGCGACGACCGGCAGGGTCACTTGGAACTCGTAGGCGAGCATCCCGACAATCGCCATCATGACCAGGGGGGCAGCGAGCCGGGGCTCTCCTTTGACGTATCGGAAACCGTCACGCAACTGGCCTTTGGCGCGGCCGGTCGGCTCGGTCGGACGGAGCGCGCCGGTGTCCATGGAGACAAGCGAGTAGACGACGGCAACGAAGCTCAGAGCATTGGTGAGGAAGCACACGCTTTCGCCGACAGTGGCGATCAGCAGCCCCGCAATGGCCGGGCCGATGGCTCGCGCCACGTTCACCGTCGTGGAGTTGAGGCTGACAGCGTTGCGAAGCTGGTCTGCGCCCACCATCTCGAGCACGAAGGACTGGCGGGTCGGGTTCTCGAAGGTGTTGTTGAGGCCGAGCACGACGGCGAGGACACACAGCTCCCAAAAACGCACGACATGGGTGACCGCGAGCAGCCCGAGTACGAGGGCCTGGAGACCCATGAGCGACTGCAGGACGATCATCAGCCTGCGCTTGTCGACCCGATCGGCGATCACACCTCCATAAGGCCCGAGAACGAGAACGGGGAGCGTCTGCAAGGCGACCACGAATCCGAGCGCCGTGGCCGAGCGCGTCAACGTGTAGACGAGCCACGACTGTGCCACCGTCTGCATCCAAGTCCCGACGAGCGACACGGACTGGCCGAAGAAATAGCGCCGGTAGTTGGGGACCGAGAGTGCCGAGAACGTGCGACGCCCGAGCGCGGACACTCGGCTCATCGGCTGCTGCCGCCCACCGGCCCCGGCGCCTGAAGCCTCTCGGCCAACTCCTCCAAGACCGGGAGTGCCATGACGACGGCTCCGCGTTCGGTGGGAGAGAGCTCCTCGAGCCTCTTGGACAACGCATCATTGCGCTCGGAGCGGATCCGCTCGAGCAGGCGGCGGCCCTCCGCAGTTGCTTCCACGCGACAGACCCGGCGGTCCTCTTCGTCACCGAGCCTTCGGATCAGGCCCGCTGTTTCGAGTCTGGGGACGAGACGCGAAAGCATCGTCGGGTTGAGCCCGGCAAAGCCTGCCAGGTCTGACAACCGGATCGGTCCGCGACGCTCGGCGGCCACGAGCACGTCCACTTCCGTCGCTGTCAGCGAGCCGGCAGCCTCAGTTGGCCGGAGCCGCCGAGAAAGCCTTGCCACCGCGATCCGAAGGCGCGCCGCGCTCAGTTCCTGTCCCCCACTCGCAATTGCGTCCTGCCCAGCCATCCTCGGACCACCCATCTACTTGCTTGCCGGCAAGCATTATATCGGGTGGTCCAGCTCGACACGGTCACCCCAACGCGCCGCACGGGCGCGCTTGTAGACCTCGCCATCACGCCGGCTGACGACACGCTCGCCGAGACCGTCCGCTTCGCACACGAAGAGCCGCACGTGGCCCTTGTGCGGACGCGGCGAGCGCACCAACCGGGCTACGGGAACAGCCGGTGGGCTCGCCGACACGACGAGATACGAGTACTTCTCGTCCTCGTACCCGAGCCGTGCTCCCTTGAGCTCCCGGTGCAAGCTCGACCGCTCCAGACGTACCGCGAAGTGACACCAGTCCGCACCAGCCATTGGACAACGGTCGTCGTGCGGGCAGGGGGCTGTTACGTGAGCTCCCCATGAGACGAGGGCGCTCCTTGCAGCTCGCAACCGTTCGAAGCCCGCTGGAGTCCCTGGTTCGACCAGTACAAGCTCGCCGCGAGTGTCCCCCCACCATCGCTCGAGCGCCGGGTACTCGCGATCGCGTCCGAGCTCCCCGAGAAGGTAGGCCGCGACAACGAGATCGCTCTTTGGACCCGTCACCTCGCAGGCATCTCCCACGGTCCACACCGCACCGGCCAAGACGCCGGGCGAGCCCATCGTCGCGAGCCGTGCTCCGAGCACAGCCATATCTCCCTCGCGTTCGACAAGTTCGGCATGCTCTATCGACGGGAAGACCGCCGCGGCCGCCCAGGTGGCAGTTCCCGGACCGGCTCCCAGGTCAAGGAGGCTCGTGGGCGCCCAGTCCGGCTTCAGCGAGGCGAGCTCGGACAGCACTCTGCGGGTCACAGCGAACGTGGCCGGGACTCGGGTGGCGAGGTAAGCCTGCAGCTGTCCTGCGGCGAAACCGCGGGACTCCTCGGTCATCTCCCCGGATCGATATCTTTCCGACAACGCCCAGGCAGGACCGCTCAGGTCGCGGCCGCGAAGGCCGGCCAGCTCAGTTTCGATCGCAGCCTTGAAGGTCGCGCCCACCTCGTCGATGCCTTGCTCCTGGCTCAATTGCGCACGCCAGCGACAGGTCTGCCGTCCTCCAGGTACTGGCATGTGCGCCCGCCGACCGCGGAACGTACACGACGGCGTATGGGCCCGCTCAACAGGCCGAGCGCCTCGGCCACCGGCACGAAGCGGAACTCGGAGATCTCCTCCGGTTGAACCTCGACGCGTCTCAGGCCCGCGGCATCGGGCACACCGCAGTCGAACAGGAATCGCATGCCACCAGGCCGGCCCTGCCGCGGCCGGAGGAAGTCGACACAGGCGAGCCGCCCGGTGTCGATCTCGATTCCGCACTCCTCTCGGGCCTCCCGCCGGCAGGCCTCCCACGGTGTCTCTCCGCCTGCCTCGACCTGCCCGCCAGGGATCGTCCAACCCGCCTTGTAGGTCGGTTTCAAGATGAGCAAGCGGCCAGCCACGTCGAAGATGAGAGCGCCGGCCGATGCCGGGATCTTCGGGATCTCACAATGCGCTTCTTCCATTGCACGAAGCCTGGCACGTTACGATCTTGCGAATGCCGCATCCCAGCTGGTACCTCGACGAGCTGGCCCATGCTGGATCCGAGCACCTCGAGGCGAGCTCTGTCGCGCGCTATGAAGTCAAGGCTGGTCCGGGGGCGAAGCGAGCATGCCCCTCGACCTACGCCAGGCATTCCTGCTTGAAGAGCTGAGTCTCCCGCCTAGACATGACACCGCCTCGTGTGACTCAAAGATCCCCGACCTTGAGTGACTCGGTTACCGAGCACAAAGAGATGCCCGGACCAGAGATCTCCTTGAGCGCCCGTGAAGCACGAAGGGTCGCGCTCTCGGCGCAGGCACTCCTCGGACCGCGTCTTGAGGGAGGACCGGCGGCGGTGCTGCGCCGGGTCCGAGCCGTTCAGCTCGACACGATCTCGGTCCTCGCCCGATCACACGAGCTGACCACCTTCGCACGCGTTGGGCCGATAGGGCGGTCCCGGATCGACGAGGGGTACTGGGGACCGGCAAGCACGACCTTCGAGTACTGGTCACACGCGGCGTGCATACTGCCTCTCGAGGACTGGCCCGCGTACGGCTTCAAGCGCCGGGCTTGCGTCGCGCGGGGACATCGCTGGCACCGTCTCGAGAACGCGGACAAGAGCTGCGCATATGTCCGAGACCGTCTCTCGGCCGAGGGACCTCTCTCGGCCCGGGAGCTCGGCGGAGCCAAGAAGGGCGGCCCATGGTGGGACTGGAGCGAAACCAAGATCGCCGCCGAGTGGCTCTTGGACATCGGCGAGCTCGTCTGCCGCAAGCGCAAAGGTTTCCAGCGCGTCTACGACCTGGCAGAGCGTGCCATCCCTGCTGAGATCCTCGGCATCGAGCTCAGCGACGAGGTCTGCCAGGTACGCCTCGTCGAAGCGGCTGGCGGTGCCTTGGGTGTGGCAACAGCGAGCGACCTCGCCGCCTATCACGGACTGAACCGTCGCCAGGTCGACCAGGTGGTGGCGAAGACGGGCCTGCTCCCGGCAAAGGTCGAAGGGTGGGACCGCCCCGCCTTCGTCTCCCAGGCAGCGCTCGATGCGCTTGATCGTCGCCTGAGAAGCCGGGCCACGCTCGTCTCACCCTTCGACTCGCTCACGTGGTTCAGGGAGAGAACCGAGCGCCTGTTCGGGTTCCGACACCGTCTCGAGGCCTATGTCCCCCTTTCCAAGCGGGTACACGGGTACTTCTCTATGCCAGTGCTCGGCGGCGACCGGCTGGTAGGGCTCGTGGATCCCGGTCGCCGTGGACACACCCTTGTCGCCAAGCATGTCTCTCTCGAAACCAAAGATGCCGCTTCCCACGTCGCCGCGGCACTTGTTCAAGCCGCCAAATGGGTCGGGAGCGACAACATCGTCGTCGAGCGCGTGACTCCGAGCGAGCGGGCGTCGGAGCTCATCGGGCTGGTCGCGGACATTCAGAGCTGATCGAGAAGGTCTTTGGCCTGGATCGACCCGGGGGCGATCCCTTCTCTAGCCATCCGGTTCGCGGTTGAACGGAGCAACTCGTTGACCGGCGTCGCTACGTGGTGCAATCGGCCCAGAAGGACGATCTCACCGTTCAGCCAGTCGGCCTCGATATTGCCGGTCCGGCGGACAAGGCTCTGCCACGAGGAGCCGCCGGAAGGTTCGCGATCGTCGATCCGTCGCAGAGCGCCGAAAGTCGCACGGCGCTCGGCATCCAGGGCCTCATCTGCCGCCTCGATCCCGGCAGCTTCGAAGCACCTCGAACCCTCGTCCTGAGCAAGGTTCCACAGCTCGCTCACAGCTGGGTCCTCCGAACGAATGCCACATGCCGCCTCGATCGCGTTTCCAAGATTCGAAAGTAGCTTCAGGTACTTGCGAGCCATCACATTGGGATCGCAGATCGAGTCGAAAGTGCTCTCGTTCAGGTCTGCAACCACGCTTTCGCTCACCTCGTCGATGCCTGAGGGATATCGCCCGACATCGAGAAGTCCGCTGAGCTGAGAGGTCTGTATCTCGACCACACCCGGCTCGAGATGGGTCGCGGGCATGAAGACGCACATCGCCTGCACGTTGGGGAAATGTCGCAGAGCAAGGCGTTCGTTCTCCACGCCGTTCTGCGCACAGACAACCGGTGTGCTCCGCGGTGCACAAGCCGCGAGCTCGATGAGCAGCTGTTCGCTGTGCTGGGTCTTCGTAGAAAGAACTGCGACGTCGTCACGTCCGAAGCCGGCAGCTGCCGGGCTTGGGGCCGTAGCGACGCGGAGCACGACGCTACGGTCGGGATCGCGCAACTCGAGCCCTCTGCCGCCGAGCGCCGCCAGATGGGCACCACGCGCGACCAGAACGACCTCGTGGCCGTGTTCGAAGAGGCGCCCGCCGATGGCACAGCCGACCGCGCCGGCGCCGAGGATCACATAACGCATGTTCCGAGCTTCCCAGATACGGGCGGTGCTCACCGTGCCGTGTCGATTATCACCGTAACCGGGCCTTGGTTGGCCAGCTCGACGAGCATGTCCGCGCCGAACCTGCCCGTCGCGACCAGCGCCCCGAGGGCGTGAAGGTGCTCGACGACCCTGTCGACAAGCGGTTCTGCTACCTCGCCGGGCGCCGCGGCCACGAACGAAGGTCGCCTTCCTTTGGAGGTGTCGCCGTAGAGGGTGAACTGGCTGATCACGAGCAGCCGGCCCCCTATATCGGCTACGGAGCGGTTCATGCGCCCCTCCGCGTCGCTCATGATCCTCAATGTCCACAACTTGGAAGCTATGGCGAGCGCCTCCTTCTCGCCATCGCCGATGGTTACTCCGAGGAGCACGACCAGGCCCGGGCCGTCGAGTGAGCCGACGATCTCGCCGTCCACGCTCACACGGGCCCACGCCGCCCGCTGGACGACCGCCCGCACCTCAGCCCCCGGGGACCCCGGTCGTCGCCTGCAGGTAGGAGGGCAGAGCGATGCCCGCCGCCAGGTCCGGCGCAGGTTCCGGGGCGCCGCGGACCTCGCGTACAGGCACGAGACCAGCCCAGTAGTCGAGTATCAGGTCCTCGGCCTCGTCGGCCGGTGGACCGGTCCGGATCTTGGCCGAGACCTCGGCAAGCGGGAGCGCCAAGACGGCGGTCTGGCGCAGCTCGGCCGCGGCCGGCCCACGGACACTGCCGCTACGACCCGACACGATCTTCTCCATCAAGGACTCGAGGACCTTCGCTTTGTCCTCGGCACCCTGAACGAGGGTGGCCGTCCCGTGCGCGACCACGGCGCGGTAGTTCACCGAGTGGTTGAAGGCCGAACGCGCGAGGACGAGCGCATCGAGGATGCTCACCTCCACGGCAACCTCGAGCCCGCCCTTTCGGGCCGCGATCCTCGCCATGTGAGCGCCGGACGAGGCGTGGAGGAAAAGAGTGGAACCGACGCGGACAAAAAGCATCGGGAGCACCTGTGGGCGGTCGTCGACGACAAAGGCAACGTGGCAGACCAACGCCTCGTCGAGGATCTGGTGCACGCTCGCGGCGTCGTAGCTCACCCTTTCGGCGTGCCGGGAGGGCGTCGTGGCACCGGTCGGTTCGTACATGGCCTCTCCTCTCAGGCCAGCTCGGCCCGAGCCTGGTCGAAGGCCACCGCTGCGCGCTCGAGCTCGCCGCGCGTGTGCGCCGCCGACAGCTGTACGCGGATACGTGCCTTGCCGATTGGGACAACCGGGTAGCTGAATCCGATCACATAGACGCCTCTTTGCAAAAGCAGGTCCGCCATCCGGCTCGCCAACCCAGCGTCGCCGAGCATCACCGGGACGATCGGGTGATCGCCGGGCAGGACGTCAAAGCCGAGACCGGTCATTCGCTCGCGGAACCAGGTCGTGTTCTCCCTGAGCTGCGCGCGTAGATCATCGCTTTCGGCCAACAGGTCGAGCACGACGAGCGAGGCGGCCACGATCGCCGGGGCGACAGAGTTGGAGAACAGATACGGCCGGGAACGCTGCCTCAACAGATCGACGATCTCCTTGCGGCCGCTCACGTATCCGCCACTCGCCCCGCCCAGAGCCTTGCCCAGCGTGCCGGTGACGATGTCGACCCGGTCCGCGACGTCGTGGAGCTCTGGCGTGCCACGACCATGCTCACCGATGAACCCGACGGCGTGCGAGTCGTCAACCATCACCATCGCGTCGTAACGCTCGGCCAACTCGCAGATCTCCGCCAAGGGCGACACGTATCCGTCCATCGAGAACACACCGTCTGTCGCTATCAGCCTGCGCCGCGCATCGGAAGCTTGTTGCAATTGTTCCTCGAGGTGCGCCATGTCCCGGTTGTGGTAGCGGTAGCGGCGGGCCGCGCACAGCCGAATACCGTCGATGATCGACGCGTGGTTCAGCTCGTCGCTGATTACGGCGTCGTCCTTGCCGAGCAGCGTCTCGAACAGGCCCCCGTTCGCGTCGAAGCACGACGAGTACAAGATGGAGTCCTCGGTCATGAGGAACGCGGAGAGGCGGCGCTCGAGCTGCTTGTGAACCTCCTGGGTACCGCAGATGAAGCGCACGCTCGCCATGCCGTAGCCCCATCGGTCGAGTGCCTCCTTCGCCGCTGCGACGACACGAGGGTCGTCGGCGAGACCGAGGTAATTGTTCGCGCAGAGATTGAGGACCTCCCTGCCACCTGTCACCTTGACGGTGGGCTGTTGAGGCGTGACTATGACGCGCTCGGACTTGAAGAGGCCCGCTGAACGGATCTCCTCCAGCTCGGCGTGAAGCTCGTCGCGGACTTGAGTGAACATCGCGGACCTCCAGATCACGCTTCGGACCAGGTGAGCACGACCTTGCCGCAACGCCCGATACCCATAGCCTCGAAGGCCTCCTCGTAGTCGGTGGCGGCATACCTGTGGGTGATCACAGGGGAGATGTCGACACCCGACTGGACGAGCACGGACATCCAGTACCAGGTTTCGAACATCTCCCTGCCGTAGATGCCCTTGATCGTGATCATGTTCATGACAAGGTGCGACCAGTCAATCCCGAACTGCTCGTTCGGGAGGCCGAGCATGGCGATCTTGCCGCCATGGGCCATGTTGGCGAGCATCTCCTGGAGCGCCGAGGCGCGCCCGGACACCTCGAGCCCGACATCGAACCCCTCACGCATGCCGAGCTCGCTCATCGCGTCGGCGATGCGCGTTCGCGACACGTCGAGCGCGAGCGTCAGGCCCACCGACCGGGCCAGTTCGAGCCTGTAATCGGACACATCCGTGATAACTGTGTAACGCGCCCCGGCGTGACGGGCGACGATCGCCGCCATGATCCCGATCGGTCCCGCTCCGGTGATGAGGACGTCCTCACCGAGAACCGGGAAGGCGAGCGCGGTATGCACGGCGTTGCCGAACGGGTCAAAGATCGCCGCCACGTCGAGGTCGATGCCGGCGAGATGTCGCCATACGTTCATGGCCGGCAGAGCGATGTACTCCGCGAAAGCTCCCGGATGATTAACCCCGATTCCTTTCGTCCTGGCACACTGCACACGGCGGCCCGCAATGCAGTTGCGGCATCGCCCGCAGACAAGGTGGCCTTCACCGCTCACAAGGTCGCCCACCTCGAGGTCCTCGACGTCGACGCCGAGCTCCACGATCTGTCCCACGAACTCGTGTCCGATGATCAGGGGAACCGGCACGTGCTCCTGCGCCCATGGGTCCCAGCTGTAGATGTGCAGGTCCGTCCCGCATATGCCGGTGCGCAGCACCTTGATGAGGACGTCGCTCCGGCCAATCGCTGGTATCGGCACATCCTCGTAGCTCAATCCAGCCTCGGGCCTGGCCTTTACGAGAGCCTTCATCGTGAACCACTCCTCGTTGCTGTCGAGGTGACGCAACGCACCGACGCTAGTGCAGCCTCGCTCCACCGATCCCGAGCGGGCGTGCTCCGAAGGATCTGGCAGTTCCATCAAGAATGGCGGAGACTGACCTCATGGCCGAAGAGCACTTTGTTGAACCTGCTCCCGCGAGCCCGGCTGGGAATGCCGGGGAGGCATCGGAACGCGCGAGCGACTCCGACCGGGACCGGGTCGTGAGCGTGCTACGCGATCACTGTGCGGTTGGCCGGCTCACTCTTGACGAGTTCTCGGAACGAACGGGGGCAGCCCTGGTCGCACGCACACGAGGGGATCTCGATGCCGTCCTCGCCGACCTGCCGACCTCCTTGTGGCCGTTAGCCCAGGTACCTCGGCGACGCGCTCGGCGGTGGATCGTGGCAGTGATGGGCGAGTCGGAGTCCAAGGGCCGGTGGAGGCTCGGGGAGCACACGTCGGTCGTCGCTGTGATGGGCGAGTGCCACCTCGATCTGAGCCAGGCCGAGATCGACGGTCCCGACATCGTGATCACGGCGCTTGGCATCATGGGATCGATCGAGATCGTCACTCCCGAGGGAATCGACGTAGACCTCACGGGCATGTCGATCATGGGCCGGCGCAGCCTCCAAGTGCACGACACCCCCGTCTTGCGGGGCTCACCCCGCATCTTGATCCGCGCCTTTCCCATCATGGGCGAGGTGAAGGTCACTACGCGGACCGCCTCTTCAGGTCAGCAACGGCCAGCCCTACGGTGACCTCGACAACAGACGACCAGGCGGAGAAGGCACATGTACATAGCAAGAGTTGACGGCGGCATCAGCGAGGACGAGTGGCGTGAGTTCGTCGCTAGTGAAGGTTTCGGCCATCTCGTTGCCGCCGGGAAAGGACGCGACGTGCCCGTCGTCGTGCCTACGCAGTTCGTCCTTGACAGCGATGAGGTGATCCTCCATCTCGTCGGCAAGAACCCGATCCTCGAGGCGATCGAAGAACAGCCCCGGGTTCTGATGAGCGTCGCCGGTGATTGGGCCTTCATACCCTCTTCATGGAAGGCAGTCGGTGAAGAGGACCCCCTTCTCGGAATCCCGACGACCTACTACGCCGCTGCTCAGATTCAAGGTAGTGCCACGATCGTCTCCGATGTCGGGGAGGTCGCGGCCATCCTGCGCCGTCAGCTGGTCGCGCTCCAACCAGGGCTCGAGGTCGCTGATCCGCTTGCGGCCCACGAAGCGCAGCTGAGCACCATCCGCGGGATCCGCATCGTCATCGAAGAGGTCAGGGCGAAATTCAAGTACGGCGGGAATGTCGACGTCGGCCACCGCGAGGCTGTCATCGCTGCCCTCGAGCGACGTGGCGAGCCGGGCGATCTCGCCGCCGCCCGCCAGACCAGGCGCCGCTTGGGCGCCCACGGTCAGTAGCCCGCTTCAGGACTGGACGCGCCAGCCCCTCGCGGCCACCTCCGACAGAGCCCGTTCAGGCCTCGCCGAGAAGCTTGGAGAGCGCGAGCCGCGCGTCAGCGCTCTCCGACGCCAACTGCGCGAGGTACTGGGCCAGCAACTGGGTCCATTCGGCGACGCTTATCTCCTGGCGGCTTATCACCACGCCTCGTACTTCCCGGGCGACGGTGGCGATCAAGCCGCCGTGGCGGGTGACGAGCTCGAGGGTGCGCTCCCCAAGGCGGATCCGGATCGACGTGGCGCGTCCCTCTCTCCCGGCCATTCGATCCTTCATCGTCCGTTCACGGTCCACCTCGACCATGCCGACCGGCAGGAGGTCCGACACCGTCGCGGACAGTACGCGGTGGTATGAGTCGAGATCGGCCGTGTCGGCGCGGATCGCCGCGGCCACCAGATCGACGACGGCCGCGTCGCCGGCGCTCTCGACCGGAAGCTCCCCGGCGCCTTGCCCGCTGCCAGCGTCGGCGCCGCCAGCCCCGGGAACGACCTCGGAGCTCACCGGTCGGTCAGCGGGAGAACCATCTGCGGCTTGGCGATGATGTGGTCAGCGCGCAGCGGGCGGACGGCGGTGCCGATGGCGAAGAACTCGGTCGTGTGGCCGCCCCACTTGTGGGCCAGCGACAACAGTTGGACACCGACGATGCCTTCAGCTTTCAGTTGCTCTGCCTCTGCCTGCATCCGGCTCATCGCCAGCTCGCGGGCGTCGTAGAGCGCCTCGGTGAACTTGGGTATCTCGACGTTCCGACCGACATTGCCCATTGCCTTCAGGGCTCCCTGGTGGGCGATGTGGTAGACGCAGCTGCCCATCACCATGCCGAGCGGCGCGTATCCAGCCTGGATGAGGGTCCAGAAGTCCTGACCCGACAGGTCGGAGGTGAAAGGCTTGTTCTCGTCGTTGCGCCAGTTCGCCTTGTCGTCGGACTTGACGGCCGTGCCGACGGCGATGAACTCGGCGAGGTCATTGCCGAACTCCTTGAACTCGATCTCGAGGCGAACCCCTACGATTCCGTCCGCGCCGAGGGCGTCGGCCTCTGCCTCCATTCGAGACATGGCCAGTTCGCGGGCGTGGTACATGGCCTGCGACAGGGTGTCCAGCTCCATGTTCTGGCTCCACCGCCCGATCTGGAGGCCAACGTGATAGATGCTCGACCCGAGCACGAGCCCAAGCGGACGGAAACCTGCCTCGCGAACAAGGAGAAACTCGTTGACACTCAGATCGGAGGTGAAAAGTGCGCCGGGCTGGCCCGGGCGCATCTCCGCCAGGCGTCGCATTGCATCTTCGGGGATCCCCAGCTCGTTGGCTTCGATGGTCATCGTTTGCTCCCTTGTGGGTTCAACAACGGCAAGATCTTGAGACTCTTGGGCAAGGTGGCGCCTTCGGCGCGGAACCGCACGATGGCGTCGCCTAGCAGCCGGGACTCGGCAATATGGTCGGTGTGGTTCTCGCCCACTTCTTGAGCGTGGATGCTTAGCTGCATCGTGCTCGTGATCGCACCGTCGGCGCCGATCGCGACGACGCGTCGGGTGAGCTGGGTCCTCGAGTCGGCCCGGACGTGGTTCACGAGTTCGGTGTAGCCCGATACCTCTGTGTTGTAGGCCCACGAACTGGCCTGGCTCCTGGTCGCCCAGTCGTCGTGACGGATCGCGACAGAGATCCCGATCACGACAGAAGCCGGCATCCAGCCGCCCTGCATCAGTTTTGCGAAATCCTGACCGTTCAACGTTGTCGAGAACAGCCGAGCCGGCCGCTGACCTCCAGCTGCCCGGACGGCGGTGCCGAGCGCCACGAACTCTCGGTTGCCCTGGCCGAGGTGCCGCTGCTCCAAACGCACGCCGACCACACCGTCGCCGCCGAGCGACTGACACTCGAGCAACATGCGATACAAGGCAGTGTCGAAGCCGTGGTAGAGCGCGTCGACATAGGGCGCGTAACCGACCCATCCGCCGGCCTGCCCGCTGGTGACGGTGCTGCTCCTGCCGCCATATCCGCCGAACATGGTGCCGCCGCCAACTCCGTAGCCCCCGTAGCCACAACCCGCCCAGCCGGTGAACCCGATCGTCTCCACGATGCAACCCATCACTTCGCCAACGACGGAGAAGCCACATGCCTCGACACCCACATGGCCCGGCACTGAGAGAAGGCTGCTTCGAACGGCCGAGGTGCGGCCCCGCTCCATCCTGGCCAGTGCAGCGGGCGGGAGACCCTGCCCGTCCCAATCAGTAGTCATAAGAAATAACGCCTCCAGGCCGCACCGCCGTGCGGACCCTACCACCGCGCAAGAACCGAACGGGCTCGGGCCTACCGACGACCTGACGCGTCATGGGGAGGCGGGTCGTCGGCCAGCTCTTCTTTACAGAGCAATGTCGAATCTCGGGTGCCCGGCCACCTTGAGCTGACCGTCCATATCACCGATGACCACGAAATCAGACGGGATCTGTGGACGACTCTGGGATAGATCTGGGGATGGTAGGGGGAAAAGTAAGAAGACCTGTGAACTTACGGTGGATTTCGCAAAAACGCTTGACGCGATCCAGACGAAGGCGCAAGCTCTCGTTTAACCGAAAGCGGTACGGTTCAAACGCCAAAGGCGAGGGAAGCCCGCAGGGGAGTCCGGAGCATCTGGTGCGAGTTCCAAACCGACAGAGGAGAGGTGGACGGACCTCCGCCCTAAGGCTTGCCTCTCGGGGTAGGCACGAAGGCTCAGGCACCGGCAGGGCCGCAAGGTTCCCGGTCGTCGGACAGGAGGGCGAGCCGCCCAGGGGATGACCCCGGGAAGTACGGAGGCGCAAGCTGACCGGCTACCCGGGGTCCCTCCGCGTCTGGGGTCGTGAGGCTCTGACTTCTCCGCCTCGGCCGTGCGGCCAGCGGCCCTGCTGCCACCAGGTTCCAGGCGGCCCCTTGGTCGCTGGCCGCTCCTCCGAGCCCAGCGTGTCGCTCGCCTAACGAGAGGCCAGTTCGTGGCGAGGCTCGTTGCCGGTCCTCACTCGCAGCCCGGGCGCACCAAGTGGCGGCTCCCGGGCTCCTTTCAGCGGCACTACCGTTGTCGCCACCAAGGGGGAGCTGTGAAGCCAATACCTGTCGTCTTCCATCTGGGACCGCTACAGATCCATACCTACGGCATCGGACTCGCCCTCACCTTCTGGTTCGCGTACCGCTACTTCGCCAAGAGGCTTCGCGACCACGGGTATCCCGATGCCTGGTTCTCACGCGCGTTCATCTGGATCGTCATCGCTTCGGTCATAGGTGCCCGCGCCGTGCACGTGGTCGCCAACCTGAGGGGCGCGCAAGGCTACGCACAGAACCCCGGGGACATCCTCGCCATCTGGCATGGCGGCCTGTCGAGCTACGGCGGACTGCTCGGCGGGGTGCCCACCGGGCTGATCTGCGCGCGACGCTGGTGTCCCCAGCTCCGCCTTGGCGTGGCTCTCGACCTGATCGCGCCGGTCCTGGTCATCGCCTGGACAGTGGGTCGGCTGCTCGGTCCCCAGCTCATGTACCAGGGAGGTGGGAACCCGACGCACGCCTGGTACGGCATGGCCTATGCCGGCCAGGCCGGAAAGCGCGTGCCGGTACCGATCTTCCAGGCTCTCGAAGACTTGGTCGTCTATGTCTTCGCGCTGTGGGTGGAACGAAGGATTGCTCGCCGGGGAGGCCCGGTCGGGATCGTGGTCACCGCTGCCGTCACTTTGTACGGTGCCGCTCGGTTCAACGACGAGTACGTGCTTCTACCTCACAGCACTGGTGGAGACATCGCGGTTCTGGTCGCATCGCTCGCCTTTGTGGGTGGCGGCGCAGCGCTTGCGGGCTGGCTCCTGTGGCGAGACCGGGGCGTCGCCCACGCTGCGGTCACCGATCCCTGGCGAGCACCGGTAGCACAATGCGCGCTCGACGAGGACGACGACAGAGCTCTCCCGGATTCGCCGGACTCGACGAGCGTCGAAGAGCCTGAAGGCGGTGCAGCGGTCCCAGAAGCCTCCGACAAGACCGACCAGGGCGAGCGAGCCTGTTGCGAGCCGACAGCTGGGGCGCCCAACCGACAGGCCTTGGAAACTCCTCGATAGACAGCGTGGTAGCACCGGACGCCGAAGCGGATCCGCGATCGTGACGGTGGGTTAAGCAGTCGAGCTCGCGTCCTACGCCTGCCTGTGATGAACCTGACAGAGAAGGACCGCCGGGGACTCTGCGCGGCGGCATCGTCCTCGGCGGAAGCTTCCTCATTCCCCGTTGGTTGGTCCTTACAACGCTCAGCGTTGTGCGAACGGGCCACTCCTACTGCCCCGAGGGACTACACCTTCGGGGGGCCCCAGTGAGGCCACAGCGACGCAGGCGACTTGCTCGCGAACAGAGGCCCTTTCGGGGTTCCCCAGTGAGGCCACAGCGACGCAGGCGACTTGCTCGCGAACAAAGGCCCTTTCGGGGTTCCCCAGTGAGGCCACAGCGACGCAGGCGACTTGCTCGCGACCGCCGGCACCCTGCTCCCCTGACGGCTGCTCACGACCGTCAGGGGAACCCGAACGGTGTGGCTGGTGCCGACCCTCGCGGAATGGGGGGCAACGATCGCGTGGTGAGGCACCGCGGCCGCTGCGAACGGAGAGGCGACCACCGAGGCGACTAGTATGGCCCCGACCCCGACCGCGACCTTCATACGGAACCTGAACACTGCTAGGTCTGTCCTTCTGGACTGCTTTTCGGAGTCTTCTCTCATAACGGATAGTGTCGACCGTTTTCGAGTCGACTTTAGCACTCTACGCGGTTACTTCGCCACTCTCCGCGATAAATCCTACTTTAAGGGCAGGCCAGTACTTGTTTCTCCGCGTCATCTTGCTTCTCCCGGACACCTTTCACCAATCTGCTCCAGTTTCCGAGGTCTGCTGCGGACCTGATAAGGCGAGCTGGTGTCCGAGCCGAGCCTCATTGCGGCGGCGGCCAAGTCCAGCGCGTGCGCACCCGGGTCACTACGCGAGGTCGTTCCGACATTCATTGGCGGCGCCAACCTAGGCTCCAGTCCGACGACCCACGTAACGAACGACACGGGCCGACCGACCAGCTCCCCGTATCGCCCTCATCGACTCGCTTGGAGCGTCCTCACTCGCGCCAAACCGTCGTAATAATCGCGAAACACATCGACTCGAGCGGGCAACCAGCTTCCGAAAGCGCCCAAGAAAGTCGCAACCGAGAAACCTCATCGTGATGCCCTGATCTATGTCAATGGTCAAGTCGGTTGCGGCATGCACTTGAACAGGTGCTGCTATTGCACACTCTCAGTGTTTGACTGTTCACTCATAGCAGTGCCGCTCAAGGTGACTCACTAGCTACTCTGAGCGGTTGCGCCACAAAATCCCAGGTCAGAAGGCCCTAGCAAGCCGACCTTACGCGCTAGTTCAGCGGCTCAAGATGTTCTCCGGGGCATTGCCTGCGGCAAAGTATCCCGACGACCAGTACAGTGTCTTCTGAGGCAGTTGTCCAACACACATTGCCGACAGCGCGGGGATCACCATAAGCGTGAAACCCGCAGAAGAGGTTGATAGACGTGACGGTTTGCGAGGTCGTTACGACTTGGGCGTATCCCGAGACTCAATTTACTAGTAGGGCGACTGTCAGCGTCGTGATCCCGACGCTGAATGAGGCGCGCAACGTCGCTGAGGTGCTCCCGAGGCTGCCGCTTGGCATCGACCAGGTTGTGCTGGTGGATGGCGGATCAGATGACGGCACAGTCGCCGTCGCACGTCAGATCCTGCCGGACATTACGGTCGTGCAGCAGACGCGCCGGGGGAAAGGGAATGCTCTGGCATGCGGATTCGCGGCGGCCACCGGCGACATCATCGTCATGATGGATGCTGACGGCTCCACGCGTCCCGAAGAAATTCCCCGGTTCGTTGGGACACTCGTCGAGTCGGGAGCGGATTTCGCCAAGGGTTCCAGGTTCGTCCCTGGCGGTGGCAGCCATGACATCACTCGGTTTCGCCGAGCCGGGAACAAGGTCCTGAACCTGCTCGTCAACGCGCTGTGCCGCACGAAATACACCGACCTCTGCTACGGCTACAACGCTTTCTGGCGCCGTTGCCTGCCTGTATTCAGTTTGGATCACAGCAACAACGTGGCAGTCACCGACGCCGCGGAGATGCGGTGGGGCGATGGGTTCGAGATCGAGACGCTGATCAATATCCGCGCTGCCGGAGCATCCCTTCAGGTCGTCGAGGTCCCGAGTGTCGAGCACCGCCGGCTGTACGGCCGCAGCAACCTTCATGCCTTTTCGGACGGCCTGCGAGTCTTCCGTACGATTTTCGTCGAGTGGAGGGGCCGGTACGTATCGGACACCGAGGCCGACGGGAACATGGGCACAATCCTGGACTTCAGTGTTCCGCACCTCGATCGCGAAGCCTTGTTCGCAGCCGGCAGCGAACTGGAGTACGTGGGAGTAGCAAACCGCAGTTCGTGACAGCACTCTGCGTCACAACTGCCGCACGTTATTGAGGTCCGCGGCCGTCATGAGGATCCGCTGAGGCGACACCCAACCGCGGAGGATGAGGTGACTGTCGTCTGGCACCATCGACCGGAAATAGGGGGTCGGTCCCAGATCAAGCGAGCCGGCTCTCGAGGACGTAGGTGACGGGTCGGCCGTCGCCAGGAAGGCGAGGTGGCTCGAGGTTGATCTCCTCGATGAGAAGCCCGAGAGTTCGTGCGAGACGAGGTGGCTCCAGGCGGTCGCGGTGCACATTGATCGCGTGTGGCCGAAAGTCGGTCACACCGCCGAAGTGCAGGAGGGTTGCGAGTAATCGCCCGGTAGTCGTCGTCATCGCCCAGGTAGGCGTTCAGCCGCCTCGAGAGATCGAGCTCGGCGTTGTAGGCGAGTAGGCGACAGACCATCTGGAGTGCCCGGCGCTCGAGGCGAGGCCTGCAGCGGGTGGCACCAGGACAGACCTCGTTGCGAGGAAGCCTGGCCGGGATCGCGGTCAGCACGGTCGTCGCCTCCTCGAGATCGTCCTCGGCCATCGCGACATCGTCTTGCAGTGCCCGGAGCGCCGCGAGGTGAACGCAGATCGGACGACGGGGGTGGGCGGACTCGGCGCCGAGAGCCACTTTGGCAGCGGCAAGGGCGACCGCTGCTGTCTTGCGCTTTGCGCGACCGACCACCCTGGACGGGTTGTCGATCTCCGTATCGTCTGGGACCTCGTCCATCGCGTAGCTGCAGAGCCAGTCGATGCCCCGGTGCTCCTCGAGCGTGCTTGAAGGTGTTCTCGACGCGCCACCTCAACCGCCGTGCCCGCAGCAACCGGCAGCGCTCGTGGTGGTGTCCGACGTGAGGATCTGAAAGACGACCTTGTCGTGCTCATCGAGGCTGAGCTGGCGGGCCTTCCGGTGGCCGGCAATCTCCACGATCTCATCGGCGAGGGGGTCGAGAAGGCGTCTGCCGTCGACCTCGATCCAGGAGGACCTTGGGGCGACGGCTGGGACAACAAGCGGTGCCCGGCAATAGGTCACCCAGTCGAGATTTCGCTCTCGAAGGGCCGAGAACACCCTCGGGTGGGCAACACCCCGGTCGAAGCCGACCATGATCGGGCGCTTTCCGCAGGTCTCGACGAGCTGGTCGATTACCGGGGGGAGATTGACCGAGAGCCCATTCGGCGCGAAGGAGGAGAAGGAGATCGCACGCCAGGTCTCATCGACGACGAAGGTGTCGTCTTATCTCCGCTCGGCCATGCGCTTTCGCGAGTTGTAGCCCTTTGCGACCAGCGGCCTTGCCCCCGGTGTAGGTGACGAAGTGATCGTCGACGAAGTAGACCCGCGGAGGGTGCTCGTCTGCTGCGAGCATCGCTGAGGCAAAGGCCCGCTGGACAGCGAGCAGGTCGCCCTGTTCTGCGATGGCCGCGAGGCCGCGGTCGGAGCGTGCGCAGATCGGGGAAGCTCGCCAATCCGAGAGGTGCCCCGGCGTCTGTTCGCGCCAGGTGCTTGGTGCCCTCGGCTGAGGAGGCGCCGAGCGCGAAATCGAAGGTGGCCGCGAGCATCACCGCCGGGGCGGCATAACGACGGGCAACTGCCCGGGACAGGCTGGAAGGGGACGACCTCGGCGCCGATGTCGAAGAGAAAGTCGTGCAACAGCATCGGCGCGGCCATGTCGGCTCGGTACTTCGCCGGCCTCGATACGGGCGATCTTGCTCGGATCGCCAGGCGCGCTGTCCTCGGTTGGCAGGCTGTCCTCCTCGCCGAAGGGCAACGCGACAAGCTCACCTTGCCTGGGACTCTCGGAAGGCGTCCGGGAGATCGTCGGGTGGCTCACGTGAAGCCGGGTGTCGATCTCGGCTTGCGTGCAGCCACAGCGTGCCAGCTTTCGAACGCGGGCAAGCTCGCGACCCTAGAGCTTCCGGTGCGTCCCGCGTTGGCGAACAAGACCGGCCGAGCCGGCATCCTTGGCCCTTCCTCACAGGCGTGAGACGTGCTCGGGTAAGAGGCCGAACACCTCTGCTACCTCGATACCCGGCACCCTGCGCCACAAAGCGTGACAACCGCCAGCTTGCGAAGGCCCGAATCCGAGGAGCGAGAGCAGCACAGCACACGAGGGCCGAAAGACACGACGGTGCCGTTGTCGGTCTCGGTACCCTCGAGTACGAAGCGCTCGGGCATTCCCTCGAGTTCTACTGCCACCGCCATGCTCACGACCGCGTCCTACCAGAGGCGAGGTCCTCAGTCTTGATCTATATATGCATAACTCGTTGCAAAGTGACTCCTGGTCAAGAGCGTGAGACAGCCCTACTTCCGGAGGTCTGCGGCTAACGAGGGCAAGTCCAAGTCGCGCCAAACTCCGGACAGATCAACGCCCCATTGAACGCTTCGCATCTTCGGCGTCCGGTGCGACGTCCTATACGCGGCCACTGGCATGAAAGCCCTCATTCCTGGTGGGTGCGGATTCCGAGCCATTCCGTACACCCGTTCCGATCGAATCCGTACACCGATTCCGACGTTTTCGTACACCCGCTGAGGAGAAACTCGTAGCAGCTGGCGCGAGGTAGGTCCTGCTCGGCAGGCTCCTCGGACAATCCCGTCCGAGGAGCAGCAGTTGACCAGACCCCGTGTCGCCATGCGCAAGATCCGAGATGTCCTCCGGCTGAGCTTTGGTGAAAAGCTCAGCCGTCGCCAGGTGAGTGCCTCGCTCGGTATTCCCGTCACCACCGTGTCCGACCACGTCATGCGTGCTGTCGCGGCGGGCTTGTCCTGGCCGCTCCCCGACGAGCTCGACGACCACGCGCTCGAGCAGTTGCTGTTCCCGCCAGTCGTGCCGAAGGGGATCGTCCGGCCCACTCCGGACTGGAAGTACGTCCACGTCGAGCTGCGGCGAAAGAGCGTGACCCTGCAGCTGCTCTGGCTCGAGTACCGCGAGGACCATCCCGACGGTTACGGCTACAGCCAGTTC
>Ga0224555_1002500_pt1 | contig 21385 bp, 17 predicted proteins | sample 714S23034metaG_FD_180687 | JGI IMG/M metagenome (GOLD analysis project Ga0224555, IMG submission 180687) | Peat soil microbial communities from Stordalen Mire, Sweden - 717 S2 30-34 | ecosystem: Environmental > Terrestrial > Soil > Wetlands > Peat | place: Sweden: Norrbotten County, Stordalen...
CTCCGCTTCGCGGCATTGCGGAGGCGAGCGGAGCGAGCCGTAGCAATGCCGCGAAGCGGAGCCAACCTCCAAAAGTGTAACCCATGTGGTGAGGAGAAACTGTCACCTATGCGGTGAGGAGGTTCCGAGTCTCGCCCCACCGGGACAAGATTGGGAAAATCCGATGGTGCGTTGCGGCATTGCTCTGGCAGGTGCGAACGATGCCATGCAAATCACGAACGCGCTGGCCGAAGATGGTTTGCTCACTGGCTTGGAAGCGTCGCTGCTGAACCTGCAAGGAACGGAACTTGTCATCTTGAGCGCGTGCGATTCTGGCACGGGCGAGGTGAAAATCGGCGAAGGTGTGATGTCGTTGCGCCGTGCGTTTCGTATCGCAGGCGCGGAAAGCGTGTTGGCGAGTCATTGGCCGGTGAGCGACAAGGCGACGAGCCGATTGATGACGGAGTTCATGCGCCGCTGGCAAACAGGCGAGTCTCGCGCGGCAGCGTGGCGGGAAGCGCAGTTGTCCCTGCTACAGTCGAAGGATTTCTCAAATCCCTATTTCTGGGCAGCTTTCACACTTACCGGGGAATGGCAATAATTTCTTTTTGAACTTTTTTCTCCGTTGCATGAGGGCGCGTGGTGGCAAATCCACTACAGTCGGAACGTAAGGTTTCCCGCGCCTCGAATGGCCAAGCGATATTTTAACGGAAAAAGTTCTTTCTATGGAATGAGCAAGGGCAACTGGCTGGCCCGAAGTTCGCCAGCTTAAAGTCAAGGCATCTGAAAAAGTTGTAAGAAACCCCAAGCCGTTTGCGATTTAGTGTGTGAAGGCTGTTCGACGAACGAACGCCAAAATCAATAAATCAAAAAGACATGAAAACACTGATTAAACTCGCTCTCGCCGCCGTAGTTCTCTGCTCCACGTTTACCACCCAAGCTGGCTGGGTCAGCGGCTATACTCGCAGCAATGGTACTTACGTTATGCCATATTACCGTTCCGATTACGGCTCGCTCGGAGGCTATTCTGGCTATTCCAGTTCCAGCCGTGATTATGTCTATCGCAATCCCTACGCCGCGTATCCCTCCGTGCATGTGAGCGGTTACACGCGCGCCGACGGCACGACGGTTCTCCCTTATTACCGCACACCGCCCAATAACACCTTAACCGACAATTTGAGCTATCGCGGTTATGGGACAGTTCGCGTGCCACGCTACTCGACCGGTTGGTAAGCAACCCCAATCTATTTGAACGCTATGATTTCCTTCAAAAATCTATTCGCCCTGCTTGCGCTGATGCTTGGTGCAGTTTCATGCACGCCGGCAGATGGCTCGACAAATTCGATTCCAGCCGAATTGCGGTCGGGGAATTTTTCGTGCGGCAATTCAACGATCCAAACAGCGGTTGAACTCAAACACGCCGGCTGGACATACATCATGCCTGAACCCAAAAGTCCGCAAGCAGCTTGGGGCAATTATGATGGGCGGACAACCTGGTGGGTGGGTTGCTGGGTGAATGGTCGAACTGGCGCGACCAGTTCTGCGCAGCCGACGAAGAATTCCAGTGATGAATGGATTGGTGATGGCAACGGCTTCCGGGCTTGGCGGCGGGGCGGCACTCCGCCACCGCCGACAAAAATTGAGTGGCTTTGTTCATCCTACGGTGGCATTCAGCCGGGCTGATTTGAAATTCCGTCACTCGCGCTGCACGCGATAAAATTACCGGCTCGACCATCTTTTTGCAGTCTGGCAAGATTTGAATTATGCACTGCGTCCAAAACATACGCGCGATGCTGGTGACAGTTTTGGTCGGCGTGTTTTCTTGCCACGGTTTAGACGCCCAATCCGCGAAGACCAATTCCAATAGTCCAACGTTTGACTACGATACCGAAACCTATGCGGAGATAACGAATTCGATTCAGCAAGTTCAGCAGCGCCTGGAGGCGGCAGAAAAAATATCCGGCACCAGCAATACCAACGTTGCCGATTTGATCAGTGATCTCGCTGGCTTCTATGATGACTTGGGCGATTACGCGCAGGCCGCATCGCTTTGCGAACGCTGTCTGGCAATTCGAGAAAAATTGCTCGGAACGCAAAATATGCGAGTCGCGGATATATTGGACGACCTCGCGTGGGAATATCGGGAAATGGGGAACTACGAACGGGCGCTGCCGCTTTTCCAGCAGAGTTTGGCCATCACAGAAAATCTGGTTGGCCAAGAAACTTTCGACGTGGCTACAACGATGAACAACATAGCTGACGTTTACAGACTGGAGGGAGATTACGCGCGGGCACTGCCGTTGTGCCAACGCGCTTTGGAAATCAGAGAAAAAGTATTGGGCAAAGACCATCCTGATGTCAGCGACAGTCTGGTTTCGCTGGCTGGTATTTACCGAGGTTTGGGAGATGATCAGAAGGCGTTGCCACTATGTCAACGGAGCATAGACATTTGTGAAAAACAGTTGGGCCATGACCAGCCTTTGGTAACGGACAGTCTCTTTCTTCTCGGACAAATCCAGTTGGATCTCGGCAATTATTCTGATGCGTTGGTGACGTTCCGCCGCTTGCTGGCCATTGATGAGAAATTTTCCGGGCGGGAGCATCCAGACACGCTTGAAGTGCTGGGCACAGAGGCTGTCTTGTTTGAAAAAAAGAATGACCCTGAACGAAGTCTCGCCACGTTTATCGAATTATTTAAGCGGCAGCGCCATTATTTCGTTGGGCAAATTCTCGCCTTACCCGACCCCGAAGCGTTGCGTTCCATTCGGGATTCATTTGAATCTGTGGAAATCTTTCATTCAGTCTGTGCCGAAGCCTCGTCAAATGACTTGCACAATGCGCCGGTCGCTGGAGCTACCGAGTTGGCATTGAACAAAGCACTCCTGGAGGAGGTCCGCGCTGCCCAAGCTGCATTTGAAGCTGATCCTCGAACAACGACCAAAGAACTCCGTGAACAATACCGCTCCACGCAATTTGAGTTGGAACATCTTGGCCAGAGCGGACTCCCCAAAGCGCAACTGGAAACTAAACGCCGTGAATTTCAGGAAGAGTTAAGCCAAATCGAGGCAAAATTGGCGGAGCGCGTCGGATTGGTAGCACAAGCCATTCGTGAGCGGAATCTGACGTTGAACGACATCGCTCGCAGCCTACCGTCACAATCCGTGCTGGTGGATTTCATTCAATATCGCCGCTACGATTTTGCCGCCAAGACGAATCAATGGAGGGAACAACGCTACGCCGCATACTTGACTTTTCCATTGATGAACGGCTCAACCAACGTGCTGGTCGAGCGCGTGGATTTGGGTGAAGCCGGGCCGATCAATGAAGCGGTGGAGTTTATCTGCAAGCGGATGTCTGTGGGCACGGGGTATGCTAATACGAACTTCACCACCACCTTGCAGCGCTTGAGCAACTTGGTATATGCCCGGCTCGCCGGGCATTTGACGAACGTTTCGCACCTGATCATTTGTCCCGATGGCCAATTAAGTCGTGTGCCGTTTGAAATATTGCCGGTCGGCAACAAGTTTTTGGTGGAAGAAAAAACCATCAGCTATGTGACCAGCGGGCGCGAGGTTGTGCGGTTTGCGAGTTCCGCCGCCAATGTCCACAACTCAAAGTCAATTGTCATGGGCAATCCTGATTTTAATTTCGACCTTGCAGCCCCGCGTCCATTGAATCCAGCCGTTCAACTTGCCGGCGGGCCGTCGGTGTTGCGTTCGTTGACCCGTGATTATGACGGCCTAAAATTCCAGCCGTTGCCCGGCGCGGGAGCCGAAGCGCGGAGCGTGGCAAAGCTGCTTGGCGATGACGCCATCCTATATTTGGGCGCGGATGCGCGCGAAGCGGAATTGAAGGCCGTGCAATCGCCGCGCGTGTTGCATCTGGCAACGCATGGCTTTTATTTTCCCGATCAAGAATTCAACCCATCCTATCCGTCCGCCAAGCTCAACCATACGACACGACCGCCCTATACCAAGGTGGGCAACAATTGGGAAAATCCGATGGTGCGTTGCGGAATTGCGCTGGCCGGTGCGAACCATGCCATGCAAATCACAAACGCGCTGGCCGAGGATGGTTTGCTCACCGGCTTGGAAGCATCGCTTCTTGATTTGCAAGGGACGGAACTGGTCATTTTGAGCGCGTGTGACTCCGGCACGGGTGAGGTAAAAATCGGCGAGGGCATGATGTCATTGCGCCGCGCCTTCCTCATTGCTGGCGCGCAGAGTGTGTTGGCCAGCCATTGGAACATCAGCGACAAGGCGACAAGCCAGTTGATGACTGAATTTATGCGCCGTTGGCAGTCAGGCGAGCCGCGTGCTACGGCATGGCGAAATGCACAATTGACATTGTTGCATTTCAAAGATTTCTCAAATCCCTATTTTTGGGCCGCCTTTACGCTGACCGGTCAATGGCGATGAGTTTCACCTAATTTTTATTTTCAGTCCGTGAGGGCGCATTGCGGTAAATGCACAAATAATTACCGTGAACAATCTCCGTGCGCGGAATCCTAGAAGCACTTCCCCGGAGCCGGGCGGCGGGTCAACGGTGGAGGCCGAGGGCATACCGAGGCACTACCTTGACGCGACGACCGGCGACATACAATGGAAACTGGATTCGCGCGCAACATGATGAATTCCCCGGCATTTAATGGCAGATTTCAGTGATGCCAAACATAATGACCGATCAGCAAGGCGACGACACAGGCGGCCAGCGTGCCAACTATATACCAATGGACGCCGCGAAGATTGATGGCATCGTCCAATTTCTGGCAGACTTTTTCAAACCGCTGCCGTTCGCGTGCCAAAGCATCTTGGGATTGATTCCATTCGGCCACGGCACATTGCAGATTTTTCTGAATGCTTTTGGCAACGTCATTGGCGTCAACCAGCCGATTGCTGACGAACAACGCATCACGTTTCACGGTTTCCGCATGTTTGAGAACGATGGCTCTCAATTCGCCGTGCTTTATGTCCACCATGCCCGCGAAATCGCTGGTGAGCGCGGCGGTTTGTTGCCGGTATTGGGCCAAATGTTGTTCCAGCCATTTCCGGCTGTCGGCGATGGCACGCGGGATACTGGCTGCCGCGCGCAATTGCGCACCGGTTAGCAATGAGAGTTGCACCGGGAAACTGTCCTCCGGGCCGATGCCCCATTCATGTATCAATCGGTGAACCCGATCTACTTCCTCCTTCGTCATGTTGGCGGTAAGCACCGCCAAATCATCTTTATCCAAAACCATAACGTCATTCGCCCAAGTTGAGCATGGGCTGTTTGGAGCGGGCCGGTTTCGCCGCCGGTTCGGTCTGCGGTTCAACCTCCGGCATCTGTTCGGATGGCACCAGCAAATCGGCAACCGTGTCGTATTGCCGGAACATCTGTTGCATCGCCCATTGCATTTCCCCGGCCAGCATCAATTCCAGATGCGGCGTGCCGGGCGTGGCCGCTTCCGCGAAGCTTAATTTGCGCCCGGCCCTGGCTTCGGCGCGTTTGATGGCCAGCAAAGTGATGGAAGTCACCGTTGGCAAAGTGATTTCCCTGACTCCAAACCTTTTCAACTCCGCTTCGATGTTGGATTTCTTAAAGAGGTTCGTCCGCACTTTGGCCGGGTTGTGGACGATGACATAATCCACGCGGTCACCCGCGAAATAAAACAGGTCGAGCAAATTGTTCATGCTCTCGGTGTCCTCACTTGGAAACAGGAAGAACGTGAAGCGAATGCCTTGCGCGGCCAACGATTCGAGCAACTGCAACGAGTCCAACGCCTGCACGATGAGACCGTCGGCCTGCGCCCGGCAGTCAATGACGTGAACCGGCGCGTCACTGCGCGACACGTTGCGAAACAAACCGAGCATCGTGGATTTACTTTCATCGTCACTGCCGAGTTTGTAGGACTGCACTTGGTCGGGATGCCGGTCGGCGAACGAATGGTGTCGGTCATCGAGGTCGGAACCATTCCAAGCAATGTTGTGATAATCAAGCCAGGCGGTGCGGAACTCGGCCTCGAAACTTTTGCCGAGGCTGCCTTTGGATTGGGGATTGATATGTATGCGTTTATTTATGTTTGTGTTCATGTGAATTCGTCAGCGTTGAATTTTGAGCGGTCGGGACGTTGGAAACGGGGCGATGGCGGCAACGGCCCTGGACGAGGTTGCGGCCGGCTGGCCGCTGTGTCCGGGCGGGCAGGTTGGGAATCGGTTGTTGAATTTTCCCAATGTGGTTTGGCGGCGCGTTTCAATTTGCGCCGGTAAAAAAGATATGGTGCGTGAAACGTGACGCGGAGGCCTTTTTCAGTGAGCAGCAGCTCGGCAATTTCCTGCCACGTCTTGCGCCGCTGGCGCAGCTCGCGGATGAAATCGAAGTGCGGTTCTAGGATACTCTGGAACGGTTTGCCGCCGCGTTTTCGATGTGCCGTTTCGATCATCGCCGGACAGCATAACCCGGTGGCAAAAAATGGCGGTAGAGAGCAGGTGGAAGTTAAAGTGAGATGAAACCAGGTCGCGCATTGCGACAAAAGGCGACGAATGGCGACAAATTCAAGTGACAAAAAGCGACGAGTAGCGGCGACATTTCAGGAGCGGATGCGACAAAAAGCGACAAGTGCGTTGTCGCTTTTCGTTGCTTTTTGCCGCTTGGTTTCGGGCCGCTTTTTTCCCGAACGATTTCGTTAGGAGATGGTGTCTCGAAAAAATTAAGGCTTTCAAGTTTCAGAAAGCCGTCAGAATCCTGTTCAACTGAACGTATCAAATTGGATGACGATGGGCGCAGTGAACGTCCGTTTCTGAAATCGGAGCGGACGTAACGGCTGTGGAGTCGCGGAGATTTTGGAAACGGATGCTGACTGCGCTGCCGTCTAGGTTTCATTTCGAGGCGATTGGTCTGGCCGGTTTTCGAGTGCCGCAGAAAAGCCGGCCAGTCAAAGCGCCGGGAAATTGTATCCTAGAGGGCCGTTTTCAGCCCAATCGTGGCTGGCTGGGTTGCACGCTGAATCTGGCAACCGATTAAATTACGACGGACACCTCAATGGCCATCATGGCGGCAAAAGGCATCATGCGCGAACGTGCCATGATACCGCTCGATTTTAACGGTGGTGCTTTCAAATGGGGAATCAACGCCAGCGGTTCGATGGTTGGTTGAAAGGACAAAATGGCATTTCTCTGGCGAACGGGAGGAAATGTTTGGTATTACTAGTGCTTGCCGTGATGGACGCAGGGTAACCTTGTCTATTATTCCCGAATGATCACTGCCATCCGAGTCATTTGTTTCACGATGCTGTTAACGGCGTTTTCATTCCGCGCTGTGGCGGAGGATTTCACCAATGCCATCCACGCGTATCTGCAACAGCGCGTCGAGGTGGAAAAGCGAGACGTCGGCATCGTGGTGGGCATTGTGGACGAGCACGGGAGCAGCATTGTCAGTTGCGGCAAAATGGATAACGGCACCGACCAGGAAGTGAATGGCGACACCTTGTTCGAGATCGGTTCCTTCACGAAGACATTTACCGGGCTGTTGCTGCAAGACATGGTTGAGCGCGGGAAGATGAAGCTGGATGACCCCGTGGCAAAGTATTTGCCCAAGTCGGTCAAGATGCCGACCTATGACGGCAAGCAAGTCACCTTGCTCCAACTGGCCACGCATACCTCCGGGCTTCCACTTTTCCCCGACAACCTTGACCCCAAACGTGCGGATAATCCTTGGGCTGATTATCCGGTCGAGAAGTTGGATGACTTCGTGTCCGGCTGCAAATTGACCCGTGAGCCGGGAGCGAAGTGTGAATATTCCACCGTGGGAATGGCATTGCTTAGTCAGGCCATCGCCCTGAAAGCCGGGACGAACTACGAATCACTGGTGGTGGATCGGATTTGCCGGCCATTAAAGATGGACAGCACGCGAATCACGCTAACGCCTGAACTGAAATCCCGGTTTGCACAGGGACACAATTACTTTGGATACGCGGTATCGCATACAGATTGGGGCGCTCTGATGGGCGGTGCCGCGCTACGCTCGACGGCCAATGACATGTTGAAATACATATCGGCCAACCTCGGCTTGACGCCGTCCGGTCTGACACCGCTCATGAAAAACACACACGTCGCTCACTTTCATGCATATCTGAATGCGGACACTGATCTGGATACGGACATTGGGTTGGCTTGGATGATCACGCGCGACCTGCAGGGGACAAAAATCGTCCAGCATGGCGGACTCACGAGGGGTTTCATCACGTTCGCCGGTTTCGACATAATGCGGCGTCGCGGTGTGGTGGTCTTGTGTAATTCTCAGGATTTCGACGTTCCCAGAATCGGCCTGCTTTTACTCGAAAGCGAATGGCAGTCGGACCGACGGCCAAAGGAGACAAAAATCAGCAGCCAGGTTTATGATTCGTATGTGGGGCAATACCAGCTTTCACCTGATTTTGCGCTGGGAATGCTCACCATGCGGCAGTTTCTCCTCAACGTGCCCAAAGCGGTCATTTATATCCCGGCGGCCTTCTGCCTCGCGGTGCTATTGGTCCTTCTCTGGCGCGCTGCCAGTCTCCGCAGGCGCTGCATCATCCTGGGTGGCGTGGTACTGGTCAGTTGTCTTCTGGCGGCTCTCATTGCGCTGGTATTGAGCCACATGGTTTGCACGCTTCTCCATCCCGGCGTAGGTATTCGCCGTGAAGGGAATCGAGTCTTTGCCCAATACACCTTAAACCTTGATCGCTTATCAGCACCCTTCACTTCTAAATTATTTCCGCAGATCCCAATTAAATTATTGCCGCATCTTACGGTCGAACTATTGCCGGAATCGGAAACCCACTTTTTTGACCGGCTGACGGGCTTGCCCGTAACTTTTTTCCGGGATGATCGAGGCAACGCGACCCATTTAACCGCGCACTACCAAGGCAAGGCGTTTTCTTATGAGAAAATCTCCAATCAGCCGCCACAAGTCCCCGAACCGGTCAAACCGCGTGTCGCCATTGAGCTGGACACAAAACTTCTTGATACCTATGTCGGGCACTACAAATATGCGCCGGACGCTGGGTTTCCCACTGGAAACAAGCTGACGATCTGGCGAGAAGGAGATCAGTTGGTCGGGCAAGCTTGGGGCAAGGACGCCATCCCAGGCGCTTTCGATATTTATCCCGAATCGGAAACAAATTTCTTCCTCAAGTTCAATGGTGCGCAATTGACGTTTATCAAGAATGACAAAGGAGAAGTGACGGCGGTAATCCACCATATGGCGGGGTTTCCGGATAACGAGGGAAAGAAACTGAAAGAATGATCACTACCATCCGAGTCGTTTGTTTCGCGCTGCTGTTATCGGCGTTTCCCTTTCGCGCTGCGGCAGAGGATTTCACCAATGCCATCCATGCGTATCTGCAACAGCGCGTCGAGGCTGAAAAAGTAAACGGCTGCATCGTGGCCGGTATTGTGGACGAGCATGGCAGCAGCGTTGTCAGTTACGGAAAATTGGATAACGGCACCGACCAGGAAGCCAATGGCGACACGGTGTTCGAGATTGCTTCCATCACAAAGACCTTTACCGCGTTCCTGCTGCAAGACATGATCGAACGCGGGGAGATGAAGTTGGATGATCCCGTGGCAAAGTATTTGCCCAAGTCAGTCAAGGTGCCGACCCGCAACGGCAAGGAAATCACCCTGCTCCAACTAGCCACGCATACCTCCGGGCTTCCATTCATGCCCGACAACCTTGACCCCAAACGAATGGATGATCCTTGTGCGAATTACACCGTCGAAAAGTTGTATGCCTTCCTGTCCGGCTACAAATTGTCCCGTGATCCAGGAACAAAGTATGAATACTCCGGCGTAGGGGTGGCATTGCTTGCTCAGGCCATTACCCTGAAAGCTGGGACAAACTACGAGTCGCTGGTGGTAGATCGGATTTGCCGGCCATTAAAAATGGACAGCACACGGATCACGTTGACGCCCGAACTGAAATCCCGGTTTGCACAGGGACACAATGACTACGGATACGCGGTATCACGCACAGATTGTGGAGCTCTGATGGGTGGCGCCGCGCTATGCTCAACAGCCAATGACATGCTGAAATACCTATCGGCCAACCTCGGTCTGATGCCGTCCAATCTGACACAGTTAATGGAAAAAATGCATGTGGTTCGTTTTTCCCACGTGAGTCCGGGGAACGACGACATTGGATTGGCTTGGTATGTCACACCCGACCCAAATGGGACAAAGATTATTTGGCATGGAGGACGCGGGGATGGTTGCCGTGCGTTCGTTGGTTTCGACACGACGCGGCGTCGCGGTGTAGTAGTCCTAGCTAGTTCTCAGGACTTGGATGTTCCTGTTATCGGAAGATTTTTACTCGAAAGCGAATGGCAATCGGACCGACGACCAACGGAGACAAATATAAGCAGCCGGGTTTATGGTTCGTATGTGGGGCAATATCGGTCCACATCCGATGCAGCGCCACACAAGTTCAAACTCTGGCCGTTTGCCCGCCACGAAGACGGCACCAATTCCCAATCCGGTATCGGAATTCGGCGTGAAGGTGATCGGCTCTTCGCTCAAGCCATGGGAACAAATTCATGGCCTATTGATGTACTGTTGCCACCTGTCGCTGGTGAATTATTGCCCGAATCGGAGACCCGTTTTTTTGAAAGGCTGAGCGGCATGCCCCTGACCTTTTCCCGGGATGCCCGAGGCAAGGTGACTGGATTAACAGAGCACTATCAGGGTAAGGCGTTTTCTTATGAGAAAATCTCTGACCAGCCGCCAAAAGCGCCTGAACCGCCGCATCGCCCCGTGAGCATCAAGCTGGGCATAAAGCTTCTCGATGTTTGCGCCGGCCACTACGAATGTCCGCCGAAGGCCATGTTCCCCACTGGAATGAAACTGACGATTTGGCGGGAAGGAGATCATTTGGTCGGGCAAGCTTGGGGCGAGAAGGTTCCTACAGGTATTTTCGATATTTATCCCGAATCAGAAACAAATTTCTTCCCCAAGACGATTGATTGGTTGCAATTGACCTTCATCAAGAATGACAAGGGAGAAGTGACGTCTGTCCATTATCATTTAGTATGGTGTCCTGATATTGAGGGAAAGAAACTCAAATGAAAACTGCCATCCGCGTCATTTGTTTCACGATACTGTTATCGGCGTTTTCCTTTCGCGCTGCGGCGGAGGATTTCACCAATGCCATCCCGGTTCGACTCAGCAACTCCAAGCCCGACGTTTCTCTCGTCGCTGTGCCCGAGCCGAGTGCAAAGGCGATAAGTAATGACCACAGCCGCATGACGTTTCCGGGTGTCACCACTATATGGAACCTGGTGATTCCAGCATTGTTTTTGTTCACGGGGATTTCAGCATGAAACAACACACACCATCGCGTTTCTGTGGTTCATGTGTAATCGCGGGGACACTACTTTGCGGTATGATGGGGGCGGCGCTACATCTCTTGCGACCCGACTACAATCCTTTACGCAATTTCCTCAGTGAGTATTTAGTTGGGCCATTCGGTTTCCTTGGAACGGCTACAGCCTACATGATGGCTGCGACATTTCTCATGCTCCTGGTCGGACTTCGGCGCAGCGTTCATCCTTCCGGTTTTCTCACAGCATCGTGTGTTTTATTAGGCGTGATGGTTATCTCTGTGTGTGTATGCGCTGTCTTTCCCATCGACTTAATTCCGCCCGATGGCAGCCACCCGACTTTTACAAGGGCTTGTATCATACATCTTGTTTCCTCGGTTCTGGGAGGTGTATCACTCATTGCGCTAATTTTGACACTGCCAAACGCCTATAAACGCGATGAGAAATGGCGGTCACTTTCACAAACGACACTTTTCCTTGGATTTTTGATTCTTGTGTGTTTGTTGGGGCTTATCCTTGTCCCATTCTATTTGAGGGGTCTGGCTCAACGGGTAATGAGTTTGCTGGTTGGAATATGGTTGCTTCTCACAGGCTTGCGCCTTCGACAGCCCCCGAATGATCAAACGTATGATCGCGCCTTTGGCCAAATTGATTGACTATGGGTAAGATGTCTTCAACCAATTCCGGGCAGAACATCGCGGCGCGGTCGGCAACGGACAAAGCCGCTGTGCTCGTGCTTCCCCTGACGGAAACTGGCGACAACCACACGTCGTTGGTGGGCGGCAAGGCGTTTAATCTGGGCAGATTGATTGCGGCGGGCCTGCCGGTGCCGCGCGGATTTTGTGTCACGACGACGGCGTTCGATCACTTCCTTGCTTCGTGTTCGAGGCGGGCTGAATTATTCAATCTGCTGGCGAAATGTTCCGGCGATGAGATTGGGCGGATCGCGGGATTGAGCCGGGAAATCTGCCATTGCCTGGCGGAGGTTAACGTACCGGAGGTGGTAAAGGACGCGATGCTGTGTGCGTGGCGGGAACTGGGTGAAGAGCGGAACTTTGCCGTGCGTTCCAGCGCGACCGTCGAGGACGCTGCCGGGATGTCTTTTGCCGGTCAGTTCGAATCCATTCTGAATGTGCGCGGGGTGGACGCGTTGCTGGCAGCCATCAAGTCGTGCTGGCTGTCGCTTTTCTCCGAGCGGGCGCTCGTTTACCTGGCGAAGCAGCGGCTGCCTGCGGAAAAGGTCAGGATGGCGGTGTTGGTGCAGGAAATGGTGGAGGCCGACCACGCCGGGGTGGTGTTCACCGCCGATCCGATCACGGGAGCAACCGACCGGTTCGTCGTGGAGTGCGTAAGCGGTCTGGGCGAAGGACTGGTGCAGGGAACAGTTCAGCCTGAGCGGATGGTGGTTGAAAAGCGAACGGGGCGCGTGCTGGCTTCGTCTGCCAATGAGATGCTTTCATCCGCAACTCTCGAAAACCTGTGCGATCTCGCCCGCCGGATAGAGAACCTCTTCGGGTCGCCGCAGGACATCGAGTGGGCGCGGTGTGACAGCAAGTTGTTTCTGTTGCAATCGCGCCCCATCACCAGCAAAGCCCCGGTCAAATCGTGGGAGGACCGGCAGATCTGGACCAATGTCAACACCGGCGAAGTGATGCCGGACGTGATGACGCCGATTACGTGGTCCATGTTGCAATCCTTGCTGGGTGTGGTCGGTTCCATCTTTCGCCTGGTGGGCGCTAATATCAGTCGCGTTTCGCTGGTCGGGGGTCTCGTTGCCGGCAGACTCTATTTCAACGCCAACACGGTTTTGGCTGCGGTCAAACCATTTTCTTTCCTGCTCAAGGGAACTCCCGATTTTTTACAGACGCTGGGAGGCGTGTCGGTGGAGGCATACCGGCAGGGACAGTTGGCCATTCCGCCGGAAGACCTCCCGGACTTGAATTTCCGCTGGCCGAAATACATCCGCTCCTGGCCTCGCATCTCTTACGATCTCATCACCCATTCGTCCCGCCGCCGTGGCTGTGCCTGGTTGGCCCGCTTTAAGAAGCAAACGGACGAACTCGACCGCCTGGACCTCGGGGCCATTTCCACCCCGGAGCTGAACCGGCTTTGTGTCCAATACATTCGGGAAGTTTTCAAAGACGCGGATCTACTCTACCTGGCGACGCAAGGAGCGGTGCTGCCGGTGTTTCAGAAAGCCTGCCGCGAATGGCTGGGCGAACCCGGTCTGACGCTCCGGCTGTTCGCCGCGTTGGGCGGCATGCCGGTCGCGGAAGCCGGCCTGGCTCTCTGGCGCCTGGCGGCGCTGGCTCACGCCGACAGCGACACAGAGGCCGCAGTGTCTTCCGAAAACACCTGGCCGGAGGTCCGGGCCAGACTTTGCCGCACCGAACACGGCCGAAAATTCCTGACTGCCTGGGATGCTTTCATGGCCGAGCACGGACACCATTGCCGCGGCGAACTGGAGTTGTTCAATGCGCGCTGGGGCGAGACACCTGATTACATCTTGGGGCTGGTGCGCGGCTATCTTCGCTCGATGGGCCAGTCCGATCCGCTGGAAAATCAGCGGCGGCTGGCGGAAGAGCGGGAACGCTTGACCGTCGAATGCCGCGCGCGGCTGAAGAATCCAATCAAACGCTGGGTATTCTCGCACTCGCTGCGCCGCGCGCAGGAACTGACCGTCTTCCGGGAGCAATTAAAAAACCTCGGTGTCCGGCGGTTCGCGTTCGTGCGCCGCGTTCTCTTGGCCCTCGGCCAGCGGCTTCACGAGCAGGGCAGCTTGCCCTGCCGCGACGACATTTTCTTCCTGGAAGTATCCGAGATTGAACCGGTCGCGACGGGCGGCGCTTCGTTCGACTGGCGCGGGCGCATCGAATTGCGCCGGCGGGAATACGAAAAAAACCTGAAGCTCAAACCGCCGCCGATTGTGATCGGAAGATTCGATCCAAACGCGCCAGGCTGGCCGGTGGCAAACGCGGACGCGAAACTTCTGGAAGGCATTCCGGTTTCTCCCGGCATCGTCACCGGGCCCGCCCGTGTGATTTTGCGCACGGATGACCACGAGCAGGTTCTCCCCGGCGAAATTCTCATCGCCCCGTTCACCGATCCGGCGTGGTCGCCGTATTTCATCACCGCCGCCGGCGTGGTCATGGAACAAGGCGGGATTCTCTCGCACGGCAGCATCGTCGCGCGCGAATACGGTCTGCCGGCGGTGACCAACATTGCTTCGGCCACGCGGGTCATTCGCACGGGCGACCTGGTGCAGGTGGATGGAAACCGCGGCTGCGTGAGCGTCCTCAAACGTCTGGCCGAAGACCCCGCTGCGGAAATCCCTCAAACGACCAACGAATGATCGCTCCTTTGGCCCAATTGATTGACTGGTCCGCCTTACAGGCCCTGAGCCTGCCCTTGGAGATCCAGCTCCGGTTGGGGCGGGGGCCGTCGGCCAAGGGACCAGCTTTGGATCTTGATCAAGCGCTCCAAATCCTGAACGAGCCGGACTTCATTCCGGCCGAGAGCCGGCCGGCGCAGATTAAATTTGATGGTCCGTTGCATTTCCGCTTTCCCACGCCCCGGCCCGGAGACACCGCGAACAACAACGTCGTTTATGGCCGGCTCTTCCGCTGTGGCGGGCGCTGGCAGGAACGACCGGTGATCATTCTGCTGCATGGCGCCGGGGACTATCCCGATCATTGGTTCGGATTTCCGTGGGTGGCCCGTTGCTGCAACCGGAGGGGATTAAACGCGGCGACGTTGGTTTTGCCTTACCATTTTCAGCGGCATCCGCACCAGATGGTGGAGTGGGATTACTTGCTGACGGCGCAAACGGTCGCGCAGGCGGTTGCGGAAGTTTGCGCGCTGACTGGATGGCTGTTGGGCGAAGGTTGTCCCGCCGTGGCGGTGGTCGGGATTTCGTATGGCGGCTGGTTCGCGGGATTGGCGGCCTGCCACGATGCGCGCTTGGCTTCGGCGGCGCTGGTCATACCGCGCCTGGGCATGAATCAAGTTTCCTTGCTTGAGGAACGGGTCCTCTGGCCGCGCACCCGGGAACTGTTGCGGGGGCGGCGCACGGCTTTTGAGGCGCTGGACCGGACTCCGTTAAACCTGATTTCGTCTCAACCAGTCATCCCCCGGGAAAATATTTTATTGATCGAAGGGATGCATGATCGGCTGGTCGGGAGCGGACCGATGGAGGAACTGTGGCAGGCGTGGGGGCGCCCCGATCGCTGGCGGTTGCCCTACGGGCACCTCAGCCTGTTCGGCGCAACGGATTTGGGAGCCCGCGTTGTTGACTGGCTAAATCCACGATTGAAGAACGCAGCGGTTCACTGAGGGGCAGCCTATAATTTTGCGCATCAGCGGGCAGGGAGTTTCAGTCGTGGGTTCACGCGCAGCGGGATGCTTTGGTACAAAAGCCGAAGCCATTTTCATTTCTTGCCGTAGCTGCAACCCGGCCGTTCTGAATTCTGCCAGAATGGTCAGCCATGAATTTTGGTTGTGAAGATAAATTGGCGTGCGGTGGTGGAGTCATTTTGTGCAAAGCTTGCACAATTTTCGCCCTGAAGTCTGGCAGGCTGGCCGTTGTGAAAATGACGTTCACTGTCCCCGTTTCCGCTGCCGGAGATCGGCGGAAAACGGAGGTCTCATTTTGTGTAAAGATTACACAAAACGGGAGATTTCTTCGGCCATGCTTGTGCCGAATGAAAAAATCATTGTCCAAGTGCATTTCGTGTATCACATACACCTTTGAGGGGGAATTTTCAGTCAAACTGGCGGGTATGACAGTGATAACGAGTGACAGCGACTCATGCCCGCACCGCCAGACTTTGGCTGTGGTCGCCGGCCCGAGCCGCACTTTTGCCGACACCGGAATGAAATGGCGCTGCCGTAAAAATCCGGGAGAACAATTCATCACCTCAACCCGGCCATTGTCGCCGGGAAGATATTGCAAAGTTTGCAAGTTGATCCCTCCAGTTTTTGCCAGAGTTCCGGCGATGGAAAAAATAATCGCAGACTGCTCGGCGCTGACGAAGGCCGAAACACCAATAAGATCAATGGCTTTGCTGGGATTTCATTATGGTCAACGCTTAAACCTTTACCGTCCGGGTTGTCGTCAAGCTACCTCCCGTAAAAAACTGGATTCATTTTTGATTCCAGCCGGACGTGCGAAAAAACCGGGGCGAATTTTGTGTCCGAACGACACCTTTGACGATTCGTCTCCGGGTAAGATGACAAAACTGTAAATGAAAGCAGGCAGGAAATTAAAAGTTGTGCGCAAAGCGCGCAAAGCCTTTTGGGAAGGCTGATAAGATTGCGCCCTATGTTTAGCGCCATCGCTCATAAACATCTGGCCGATGCCGAGAGTTATTTCGACGAGCATCTGGCGCAGAACGATTACTACGCCGCCGGTGAAATCCGTCCTGGCCAGTGGATCGGCACGGGCGCGGAACGATTGGGATTAAACAATACCGTTACTCGCGAACAATTTCATGCGCTCTGTGAAAATCGAATTCCTGAAACAAACGAGCGCCTGACGCAACGGCAGCAGAAGGAGAACAAGCGCCGGGTGTTTTTCGATTTCACCTGCGCACCGCCCAAATCCGTATCGGTGCTGGCTGTAACATTGGATGACCAGCGATTGGTTGAAGCCCATGAGGAATCCGCGCGCATTGCGTTCCGCGAGTTGGAAACCTTCGCCGCAACCAGAGTCCGCAAGCAGGGCAATCAACGTGACCGCACGACCGGCAATCTCGTGGCCGCAGCCTTCGTGCATAACAGCTCGCGTGAACTGGACCCGCAGTTGCACACGCATTTCACCGTGTTCAACGCCACGTTTGATGAAAGTGAACGGTGTTGGAAAGCCCTGCAAGCAGGCGGAATGTATGACGCCATCCGTTACGGTACGGCGGTTTATCGGAACGAACTGGCGAAACGGGTTCAACAGATCGGCTACCGGATTCAACCGGCCAAGCATGGATTTGAAATTGAGGGCGTCGGCGATGAGGTATTGAAACGCTTTTCCAAACGCGCACAGCAGCGTGACCAAGCGGTTCTCGAAATGGAACAAAAGTTGGGGCGAAAACTTTCCAATGATGAAATCTCCCATGTGGTGCATCAGAGCCGGGCGAAAAAGCTCAAGAGCATCTCGACGGCGGAAGTGCGCGAACGCCAACTGGCACAATTACAGCCCGATGAATTACAAGCACTGCAAAAACTTTCGGCGGCGGTGCAACGCACTGGTCAACCGCACATCGCCGGGCTGGAAAAACAAACCCTGGATTACGCCGTGGCCCATGTCTTCGAGCGCAAGTCGGTCGTGCCGGAGCATGAACTGCTGACGACCGCTTTGGCGCACCGGCAAGGTGAGGTGGATTTGGGCAATTTGAAACAGGAGGTGAAGTATTCGGCAGAACTGGTAAAGACCGAACGCGGGTTTTCGACCAAAGGAATTTTGGCAACAGAACTGGCTTTGATTCAGACGGTCAATGCGGGCTGCGATTCGGTCGCGCCATTGCATCCCGGTTATCGGCCTGCCGACTGGCTCGGCGAGGATCAACAGCGAGCCATGTATCATGTGCTTCGCACCAGTGACCGGATCACCGGCCTGCGCGGTCTGGCTGGCACAGGCAAAACCACCGCGTTGCGCGAGTTGGTCGCCGCCTGCAAGGAAGCCCGCGTTGAACCGCTGTTCTGCGCGTCGACGGCGGCAGCAACCGAGGTTTTGCGCACCGAGGGATTCGAGGCGGTAACACTGCAAAGTTTGCTGCTGACGAAACCGGCGTTGTCTGCCTGTCAGTTGGTGGTGCTGGATGAGGCCGGGGCGGTCGGGATGGACGACATGAAGCGACTGTTTGATTTGGGAAAAGACTGCCGGATCGTCCTTTCCGGCGACACCGGCCAGCACGCATCGGTCGCGCGTGGCGATGCGATGCGGATTTTGGAGCAACATTCCGATTTCAAGTCCGGCCAATTGACGGCCATCCGGCGGCAACGCAAAGCCGAATATCGCAAGGCCGTGGAACTGGCGGCGCAGAAACGCACGGTGGAAGCGTTCGCGCAGTTAGAACGGATGGCAGCAATCACGGAACTTGCGGGCGATGAACTTCACGGGTCGGCAGCGAAGTCATATTTGAAGACGTTGGCGGAAAATAAATCCGCGCTGCTGGTTGCGCCCACTTGGGCGGAAATTGAAGCGGTGACGGAAGAAGTTCGTGCCGCGTTGAAAACGTCCGGTCGGCTGGCCGGTGAAGAAAAGGAATTTCAAGTTTTCGATTCGTTGTCATGGACGGAAGCGCAAAAGCGCGATGCGCGGCAATATCGTCCCGGCATGGCAATTTATTTTCATCGTCGAGGACATGGTTTTGACAAAGCTGAAATGGTGGCGGTGGTCGCTGTGGAAAACGAATCGCTCAAAGTTCAACACGCTGATGGCTCGGAAGATTTTTTTCCGTTGGGTGCGGGCATCGCCTGTGATGTTGGTGAGAAGCGGAAATTGAAAGTGGCCGCTGGTGACAAGCTGTTGCTGCAATCAAATTGGCAAAAGAAATTCGTCAACGGTGAGTTGGTCGAGGTCAAAGCCATTCAAGGCGATTCTGTTTTGCTGGCCGATGGCCGGGTGATTCCTGCCGAATACCGCACGTTCACGCACGGCTACGCCGTCACGTCACACGCCGCCCAGGGCAAGACGGTGGATGAAGTTTTGCTGGTCGCCTCGTCGCGTTCGCTGCCCGCCATCAATCAGGAACAATTTTACGTCAGCATTTCGCGTGGTCGCGAACGCTGTCAGGTCTTCACGGACGATGCCGAGATGTTACGTTCGCACGTTACCCATTCCAGTGCGCGTTTAGCGGCGGTTGAAGCCATGCCGCAACGTGACTTCCTCCAAACCATTTTGCAGCGCGGCAATCGTTTCCTGAAACGGTTCCGCCAGCGTCTTGCCCAATCAATTTCAACTGAAAGGAGTAACAATGAAATCAAGCCAACTGAACACCAGCGAAAATCCTACCACATCAGCGTCTAATCCGCGCGACAATCCCTGCCTCGGCAGTGATTCCACCATCGCCGCGCTGGATGCGTTTGCCGACGACGGCATCAGCTATCTGCTGCCTTACGCGCAGTTTTTATATGCTGAAAAGATTTCCAACCCGGCATTGGAAAAGGAGTCGGACGCCCCGCCGGAAAAAATGTTGATCCGCTTTGCATCCGCCAATGTGGTCGTCCTGGGCAGCGGCCTCAAGCGGCTGGAAGCCGAGATTCAGAAATATGAATTGAAGTTTGTGAAGTCGGCGGATCGCCGGTTGGCCGCGACGTTGAATACCCACATTGCCGTCGTCACCGTCACTTTAACCAAGGAAGGTGTATGACTACTGATTCGCCATTAAAAGTCCAGCCGCTGGAAAAATATCATGCCACCATGACCAAGGAGGAAGTTGCCGAGGCGCTGGGCGTCGCTACTCATATCATCCCGCCACTGTCGCGGGCGGGCTTGATTAAGCCATTGGGCCGTCCACAGCGTTATTGTGTGAAACATTATTCCCGCGACGCGCTCGCGCAACAGCTTGCCGATGTGGGCTGGCTCGACAAGGTGGTGGGGGCCATTCACCGGCACTGGCGCAACAAGAACGCGCGGAAGCGGGCACGGCAGGCCCAACCGGCCTGAAGACGGGCGAGTTGGAGGCTCGGAGTTTCCGCGCCGCCGCTCGCCCGTCCCCATCGTCACCCTTCACAGAACACCTGGTTTAATCCATGCTATCATCCGGCGGGTCATATTGGATGATGATTGTTGGTGGCGGTGGTGTGTGTGGCTGAATGACAATGCCGATGCCGGCGCTGACGTGCGGTTGATTGGGGAATTTCCGGCGCAACCCGCCGCTGAATACCCAGACCAGCACCAACACCGACAGCCAGACGAACGCGAGAAACAGATAAACGCCGTATTCTTCAAGCATTCCATCGAGAAAATGGAACACGGGGTCGAGCACTGTGGCAGGATTCAAGTTCATGTGATTTCCTCCGGTTATGCCTTGGCCAGCACTGGCTCAAGGGTTTTAGACATTTCCGAGAACTTGGTGCGCATCCGTTCAAATTCACTCAACGGCGGCAGTTCCACCTGTGCATTACGCGCGTAGGCGCGATGAATGGCTTTGCTGTTGTGCCCCAACGCCTCCTGCGCGAACCGTTCGGGATAGCCGGCCTTTTTGGCACGTTCCGCCCACGCATACCGATACGAATGCAGGCTGACACCTTTGATGCCCAAGCCCGCGATGCGCTGGTGAAATTCCGTTGCCCGGTCGCCGGAACGAACCGAGCGCAAATATGGAAACAGCGGTCCGCTCCCCGGCAAATCCCGGAGAATCTCCGCCACTTCGTCATCGAAGCGCATGATGGCAATGGAGCCGGTCTTTTTGCGCGCGAAACTGATGACGTTGTGTTCCCAATCAATGTTTTCAGCTTCGAGGCACGCGAGATCGGACTGCGACGCGCCCAGGTGCCACGCCAGTTTATAGAACGCTTTGCGTTCGGGATTCAGTTCGCGGGTGACGATGGCCTGATGTTCCTCCCAGGTGATGGCACGCTTGTCCTTGAACTCAACTTTCGGCCACTGGCGTTTCACAATGACCGGCCACGGCAACCATGTCATGTCCAGGGCGAAGTTGTGGATGCGCCGCAAATAGACATTGGTCGAAACTTTTCCGGTTTCGAGCACGCGCAAAAAGTTTTCCGGCCTGGTTTCCAAAACCGGCAGGTGCCGAATCAAGTCAAACGCCTTGTCCTTGATGGCGGTCTGCCAGCGGTGTTGCGTCTCGCCTTTTTTGAGTTTGACCATTTCGTCCATGACGAACTGCCAGTTGCGCGTGGCAATCTGCGGGTCACTGGCGGCGAGATAGGCGCGGGCGATTTGCAGGTTCACAGCGGGCTGCTGCTGCGCTTCGCCGCGCGAATGAAACAACCGCAGCGCCGTGGCGCGGTCGGTGGTGTGCAAGCTGTCCTGCTTGCCGGTCACGTCATCGTGAATGTAGTAGCGTCCGCCTTTTTTGCGGCGGTAGAGCCGGTATCGTTGTCTCATAACTG
>Ga0224555_1002502_pt1 | contig 21361 bp, 14 predicted proteins | sample 714S23034metaG_FD_180687 | JGI IMG/M metagenome (GOLD analysis project Ga0224555, IMG submission 180687) | Peat soil microbial communities from Stordalen Mire, Sweden - 717 S2 30-34 | ecosystem: Environmental > Terrestrial > Soil > Wetlands > Peat | place: Sweden: Norrbotten County, Stordalen...
AAGTCGGAGAAGCCCGACACCCCGGAGAAGGCGAAATGGCCGGAGTTCAAAACGTGCAAGTACACCACCGAGGCCATCGTCTCCGAAGGCATCGACAAAGGCCAACTGAGGAACGTATGCACCCAGCCCGATTGCACCATCCATCACCCCAAGAAGCAGTCCGCGAAGGGCGATGCCAGTTTCAAAGCCGAGCAGGACAAGAGTCGGAGGGAACAAGCACTAGCGAACGCCACCGGAATGCGCGTCCTGCAAACCATCGTCGCCGCCGTTCCTGTCCGATTGATGAAGCGGGATTTTCTCTTCATCGCCGAACAGATGCTCCCATTGCTTGACGACAAACGGCTGGAGATGGTCGCCCGGAACCAAGGCATCAGAGCGAAGGAAGGCGAATCCGCAGCCAAGATGCTAACCGCGCTTCTCCGCAAGGCCGAGGAGGGCGTTATCGGCAAGCTGATTGTCGAAGCTGTCATCCTGCTTTCGGCCAGCAAGCAAGCGGACGGAGGAAAGATTCTCCGCGCCGCAGCCCAGGCGTACAAGGTGGACACCGATGCGGTTGCCCTCAAGGTCAAGCAGGAGTTCACAGCAAAGGAAAAGGCAAGGTCCGCCGCAAAGATCGAACCGAAGCCAGCAGCAAAGGCATTGAAAAAGATCGCCTGAAAACCACAAGCCTCTAATGAGCCTGTCTTCGGACAGGCTCATTCTTGCAGCACTGTTCAGACTAAGCGGCGGGGCCGTTCCTTCCCCCGCACCCCTCCCTGGCTCGAACCAGCAAAGAGCAATCGCCCCAAGAGCGACGACCGCTAGCCCAAGCGTAGCCGGGTTCCCCGAGACCGCGCGCCTATAATCTGATTCAACACAAATTTAGAGGAGATACGGGAGTCCAGATGCGTTTGGACTCCAATTCCCGAGCATGGAAGTCATTGATAATGTAAGTCGCTTCCTCGGGGATGACCTAAAGCGGTCGATCACTCCCAATTCCAAGGTTGCCGTCGCGGCAGCGAGCTTCTCAATTTACGCATTCGAGGCGCTGAAGCAGGAACTTGAAGGCATTGACTCGCTCCAATTCATTTTCACGACGCCGACCTTTGTACCGGGAGAGGTCACAGATCGGACTCGTCGCGAAGTACGAGAGTTTCATATCCCGCAACCTTCCAAGGAAAAGAGCTTCTTCGGAACCGACTTCGAGTTGCGCCTTAAGAACAAGCTGACCCAGCGCGCTATCGCGAAAGAGTGCGCCGACTGGATTCGTCGGAAGGCGCACTTCCGTTCCAACCGCAGCGGCGCACCCATGCAACAGTTCGCCTGTGTGCAGTCCTCCGAGCAGGACGCCGTGTATATGCCTTTGCACGGCTTTACAGCAGTTGACCTTGGTTATCAGCAAGGCAATGCCGTCTCGAATTTCATCAACCGCATGGACGAACCGGCGGCTACTCGGAGCTTCATTGAGCTTTTCGATCAAATTTGGAAGAACGTCGAAAACGTTTCGGATGTCACCGAGATCATTTGCGATCACATCGCTTCGGTCTATCAGGAGAACTCTCCCCAGCGCATCTATTTTCTGATGCTCTATAGCATCTTTAGCGAGTTTCTGGAGGAGATTAGCGCGGATGTCCTACCGAACGAGCGAACGGGCTACCAAGACAGCGTCATTTGGCAAAAGCTGTACCACTTCCAGAAGGACGCTGCGACCGGCATCATCAACAAGCTGGAGACCTATAACGGATGCATCTTGGCGGACAGCGTCGGCCTCGGCAAGACGTTTACAGCCCTCGCCGTCATCAAATACTACGAACTTCGCAACAAGTCAGTGTTGGTCCTGTGTCCGAAGAAGCTCGCTGACAACTGGCTAACGTACAAGGGCAATCTGAAGAACAATCCGTTGCTCAAGGATCGTCTTTGCTTCGACGTTCTGTGCCATACCGATCTGCTCCGCGACCGCGGAGAATCGCTCGGACTCAAATTGAATCGCGTGAACTGGAGCAATTACGACCTTGTAGTAATCGACGAGTCGCACAACTTCCGTAATGATGATGCTTTCAAGGATCGTGAAACCCGCTACCAGTACCTCATGAACAAGGTCATCAAGCAGGGCGTCCGCACGAAGGTGCTCATGCTTTCGGCCACTCCGGTTAACAACCGATTCAATGACCTGAAGAACCAGCTTGCTCTTGCCTATGAGGGGCAACCGGAGACGCTCAGTTCAAAGCTGAAGGCAACGCGAAACATTGACCAAATCTTCAGGAGGGCACAGGCGGCGTTCAATACGTGGTCTAAGCTGCCGGCAGAAGAGCGCACCCCACAGGCGATTCTCGCGTCGTTGGACTTCGATTTCTTCGAGCTCTTGGACTCCGTGACCATTGCTCGCTCTCGTCGCCACATCACTACGTTCTATGACACGAAGGAAATTGGCGAGTTCCCAACCCGCCGCAAGCCACTGTCCTTCCACTCGCCTCTGACTCACCGGCAGGATGTGATTGGCTTCAATGAGATTTTTTTGAACCTGACGACTCTGAAGCTGGGGGTCTACACCCCGGTGAGCTATATCTTGCCTAGCCGTCTGTCCCGGTACGAAGACCTTTACGACACTGAGGTCAGTAGCGGCGGCGGAAAACTGAAGCAGATCGATCGCGAAAAGAGCTTGCGATCCCTGATGACCATAAACCTCCTCAAACGGCTGGAGAGTTCGGTCCAGTCATTTCGTATAACTCTCAAGAAGCTCCAACAGATTCACCTTTCGACCCTCAGCCGTATTGAGAATTTCCGCAAGACGGGACAGGACGGCACCTTCTCAGACATCTCGGCGACATTTGAAGATACGGCTCCCGACGAGGATCTAGAATTTATCGACCCCGACGATATGCCGTCCGACCAGCAGACGGGCGGCAAGGTCAATATCCAGCTCGGAGACATGGACCTCGCTTCGTGGGAGCACGATTTGAAAGCCGATCTTGGGCTGATCGAGACGCTCCTCGGCGAGATGGAAAAGGTCTCCCCAGCCGACGATGCCAAGTTGCAGCACTTGAAAGAGCACATTCTGGCCAAGATCGAAGCCCCGATCAATCCCGGTAATCGCAAGGTGCTCGTCTTCACCGCTTTCGCGGACACCGCCGATTACCTGTACGAACATCTTTCGCCGCTGCTGCGGGAACGGTACAGCCTACACACCGCTCGTGTGGTCGGTTCAGACAGACCCAAGTCCACCCTCGCCCGAAGGTCGGACTTTCAAGAGTTGCTGATGTTGTTCTCTCCGCTTTCCAAAGAGAAGGCGCTGCTCATGCCCGAGGTGAAGGACGAGATCGACCTGCTCATCGCTACCGATTGCATCTCGGAAGGCCAGAACCTTCAAGATTGCGACTACCTCATTAATTACGACATCCACTGGAACCCTGTACGCATCATCCAGCGGTTCGGCCGTATCGACCGCATTGGTTCCAAGAACGGCTCCATCCAACTCGTCAATTACTGGCCGGACATCTCTCTGGACGAGTACATCCGCCTCAAAGAGCGGGTCGAAAGCCGCATGGTCATTGCCGATGTGACAGCCACCGGCGACGACAATCCCTTGGATGGGAAATCCAATGATCTTGCCTACCGTAAGGAGCAGTTGCGCCGGATGCAGGAAGAGGTCATCGAGCTGGAAGACCTCAAAGCTGGGGTGAGCATCACCGATCTAGGCTTGAACGACTTTCGGATGGACCTCCTCAACTACGTCAAGACCAGCGGCGATCTTTCCCTGCTACCCAGCGGAATGCACGCTGTCTTGCCGGCAGCGCCGGAGCGCGGTCTCGTTCCCGGCGTCATCTTCGCTCTCCGCAACCGGAACGAGAGCATTAATATCAGCCAGCTCAATCGTCTCTATCCTTACTATCTGGTTTATGTGGGAATGCAAGGAGAGACGATTCTCCCCCATACCGAGGTGAAGCGGCTCTTGGACCTCGTTCGTTCGGTGGCGAAGCCGGCTGAGACCCCAATCCCGGAAGCCTATGTGCCTTTCAATCTTAGAACTGAGGATGGCCGTGAGATGCGCGTCTATTCGGATTTACTGTCCGCCGCCATCCGTTCCATCGTTCAGATCAACGAAGAGAAGGACCTCGACAGCCTTTTCAGCGGTCCGAGGACAACCGCGCTCACCGGCCCGGCCACCGGACTTGACGACTTCGAGCTGATAGCATTCCTGGTTGTCGAGCCAGCCAAGCCACTTTCCGTCTGAGGCCGCCGTGTTTCTCTACCCAGAGCAGACCAAATTCGGGCGAGTTCTTCCTAAGAACAAGGTCTACGGCCACGCGAAGCCCAGCCGTGCGGTTCGCCAGCGGTTTGTGGACGAGGTGGGGGAGATCGTCTGGCGTAACAAACTGGCGCCGGAGACCCTCCGCTTGCCGGCAAAACCGGGTGTGGCGGAGATTCAGGTCTTTGAGGTGGCTCTGAAGACCGGAGAGCTTCGGGAAGATGTCCTGCGGACAATCGACCGGGCCGTACCGTCGCTCATTTTCTTTGAGCTGACATTTGAGGGCCGGGTCCGATTTGCCGCCGCGTACAAGAGACCCAGCGAGATTGCCGCCAACCAGCCTGTTGTGGAGACATATTTTGAGACGCCCTGGCAGGATGCCGCAGCTCCTCGGCTGCCATTGCCCATCGCGCTCGATATGGTCGGCCTCTACGAACAGATGCTACGGGCGCATATGCTAGCGAGCCCTTTTGGACTTCGCTCACGAGTCGGAGAAGGCTTGGCTGATTCTGTGGAGCGCGCAAGCGGTATTCGAGCCAAGCGTCGCGAGTGCACGCAATTGGAGGCAAAGCTGAGGAAAGAGGCACAATTCAACCGGAAAGTGGAGATCAACGCCCAGTTGCGTGCGTCTGAGGCAGCACTGGCTGAGCTCGAAGCCTGACCTCGGCAGAGTAGATACACGTGCGTCCATCTGAGCGACTACAGTAGTAGAAAGCCTTGATTCCGAACAGAGAAGAGCTGGACTCGCCCGATGGAAAAGTTGAAGTTGCACACTCCGGATATCACCACCCAGAACATTGAAAAGCTGGCGGAACTCTTTCCTAACTGCCTAACTGAGACGCAGGACGAACAGGGGCGCGTCACCAAAGCTATCGATTTTGATCAATTGCGACAGGAGCTTTCCGGCATCCTTGTCGACGGGCCGCGCGAGCGATACCATCTCGATTGGCCCGGCAAAAGAGAGGCTATTTTGGCTGCGAATGCGCCGATCGCCAAAACTCTGCGACCGTATCCAAAAGAGAGTGTGGAATTCGATTCGACGCAGAATCTATTCATCGAGGGCGATAATCTGGATGCCCTGAAGCTCCTGCAGGAAACATACCTTGGCAAGATCAAGCTCATTTACATCGATCCCCCATACAACACGGGCAACGATTTCGTTTACGACGACGACTTTGCCGAAAGCACTGAAAGCTATCTGCGTCGCTCCAATCAGGAAGACCAGGAAGGGGGGCGGCTCGTCGCCAATACCGATTCGAACGGTCGTTTCCATTCCGATTGGTTGACGATGATGTATTCAAGGCTGCGGCTGGCAAGGAACCTGTTGTCAGACGACGGCATTTTACTCGCTTCCATCGGTCCCGAAGAGCTTAAGAATTTGATCGGGATACTAGGGGAAGTTTTCGGTGAAGAGAATCGCGTATCAATATTGACTTGGGAGAAAGGGCGCAAGAACGACTCAACTTTCTTTTCAGAAAGCGCCGAGTACATGGTGGTGTTTGCCAAGAATAAGCTCTACTTGTCATCGCTAGGTAAATGGCGCGAAAAGAAGGAGGGGCTTGATGTCGTCCTCGACAAATATAGCGAGTTGCGTCAATCGTTTGGACTGAATCACGCCGTGATTGAAACCGGAATGCGAAAGTTCTACGACTCAATGGCTGAAGATGATCCTGCAAAGAAACTGGCTCACTTTAGCAAATCGGATGATCGGGGACTATTCTTCGGTGACAACATATCATCCGCGAGCACGAGCATCCCGGATTACGAAATCATCCACCCGATAACGAAGAAACCCGTCAAAAAGCCCGCGCGGGGATGGGGAGCAACAGAGCCCGTCATGCTGGAAAGAATCAAGGATGACAGAGTACTTTTTGGAATAGATGAAAAGACCATCCCCCTAAAAAAGAGCTATCTGATCGAAACCGATTCAACGGTCAAGACTCCAGTTCTGTATAAAGACGGACGTGCTGCGTCGGGCGTACTGAAAACCCTTTTTGGGAGCGTGATCTTCAATAATCCTAAAGACCACGTCATCTTGTCCGATTTGATTTCCTACTGCCTCCAATCATCAAAGGATGCAATCGTACTTGATTTTTTCGCTGGTTCTAGCTCAACCGCTCAGGCAGTCATGGAGTTGAACACTGAGGACAACGGTAGGCGCAGGTTCATCATGTGCCAGCTGCCCGAGGTCTTGGACGAGGATTCGGCAACAAGTCCGGCAGCTAAACAGACAATCAGAAGCGCCATACGTTTTCTCGAATCGAATAACCTGCCCTTGACCATCGCTGAAATCAGCAAGGAACGCATCCGGCGCGTGGGCAAGTCTTGGAAAAAAGAAGATAGCCTACTTGAGCATAACGTTGACCTTGGCTTTCGCGTCCTGAAGATCGATGCCTCAAATATGCGGGACGTCTACTACACGCCCGATGGAATGAATCAAGGAGACCTGCTGAGCCAGGTGGACAACATTCGTGCGGACCGAACAAATGAAGACTTGCTCTTCCAAGTTCTCGTCGATTGGGGTCTTGATCTCGCGCTTCGGATTAGTAAAGAAGACGTTGATGGCAAGACGGTGTTCTCGGTCGATGGCAACGCGCTTGCGGCTTGCTTTGACTCCGGTATCACCGATGAACTGGTGAAAGAGATAGCCAAGCGTAAACCCTTACGTGCCGTGTTTCGCGACGCCAGCTACGGAAGCGACAGTGTCAAAATTAATGTTGAGCAGATCTTTCGCCTTCTATCACCTGAAACAGAAGTTAGGTCCATCTAGCGATGAAATTTCGGTTCAAAGTCCAGACCTTTCAAACCGAAGCCGTCGAAGCCGTGGCGGATTGTTTTCAGGGGCAGCCCCTTGATACCGGGCTGCGCTATCGCATTGACCCAGGCACCGTAAAACCAGGCCAGACGGCGCGGCTTGAGATGGACGAGGGCTTCCGCAACGCCGATATTGCGTTGCCGTCACCCGCAGTTCTCAAAAATATCCAAGCCGTCCAATTGCGGCAAAATCTTCCAGTCTCTGACGCAGTTAAGCAGACAACAGTTTGCGACGTGAATCTCGATATCGAGATGGAAACGGGCACAGGCAAGACCTACTGCTATATCAAGAGCATCTTCGAACTGAACCGGCGCTACGGCTGGAGCAAGTTCATTATCGTCGTGCCGAGTATTGCGATCCGTGAGGGTGTCTTCCAGTCCCTGACGGATACATCCGACCACTTCCTGGAGCAATACGGGAAACGCGTGCGGTTCTTCATCTACAACTCCAAAGAATTGCACGAGCTTGAGAACTTCAGCTCAGACGCTGGTATCAACGTAATGGTAATCAATGCCCAGGCATTCAATGCTCGCGGCAAAGATGCGCGGAGAATCTACGAGGAACTCGACGAATTTCAAACACGCAAGCCTATCGACGTAATCGCACGGAACCGTCCAATCTTGATTCTGGACGAGCCCCAAAAGATGGAAGGAGCGAAAACGGTTGAATCGCTGAAGGAGTTCAAGCCGCTCTTCATCCTTCGGTACTCGGCCACACACAAACAGGAACACAATAGGGTTTACCGGCTCGATGCTCTCGATGCCTACAACCGGAAGCTGGTCAAGAAGATTGCAGTACGCGGCATCTCACTCAAGGGGCAAGCCGGAACGAGCGCCTACCTCTATCTGCAAGGGATCGACGTATTCAGAGACAAGCCACCAGCGGCGCGAGTCGAACTGGAAATCCGCCGCGCCACCGGCATCAAAGCCGAAACGCGCATCCTGGGCAAAGGCGATAATCTCCACGCAAAGTCTGGTGAATTAGACCAGTACAAAGGCTTCGTGGTCTCAGACATCAATGCTCTGGACAACACCCTCAGCTTTACGAATGGAGTAGTTCTGACCGCTGGCGATGCCGTGGGCGACGTGAACGAAACCGTGCTGCGCCGACTTCAGATTCGTGAAGCAGTTGCCGCCCACTTCGAGAAGGAAGAGCAGCTTTATCCGAAGGGAATCAAGGTTCTCTCACTCTTCTTCATTGACGAGGTTGCGAAGTACCGCGTCTATGAGGGGAATGAAGCCAAGCAGGGCGAGTACGCCAAGCTATTTGAGGAAGAGTATAACGCCCGGCTCAACGAGATTTTGACCCTGGAGGACGGCAAGTACAACCAATACCTGAGAGGAATTGCAACTGACCAGACGCACGAAGGCTACTTTTCCATCGACAAGCGAAGCAAGCGCCTGGTAGACCCCGAGACCGGGGCACGCTCCAGCGAATCTGAGGACGTGGACGCCTACGACCTGATCCTGAAGAACAAGGCGAGACTGCTTTCGCTTGATGAGCCAGTGCGATTTCTCTTCTCCCACTCAGCCTTGCGCGAAGGGTGGGATAACCCTAACGTGTTTGTCATTGGGATGCTCAAGAAGAGCGACAACACAACCACCCGCAGGCAGGAAGTCGGACGTGGCTTGCGGCTCGCCGTAAACCAGAATGGTGACCGTATGGACGATCCGGCGACAGTTCACGAAGTGAATGTGCTTACCGTCGTCGCAAGTGAAGGCTACAAGGAATTTGTTGCCGGTCTCCAAAAGGACATTGCCGCCGTCCTGTCAGCCCGTCCGCAGAAAGCGGACGAGGCATTCTTCACCGGCAAGGTACTCAAGACAGCGACGGGAGATGTTCCAGTCACGCCGCAAATGGCCACAATGGTTACGGCCTACATGCTTAGCAACGATTATGTGGACGATAGCTACAGGATCACGCCTGCGTATCATGACGCGAAGCAGGCCGGCACGGTCGCTGCCTTACCGGCAAAGCTGGCTGCTCACGCAACCGACATATTCCAGCTCATTGATTCTGTTTACTGCAAGGAACAACTGCCGGAGATCGAAGACGGCCGTAAAGGCCAGCCAAACCCGCTTAACGCCAACTTCCACAAGAAGGCATTCCGCGAGCTGTGGAGTCGAATCCATCAGAAGGCCATCTACTCGGTCCAGTTCGAGACTGCGGAACTGATTTCCAAGTGCATTCAAACATTGGATGCAGACTTGAAAGTTGCTCCGCTCCAGTACGTCGTTCAACGAGGCGAGCAAGCGACTGAGACCACATACGAGGCCTTGAAGGCGGGCCAGGCCTTCGAACTGGAACAAACGCAGACGGCCCAGCTCAAGTCCTCCGTGCATTCGGAGGTCAAGTATGACCTGATTGGCAAGCTCGCCGAAGAGACCAAGCTGACACGGGCTACCATCGGAGCGATCCTGCGAGGTATCAGATCCAAGGTGTTCGCCCTCTACCGGGTTAACCCCGAAGACTTTCTGCGGGTCGCTTGCCGCCTCATCAACGAGCAAAAGGCCACGGTGATCGTGGAGCACCTGACGTACAGCGCCATCGACGAGTCCTATGGGATCGACATCTTCACCCAGGAGAAGGATCGCAGAGACTTCAGTAAAGCTGTGAAGACGAACCTGCACATTTACGACTACGTGTTCACCGACTCCCAAAACGAACGGAATTTCGTAAAGGAGTTGGATACGGGGACTGACATCGAAGTGTATTCAAAGCTCCCCAAGAGCTTCTCCATACCCACACCGGTTGGAAGCTACAACCCTGATTGGGCCATCGCCTTCAGGCAAGGCACAGTGAAACACATCTACTTCATCGCCGAAACGAAGGGATCGATGTCGTCGATGGAGCTAAGAGAGATCGAGAAATCTAAGATCGAATGCGCCAGGAAGTTCTTCACAAAGATCACGTCGGATCAGGTGAAGTACGACGTGGTGACAAGCTATAGCAAACTGATGGAAATCGTAATGTAAAGGCTCAACAGGAGATTCGTTCGTGGGCAATACTGGCTTCTTATCGCGGAGCATTGACTACCTTGGAGACCTTGGCGCAAAATTGCGTGACCTTCAAGGTTACCGCACACTCGTGCATGAGTTGATTCAAAATGCCGATGATGTGGCCTCGGCGAACCAAATGATCTTCGATGTGCGACAGGATGCCTTAGTCGTAGACAACGATGGGGTATTCAGCGACTGCGGCTTAGTCGAAGCCTCCACATGCCCCTGGCAGACGGATGGCGAGCACAACCACCGGTGCGACTTCCATCGCTTCCGACAAATCGCTGCGGGCGACAAGCGGGTGCAGAGCGATACTACCGGAGCTTTCGGCATAGGCTTCATCGCCACCTATCAGATAACGGACAAGCCAAATCTGATTTCGGTGGGTCGGCATTGGATTCTCCGTGAGGAGGAATCCGAAGATCAACGCATCGAGGTTTGCTCTGGTTGCGAACTGTGCTCTAAGGCCGACCTACCGGGCACGCGGTTCATTTTCCCTTGGGTGCGAGATTCGAACTCCATACTCCGTCAGAACCTACGTGCCGATGCCGTGGCTTCTGACGGGCCGGAGAGGCTCCTCGAAGAGCTCACCAAATCAATTCCTGTAGCAATGCTTTTCCTCAAGAGGCTACGGTCCGTTGAGACGAAACTCAATGGCGCCACTGTCCAGCGGATGGAACGAATAGACGAGGACGGTTCGATCCTCTTGACTGACGGCGATTCGAGAAGCGATACCGTATGGCATGTTTTGCATGGTTCATTTGCCGAAGCCGCCCTAGATCTACGAGCCAAACATCCCACTCGTATTGAAGCGAAGAGAACGTCGCAGGTTCGGGTTGCAATTCCTGATCGTCCGCTTGCAAATGGACTTCTGTGCGCTTGCTTGCCCTCAGAGCACAACACGGGGCTGCCATTCCATATCGATGCGGACTTCTTCCCGACAAACGACCGGAAGAGAATAATCCTTGGTGAAGACTTTCAGGCGGAGTGGAACCGTGCTGCCGTCCGAGCTGCTGTCAATGCGTTCACTGGAGATCTGACGGCGCTTGCGCGCAAGTTCGGAGCCGTACGCTTCTGGTCGACGATGGAGCAGCTAAAGAAAGTAGCGGACGTGAATCCGCAAAATCAGGGCGAATCAGTCTTCAGCGAGTTTTGGAGGTACGCGCTTCCGAAACTCAAGACAGGCGAGGTTCTGATCGACACGAAAGGTGTATGGTGCAGGCCTGAGGAAGCGCGCGTCCTTTCACAGAGCCAGGAGTCGGCGTCAATCGAGATACTCGAAGCAATTGGAGCGAGAATCCTCCACGAGTCCTTGCGGCCATTTCAAGCACTGATCCGTAATAGCGGCGTCGCGCTCTTTGACCTAGAAACACTCTGCGAGAGACTCCAGAATAGCGGACTGGATAAACGCACGGAACAATCACAGTTGCCTTCTCCTCTACAAAGCGACACTGGACTCTCGCTTCTGTGGGGTGAGCTGCTTACCCTGTGGGAGAGAGTTCCCAAGAGCAGCAAGGGCGTAGAGACGGCGCTACAGAGATTGGCCCTCGCTCCCGGACGCGATGGTGCCTTGTGGCCCCCCTCTCAAACTTACTGCGCCGACGACGCTACTGTTAAGCTCTTCGAACAACTCGACGATCAGATCACGTTCGTTAAACGGAGCGGGGCTTTTGAGAAGCTGGAACCTCTGTGTTCAGTATTCGGTCCAACGGAAGCGGTGCATTGTCTCAGCAGAGTCGGACCGTTGCGGTTGAGCCAATCACTAACGAACAATCCTGTGATCTTCAAAAACGTATTTAGCTGGTTTTCTCAGCGTCAACAAACCTTATTAGCGGAGGCTCAGACGACCAAGACGCTTGTCGAGCTGCCAATATTCCCGAGCCGAGCTGGTGTGTTTGCTCTCAGCGAGGTAGCGCTCCCAGGCAACTTTGATGATCCGCTTGGGATCGCTCATTTGGTGGATTTGTCGATTCTTGGTGAACACCGAGATTTCCTTGTAAAGCTGGGGATAAAGTCGATGGACTTCCCCGCGTACGCGACTCAGATACTACCGACGACTCTTTCAGATGATGTTTTGTCCATCGAGCAGCGCAGAGCGGCAGTCCTTCTCCTAGCGAAAAGACTTGGTGAGATCAAGGACGATGTATTGGCGCGTGCCGCTCTCGTTAAGAGCCCACTGATCGAATGCCTGGATGGCCAGTTTCGAGTTCCCCAAGATTGCTATATCGATACTGCCACGGTCAGAGAATGTCTAGGTGACGACATCAACATCGCAGCGCGGCGCACTATTCAAGAGAGAGCAACTCGGGATTTGTACGATTGGCTGGGTGTTGCGACAGAACCACGCCTGGATGACATACTGGATAAGATCCACGAATTAGCAGCGAAGCCATATTCCGCGGTTTCGGTCAGTGTCATCCGAACACTCTTTGTAAATCTGGGCCGGAGGATTACGGAACCTCATCACGCGCGACTCGTTGAGCCGCTGAAGCGTCTTAAGTGGCTACCCGCGCGGGATCGGAGCGATCGCTGGTATGCTCCGAATGAGATTTATGCTGTCTATCAAGCCTATCTGTTCGAGTCCCAAGCATTGTTCCTCGACCTTTCGAGTTCAGCGCAATCTCAGGCTCAGACGTTCTTGGAGCTGATCGGGGTCAGCAGCGTTCCACCACCAGCGTTTGTATCGAGGCACCTGCTTTATTGTGCTTCTCAAGGAATCCCTGTAAACCGCGAGGTATATCAGTTTCTTAACAGAAATGCCCAAGACCCGTCGATCTCATCTCTACGGGATAAGAAATGTCTTTGGGTAGACGGCGCATATCATCTTCCAAACCACCTGTTTTGGTCAACACACCCATTCGGTCGTTTCAGGCGCAGATTAGGGGAAGAGCTTCGTGTCCTGACAACTCTACTAAAAGCGTTGAATGTGCGCGAATACCCGGCTCCATCTGACTCGTTATTGGTCCTGAAAGACATCGTGACTGAATTTGCTCCGCCAAATAAGCCGCTTGATGAGGAGTCGTTCGCCGTTCTGATGCACTGCTGGCGCGACTTGGGTAAAGCTCTTGAGAATGGAGATATTGCGGAGGCAGAAGTTCACAGCCTGAGAACGTTGAAATGCATTCCCAATCCGGAGCATGTCCTCAACCGTCCCGAGTGGATGTTCATTGAAGGCCGGGGAGGACTTGCCGCGAAGTTTGGAGAGATTCTCAGTAAGAACGTTATTCAAAAACCATTGGATATCGGCTACGCTTATGCTTCAGCGGGCGTTAAGACATTAAGCACTGCAGTTCAGATTGAGTTGCTCGATTGTGTTGATCCGGTTACGGACGAAGCTCTAGCTCATCGGATCGAATCAAGGAAGAATGTTTTAGCTCGCGTTCTCGACTCTCAGAACGCTGGACAAGGAAGCGCAGCGAAGCTCCGCGAGTTGGCGAGCATTCAATTCGTGCGAGCCGACTCCATCATCATCCGCTATTCAATATCTGCCTTCCAACGACTGCTTCTGAGCAATCCTGAAACAGTCAGTGCTCTCTATCAACCAGATGGAGGGAGCCTTCTATATTGCTTGCGGGAGGGAGAGTTGCCTTGGGCACCGATCTCACGAGAACTAGCCGGTGCGCTTTATCCTGAGGAAGATCCCGGCAGGCTTGCTGCCGGCCTCAGGGATGCGCTATCGCCTCGCTCGGGCGTGGAGGCGGCTGCTCTACTTGACGATCTTGGATTCGCTCGTCTTGATGACGACTACGTTGAACCAGCAAGCACGGAAGAGCGGGTCGCAGAGATTGGTGAGAACGCTCCCGTCGGCGAGACTGTCTCCGAGGATGTTGTATTGGGAATGCCGGATAAGCGAGGACGGCTATCTGGCCAGATGCTTGTGGAGCGCAGCAGACAGGGGCCGCAACCTTTCGGTAATGAGGGTAACAATCAGGGTCCTAAGGAACCGTCGGCAAACAACTCCAACGGAAGTCATCGGGACGCGAGGCCAGTTCTTCGTAGCTATCTTCCAGGCCCTGGGACTGCTGAGGGTGAGGATTTATCAGTCTCAAGTGAGTCTAGTGAAAGATCACCGGTCGACATCTGCGGTGTGAAGAGGGTCCTCGAACACGAGAGAGCTGCAGGGCGGTTCCCATTTGAGATGCCCCACGCGAACCCCGGTTATGACGTTCAATCGAAAGACCTGAACGGAGAGATACTGCGCTACATTGAGGTGAAGTCCGTATCGGGAGCATGGAGTAGGACGTTTGCGGTATTGTCACGAGCTCAGTTCGAGAAAGCAAGGGAGCTTGGTGGCTTGTTCTGGTTGTACGTAGTCGAGCGAGCGCTAGAAGACGACTTTGTAGTTCATCGCATACCGAATCCCGTACTGCGAGCAAACAAATTTATGTTCGACGACGGTTGGCATGAAATTGCTGAATTCGACCTGGTTGAACGAACGGACGCATCTGAATGATCAAGACTGGCATTCAACAATTCCTGAAGGGTCGTTCGCTAACCAGATCAGTGTTGGTCGGTGCCCCAGGCGGGTACAGTTTCCTGCTAGCACTTCAATCCGCCTCCAGCGTAAAAACAGCGATGGCATTTGGGCACATGACGGGCTGGAGAGCAATCGAAGCGGCAATCCAACAGTCGAGTGCGAAAAAGGTTCAGATCCTTCTCGGAGTCGCCTTCTTCCAAACAGAGCCAGAGTTGCTCAGGCTCTTACTCGGATTGCAAGGCGCGAAAAGATGCGAAGCTAGGCTCGCCCCCTCTCAAACCACCTTTCATCCCAAAGTGTGGATCATAACGGGGACAAAGTCAAAGCACGCCATCGTTGGGTCAGCAAACCTCTCGCACGGCGGATTTGTTACCAATACCGAGTGTTCCGCATATCTCGATAGTGCTGATTCAGTCACATCACTGAGCATGTGGTTTGATCAGCTCTGGCAGGAGTCGTCTTCGTTGACGGCTGATATCTGTGAGAGGTACGAAACGAAATACTTGAGCCTTCTGCAAAAGCGTAACGACTCAAGAGAAGCGATACAAGCCGCGATCGAGGAATGGAGCGCTCTTCAGAGTGCATGGAAGAGATATGAAGCAATCAAAGAAGCAACGCGTTATCTCGCTTCAGATGACGGTCAGGCGGCGGCGCTGGATCGCGTTCAAGCCATGGAACAGATCCGAAAATGTTTGAAGCCTCCTAAGTTCCATTTCAATAAAGCGGAGTGGCTAGAATTTCTATCAATTCACGAGTTTGGCAGCATGAAGCGGATTCGCAGAAGCACTGTAGATGATTTGCCGAGGATCAAGAAGGCATTCCTTCACTTGGCCGACGTGTCTATTCCGATCGCGTCCCGAATTGATGCGGTAGTTCCAAACGGAAGTGCGTATCATGTTCCCGGAATTGGAATGAACATTGCGACGAAGGTTCTTGCAATGCTGGAGCCTGCGGCGAGGCCCGTGTACAACCAGCCTGTCGCGGACACGCTTGGTGCATTTGGATATGCGACCACAACAAAGGAGTCTGAAGGAAAGCGGTACGAGATTTTTTGCCGAGAGATGAGCTCTTTCGTGAAGGAATGCGGGTTGTCTCAAATGTTGAAAATCGATTCGTTCTTCGAGTACTACGCTCACTCACACAAGACGCAGTAGTTGGCGTCGCACTGCCAGCACGGGCTTCTCGGTCCTCAAATTGAATCGAGATTTTACTGGATGCGCCAAAAGTCCTTCGGTCAGCCTGCTTTGCCCAGACGAGGCTGCCGAGATGTCGGTACATTCTGTGGACACGCGCGCCAGGCAGTATCCGCAACGGTGGACGTCGGCTCTTCGCTCCTTGGGAATGTCCGCCAAATCGCAGTAACGGAGGAGATCATCGAGTTTCGTTCATTCGCTTTCTATTAAGATTGAACAACCTATGCGAATGTTTATCTCTCCGCCGCGACGATTCTACAAACCGGTGGCCAATGCTCCGGTGCTGAGACCACCGAGGCAAATGCGCCTTCATCGGCATATCCGACCAGGGTTTGGCAGATACAGTCACGACGGGCTGGCGGATCGAAGCCGACATATCCAAACCCAGGCTCCAAAATATTGAATTCGATGGAACGATGGGGCGCTGTGAATTTGCCGGTAAGCCAACCAACGGCATAGCTGGCGATCAACGATCCGGCCAGTGTTGTGAAATGACCAACGGTTGGAAGTTCGGGAAAGTCCTCCCAATAGCCATTCGGCGCTTCTCCTCTTGCAACTGCATCGGCAGCTTGAACTTGCCGCAACGCCTTCTCCTCCTCGGTCATCAGCTCCACGGAGGCTTTCCAGGAGTTGACGGCCCCAAGACAGTAAGCACAAGGCGAGCCGGGTGAGTAGAACGTAATTCTTCCAATTTCGCCGGTTACAAGACCTGCCTCTGCCTCAAAGGCCACCCCTACATCGATCGTTGGGATTAGGTAGCGGTACGCCAGCTCCCCAACTGCCGTCCGGCTGTGATTCGTGTCCGTGCAACACAAGATTAGATCGACATTCACCAACTGATCCCGGACTTCGCTCTGAAGAATATTTCCCGCCAAGCACTCTACTTTGATATCGGGGTCGATGGATAGAAGCAAGTCTCGAACGACAGCAACTTTATGCGGTGGTGGGTCAGCATCGAAATCGCTCATGCTGCTTCCATGCACACGTTCCAGATTGGAGGGTGCCAACCGCTGCGGGTCAACAAGAACGAAGTCCTTGACGCCCGCGCGTGCCAGGACGTGTGCCGCCGGCGAACCCGTACCGCTTACGCCGATGATGGCAACCCGGCAAGTCTTCAAACGCTGAGCGGCTTTAGTCCCGTATAGTTCTCCAAGACGGGCATGAAAGCTGTCTGCCATGTTCACGCGCTCTACTACGGAAAAGGCGTTATCTCGCCGCAGTTCACGGTCTCCAATCGTGAGAAGGGTTGTCACTCGGAAATAGACTGAGCCGGATTGCCCTCGCCCAGAAAAAGTCATCTGCCCATCTTCATCACGGGAAAAGATCAATCCGAAATAAGTGCCGGATGAGCCAAAGAGTGGAAAATACTCCGCATAGTATCCGTCCATATCGTCGTCCAGACGACTTGGTTTGGGCCAGCAGCCCTCTGGATGAGAGTGGATAGTCCCGACGCTAAGCCCTGAGTCTTGCTTCCGCAGCGCCGCTCGTAACGTGTATGGCTCCGAAAAACTAACAATGTCCGATTCGGAGTCGAGATCGCCTTCGCCTGGCTCCAGCAAATCTATGATGGTAAGAAGCAAACCCTCGCGTGTTCGGCGGGTTCCGAAGAGAAAGAAACACGCCCATTCGCGATTCGGGTATCGCGAGAACAGCAGGCTTTCAAGTCGGCCTCTGACTTCCCCAGTCATCCGTACGACCGTGGGTTGAGCATCTACCGCCTTACGGAAATCCATGAAAGTACCTCGTCGATGTAGGTGTGAAAGCCATGCCGAGTTGGGTCCCACGGAGGAGCGCCGCCGTTGGTGTGCGGATGGTAGCTAACTTGTGTCCATGTCCTACCGCCGGCTGACAAATTTTGCTGCGGCTGTCCCTTTAGGACGCCCAGCAGAGGAGAGCCTGCGGGAAGAAACGCCAAATCGAGCATCGTTTGGGGATAGCCGCCCGGAACCAATACCATGACATCCGTAGGAGACGCCGTGATGGTCGAAGGCAGACCGTTGTAAATCACGGCATCTGGATTGAAGACCAGCAGGGTGGGAATGCTGATCCTTGCCAACTCGCTCTCCACCCTGGCCCTGACATCGTCCGTCACGCGCGTCCACCCTCCACCGTTTTCCGCGTGACGACAAAGCGTTCACCGCATTCGATAATCACTTCACAGCTGAGAGGTTCACTGACAGGCCCATGGTCGCCCTTGCGGCGCCGTACCACGGCGGTTTGGGCGGTCAGGCCCACCAAACGCGCGATCGCATCGACAGACATCGGGTTAGTGACGCCGTCCTGCTTGGCAGTCTTCACCTTCCCATTCACGAAAATCTCAAGTTCACGATGGGGATGCTTGTGATGGTGGTGGTGCTCCTCACCTTCATGCAGCTCTTCCTCTACGTGCTCGATTTCCTCGCGGATATGCTCAAGCTCCTGTTCGATGTGTTTATCCTTGATATGTTCCTCGTGTTCGTGATTCATTTAGTGCCTCCAATTCAATGTCGGTGGTTGTTCCGGCCCCTTATCAAGCGGCCCACTATCGCCATTCATAGAGGTATGCTGAGTGGCGGCTGAGATCGGACAAGACTTTTTAGATTTATTTTTGTCCGACCCGTCGGCCTGGACAGCATAGAGAATTAGAGGGGCCAGATGGAGCGATCAAGTGGAGCCGGATAGACAGCTCTCCAAATCGGAAAAGGTTGCAACGGTCGAAGAGATCAGTTCGGCAATCGAGAAGCTCACGAAGGCTGAATGGGCGAAACTGCATTCCTTCGCGCGCAATCGTGCCCGGATGATGGCTCTGCGTGGCAGCGCTTTCACCGAAAAGGACCTTGTGTCGGAAGCCGTAGCTGCGCTGTTGGAAGAACGCCGCCATTGGAATCCGAAGAAGGTTGACTTCCTCGGGGTCGTCATGGGAGCAATGCGAAGTATTGCCTCAAATTACAAAACCTCCACCGAGAGCGGAGACTTTGCACTCCCGGCTAGTCAGGTGTTTTCGCCTGAAGAAGATGATGAAGAAGCGCCAGGTGTGGCGGAGCTTCTTCCTGACCGCAGACCTGACTCCGAGAAGGCTGTAATGATCTCAAATATGTTATTCGAGGTGTATGAATCGTTCAGCGAAGACCCAGAAGCACTCGTGATTATGGATGGATTGCGGGATCTGATGACAGGCAGCCAGATTATAGAGGCGCTTGGGATTGATAGAAACGCATACGAAACCATTGTCCGGCGGATTCGCCGCAAGACCGCTACACAGTGGCCGAAGGGAACTCACAATGTCCACTAATAAGCCATGGAACTCAGAGCAGACGGAGCATGTTCTAAATCAGCTCGCAGATTCGATTGAGGCCGCAACGCCGAGCGAGATCGAACAGGATATCTTGTCGTCCGAAGAAAGCCTGGATGCCATTGCCAACGAGATGAAGAGCGCAGCTTTGGCCGGTATCAAGAAGTTTCAGCAACGAAAACTCCATCACGCACGTCAGCGCTATCAAGTTAGCTCCAGGCAGCTTGAGCGCCGACAGCAGAGAGTCGCTTTGACGCCAGATGCACGAAGAGTTCAGTTCTTCTCCCTATTGAAGGCTAATCCGGATTTCCAGTCTAGGTTGACCGTTCAGCATCGCGATCTAAATGCTTTGACAGACGCCGACATAGAAAGCGCTCTCGAAGAACTGGATGCTTTGGGTGCCATTGAAAAGTTAGGGGACGCATCTGATGCCCCAGAATCCTGAGTGGTATCGAACGCCCTCTCAAATCCTGTCGGATTTGGGTATTCAAGAGCCTTCGGACATTGATATCGAGGCCATCGCCGAGGACTGCGGCGCGACTATTCGATACAGACGGCTTTCGGGATGTACTGCCCGCATCATGGGCTTCAACGACAGGGCGATCATTACAATCGACGCCGATTGCCCTCGTCCACGTCAGAGGTTCTCAGCCGGTCACGAATTGGGACATTGGATGAAGGACCGCGGTCAGGTGGCATTTCAATGTCAAGACAAGACGTTCGTCAAAGAATGGTCCGTAGAAAATCCCGAGACTCGTGCTAATCGGTATGCAAGCGACTTGCTCTTACCGGGTAAGATGTTCCGGGCCAATGTCAGCAAGAGACCAATCCTCTTTGAAACAGCAATGGATTTGGCCAAGCTATTCTGCACCAGCCTTACCGCAACGGCTATCCGTTTGGTGGAGTATGGAGACTTTCCTGCCATCTTGGTCTGCAACAGTCCGCAGAAGCGTGAATGGTATGTATCCAGTGGTGAGGTGAGGAGCAAAATCTGGCTTCAGGACCGCCCTCGATACGGCAGTCTCGCATACGCTCTTCTACGAGGTGAAGCAAAGGCTATTCCAGCAAAAGATGTTGGCTCGGACACTTGGTTCAATCATCGAAATGCACAGAACTATTGGATACATGAGGATTCTAAGCTCTTGGCTGACGGCACTGTTCTAACGCTGTTGTGGTGGAAAGACGAGACACAGCTTATCGACATTGATCGTGAAATCGAAGAGAGGGGAGCTTGGCGATCCGACTATAGGACGGATGAATGATGCAGTGACAGGCAGTGTTCGCTTACCCGCCAATATTCGTTTGCTTCACTTGCTTTCGATTGATTCGTTTGTGTAAAATGGCAGTAGAGGTCAAATCCAATGTCCGCTACAGCTCTGCTCACGCCGGAAATCCCTTCACAGGCCGAAGCCCAACTCGCCAAAGAGACAAGGAACATTCTGGCCCCGTTCCTGACCTCTACGTCGTCGCTTGACCTGCGCGCTCTCAATTTCGCAATGGAGCCGACGATCCGAATCCCAGCCTCCGCCGCGCGGCTTCTCGTCCAGATTCTTGATGAGATGAGCCGGGGAAATGCCGTTAAAATCATTCCCGTTCATGCAGAGCTGACCACCCAGGAAGCCGCCGATCTGCTGAATGTCTCCCGCCCCACCTTGATCCAGATGCTTGACGCCGGCGCTCTGGAGTACCGGAAGGTTGGAACGCATCGCCGCATCCGCGTCGATAGCCTCATGGCGCACAAGCGGAAACTAGATGCCGACCGCAGAGCTGCGCTCGCGGAGCTTTCCGCCTATGACCAAGAGATCGGCCTCTGATTCATGCCGCCGTTAATCGCGCTTCTCGATGCAAACGTGCTGTACCCGGCAGAGCTACGCAGCTTTCTCATGTACTTGGCTGTCCCTGGGGTCTACCGCGCGAAATGGTCCAAGGACATTCACGAAGAGTGGATGTCCAGCCTGCTCCTCAATCGGCCTGACCTCACAAGAGCGCAGTTGGAGCGAACCCGAGAGCTAATGGACAAGAACGCTCCCGATGCACTAGTGACAGGATATGAAAGCCGTATCCCGAGCTTGGGTCTGCCCGACAAAGGGGATCGCCATGTTCTTGCTGCTGCAATCCAAGCCAAGGCCAACGTGATCGTGACCAACAACCTGAAAGACTTTCCTCCAGAAGTTCTCCAGGAGTTTGAGATCGAGTCTCAGACCCCGGATGAGTTCGTAATGAACCTGCTCGATTTAGCCGCTGAGGACGTGTACGAGGCTGCCGAAGCTCATCGCCTGAGCTTGAAGAATCCGGCCAAGACAATCGCGGAATACCTGAACACTCTCGAATCGCACGGCTTGGTACGTACCGTTGCAGAGCTGCGACTGGCACTCTTGTAG
>Ga0224555_1002503_pt1 | contig 21359 bp, 22 predicted proteins | sample 714S23034metaG_FD_180687 | JGI IMG/M metagenome (GOLD analysis project Ga0224555, IMG submission 180687) | Peat soil microbial communities from Stordalen Mire, Sweden - 717 S2 30-34 | ecosystem: Environmental > Terrestrial > Soil > Wetlands > Peat | place: Sweden: Norrbotten County, Stordalen...
GTCTTGCGGGAATGCGACGTGGTGGCGGCAGAGGATACGCGCCATTCGGGAAGGCTGTTGCAACATTTTGGCATCTCCAAACCAATGCTCAGTTACTTTCAGTTCAATGAGGCCAGACGCAGCGAGCAGATATTGGAACGGCTGCGGCGCGGGGAGAAGGTCGCGCTGGTCACCGACGCCGGCAGCCCCGGCATCAGCGATCCGGGCGCGCGGGTGGTGGCGGCGGCCCTGGCGGCGGGGTTGCGGGTGGAAGCGGTTCCGGGGCCGTGCGCCCTGGTGGCGGCCTTGACGGCCAGCGGATTGCCCGCCGAGGAGTTCCATTTCGTGGGGTTCCTGCCGCACAAAAGCGGCCAGCGCCAGCGGGTATTGGAGGCCCTGCGAACCGTCCCCGGGACGTTGGTTTTTTACGAATCGCCCTACCGGATTGTCAAATTGCTGGAGGAGTTGGCCGCCTTGTATCCCTTGCGTAAGTTAGTCCTGGCAAGGGAGTTAACCAAGAAATTCGAGGAGTTTCAGAGCGGCCTGCCAGGGCCGTTGCTGGAGGAAGCCCGCCGCAAGCCCCCCAAAGGCGAATTTGTGGTTTTATTAGGGCCTGAAACCGGCTCGTAATCTTGTCAAATTTTTTTGTTGATTCGCCCAAGGCTTTCCCGTATGGTCGTCTCATTCAGCTTAGTCCCAGAGCAGAATGTTCGGTTAAAAAAACCCGTGGTGGGCGGACCGTTCGAGAAAAAGTGGGTCAACAGTAAAGTTATATGTCAGCAAAACTATTCGTTGGTAATCTAACCTTCACCGCGACGGAGAACGACTTGCAGGATTATTTCGCGCAAGCGGGCGTGGTGGTTTCGGTTAACATCATGCAAGACCGCATGACAGGTCGTTCGCGAGGCTTCGCGTTCATCGAGATGAGCACCAAAGAGGACGCGGAAAAGGCCATTCAGATGTTTCATTCCAAGGACTTCCAGGGCCGTCCACTGACGGTCAATGAAGCCCGTCCCCGCGAAGATCGTCCGCCGGGCGGCGGCGGCGGTGGCGGTGGTGGTGGCTATCGGGGTGGCGGCGGCGGCGGCGGTGGCGACAGAGGCTATCGCGGTGGCGGCGGCGGAGAACGTCGCGGCGGCGGGTACCGCCAATAAACGGGTTTTTTGTTCGTTGTCGAATTGTGGGGGCCGCTGCGGCGCGGCCGAAAAGTTATCTTTACTCAGACGAATTTGCCTGGGTTCAAAATCGCTTTTGGATCCAGGGCGGACTTGATTTTCTCATGCATCGTCCGCACGGCGGGCGAAACCGCCAGCGGCCACCACCGTTTCTTGGCCAGCCCAATGCCGTGTTCGCCCGTAATCACGCCATTCCAATCCAGGACTTGCCGGAAGAGTTGGTTCAGCGCGGTCCGGGTTCGCTTCCTGACCCCCGGCCAAGCCTCGTCATACATGATGTTGACATGAATATTGCCATCCCCCGCGTGCCCGAAACAGGCGACGGGCAGGCCCGATGTCTTCTGCAACCGGGCCGTAAAGGCAAAAAGGTCTTCCAACCGCCCGCGCGGCACCGCGATGTCCTGGTTTAGTTTGACAAGGCCCGTGTCCCGCAAGGCATACGAAAACTCGCGGCGCAAACCCCATAGCTTCTCGCACTCCTCCTTGCCGTAAGCGCGCTGCACAAAGACCGGCTGTTGCCCCCGCATCAGCCGCTCCAGGGCCAGGGCGTCGCTTCGCACCGCCTTCTCCCGGCCGTCCAGTTCCACCATCAGCAAGGCCCGCGACCCGGCCAACCGCCGGCTGCCCGTGCGGCGGGCGGCGGCCTCCAGCGTGAAAGCGTCGGCCACCTCCAGCGCGCAGGGCAGAAACCCGTCCGCGAAAATGGCGCGGATGGCCCCCGCTGCCGCTTTCATCGAATCAAATCCCACCACCAGCAACACGCGAAAAGGCGGCAGCGGAATAAGCTTCAAAGTCACTTCCGTCACCACCCCCAGCAGGCCCTCCGAACCAACCATCAAACGGGTGAGGTCGAAGCCCGTTTTATTCTTGTGCGTGCGCCCCCCCAGAGCGACCACGGCGCCATCCGCCAGCACGGCCTGCAGGCCAAGCACGTAATCCCGCGTCACGCCATACTTCAGGCAGCGCGGGCCGCCCGCGTTGGTGGCCACCGTGCCGCCCACACTGCAATCGGCGCGGCTGGCCGGGTCGGGCGGATAATACAGCCCCTGCCGTTCGACCGCGTCCTGCAGCGTCTGCAGGATCACCCCCGCTTCGGCCACGGCCACGAAATCGCCGGCATGGATTTCCTTGATGCGGTTCATCCGTTCGAGCGAAAGGACAATGCCCCCCCGCGCCGGCACGCAGCCGCCGACGTATCCAAAACCCGCGCCGCGGGCGGTGACCGGGATGCCCCGGGCGGAGGCAAATTTCAACAGGCGCGAAACCGAGGCGGCGCTGGCGGGCAGAACCACGGCCTCGGGCAGATGGCGGGCGAACCATTTGTCACCGGCGTACTTTTCCAACGCCGCCGGTTCCGTAAGCAACTCACCGGCGGGAAGAAGTCTCTTAAGATGCCCGATGGAAAGAGGCATGTTCACGGACTGGGGGGGTCCTGCGATGCCAGCAAGTCGCGCGCGCTTTCGGCCTGCTCTGCTGAAACCTGGACCTGCACGCCGCCGATAGGGGTGCCATAGCCGAAACTGATAGCCGTGTCCTCGCTCTTGAGATTCACCAAAAAGCCGTTGGCCTCCAGGCGGGAACGGATCAAATCCGCTTCGCCCGGACTGTCAACCCTGGAAACAGTGACAAAATCCATGAGATAACATCGCGCCATTGCGGCCAAAACTCAAGCTCAGTCATCCAGAATTACGCCTTCCCGGACAAGACTGAACTTGCCTTGCCAGCAGATTGAGAATACTTAGAAGCGAAAGAAAGTGACATGGACATCGGCGTCTGGGTTTTTGTTGTTGTCATCGCCTATTTGCTGGGGGCCACGCCCTCGGGTTATCTGGCGGGGGCGGCTCGTGGCATTGACGTGCGCGCCGCCGGCAGCGGCAATATCGGCGCCACCAATGTCGTCCGCGTCCTGGGCAAAAAGGCCGGCGCCTTGGTGCTGGCGGCCGACGCCTTCAAGGGGTTCGTCTCGGCCTGGTGGATTCCGGCGCTGGCGCTGTCCCTCTTTCCGTCCGCCAGCGTGTCAAAGGAAAACTTGAAACTGGCGGGCGGCGTGGCGGCCATTTTGGGGCATATTTACCCCTGCTGGCTCAAGTTCAAGGGCGGCAAGGGCATCGCCACTTCGGGCGGCGTCGTGCTGGCCTGGGCGCCGGCCGCCTGCTTGACCGCGCTGGCGCTGTGGGGCTTGGTCCTGGCAACCAGCAAATTCGTCTCGCTGGCCTCCATCGCGGCGGCCATCATCCTGCCCTTCGCCGTCTGGTATTGGAACGGCAGCCCGACCATGACGGGCGTGATGGCGGGATTGAGCCTGCTGGCGATTTACAAGCACAAAGCCAACATCCAGCGCCTGCTCAAAGGCGAAGAAAACCGCATCGGAAGGGAAAAAACATGAACGTGACCGTCCTGGGCGCGGGCGCGTGGGGCACGGCGCTGGCCAATTTACTGTGCCAGAACGGCCACGCCGTCACGCTCTGGGGGCACAACGCCCTGCATCTGGCCCAATTGCGGGAAACCCGCGCCAACCCGTTGTATTTGCCGGGCATCGCGCTCTCACCGCAAATCCAATTTCAGGAGCAACCGGCCCAAGCCATCCAACACGCCGCCTGCCTCGTCATCGCCGTGCCGTCCAAGTTCTTCCGCGAAGTGACCCGCCTGTTCTCTGAATTCGACGGCTTGGCCGTCAGCGTGACCAAGGGCATCGAATACGAAACCGGCCTGACCATGTCCGCTCTGCTCAAGACCACGATGCCCAAGGCCGCCGCGGCGGCTCTCTCCGGCCCCACCCTTGCTCTGGAAGTGGCGCGAAACATACCCACGGTGGCGGTGGCGGCTCATCCCCAGCCTGAAACCGCCCGGCAAGTGCAATTTCTTTTTGGCCGGCCGGCCTTTCGTGTTTACACAAGCCAGGACGTGACCGGCGTCGAGTTGGGCGGCGCCATCAAGAACGTGGTGGCCCTGGCCGCGGGCGTGGGCGACGGCCTTGGCTTCGGCGACAACTCCAAGGCGGGCCTGATCACGCGCGGGTTGGCGGAGATGCGCCGCCTGGGCGTGGCCCGGGGAGCCAGCGCCGAGACGTTCTCGGGCCTGAGCGGGTTGGGCGACTTGACGGTGACGTGTTACTCGCGCCTGAGCCGCAACCGCGCCTTCGGCGAGCGGATCGGCCGGGGTGAGAAAGTGGAGGCGATCCTGGCCAACACGCCCAGCGTGGCCGAAGGCTATCCCACCGCGCGCGCGGCCTTTCAATTGGCTCGCAAGCTGGGCATCGAAACGCCCATCATTGACGAAGTCCACGCGATGCTTTACCAAGGCAAGGAAGTCCGCCAAACCGTGCAGGACCTGATGGGCCGGGAGCCGAAGCCGGAAGATTGAGAAAGCTCAAAGAAAATTGTCGGCCGACACGCCGAAGCGCCGGGCCAAAATGCGCACGTGGCGCAACGACAATTTGCGCTCGCCGCGCAGCACCGCCGAGGCCAGGCTGCGGTTGCCGTTCAAAAATTCCGACAGGTCCGCCGGACTCATGGCGCGTTCTTTCATCAAGCGTTTGAGCATGTCCACGGGCGTGAATTGTGGCTTCTTCAGGCGCTTGGCGTCGTATTCTTCGATGAGCCAGCAAAGCAGTTCGTAATAGTCGGCCTGGTCCCCGGTGACCTCCTCCTGCCGCGGGGCCATGACATCGGTCATGGCCACAACCTTGGCGTAGTCCGCCGCCGCGCGAAGCGGACGCGGCAGGAACAACCGGCAAAGGGCCTCGTAGTTCTTGGGCAAGTCTTCAAAACGGAGTTTCGTCTTTTTTTTCATAAAGTGTCCTTCCTGTTGCGCTTTTGCCATCTTGGACTTGGACGTCATGGCCGCAGCTTAACAAAACCAGGCCGGGAGGCAAATCGAAAAATACCCCGTGTTGCGAAACCACGGCTTTTTGGGAGAACCGCGCGGTCGTCCGCTCACCCCCGGTCTTCCGCTTGCAACGTCTGCTTGATCCGCGAGGACAGGATTTGGCGGCTGGGCACGTAGGTGGCGGCAAATTGCCGGCGATACTCCCCGAATGTTCCCGCCGCCAGATGCGCCCGCATTTCCCGCATCACCTCCAGGTAGAAATGAGAATTATGCACGCTGAGCATGCGCAAGCCCAAAATCTCGTTGACGTTCAACAAATGCCGCAAATAGGCGCGGGTGAAATTCTTGCAGGCGAAACAGGCGCACCCCTGCTCGATCGGACCAAAATCCGCCTTGACCGCGCCGCCTTTGATGTTGAGGGAGCCGCGCCGGGTGAAGGCCGTGCCGTTGCGGGCCACGCGCGTGGGCAGAACGCAGTCAAACATATCCACTCCGCGCGCGACCAACTCCACCAGTTGCGCCGGCGTGCCCAGGCCCATGGCGTAGCGGGGCAGGCGCTCCGGCAGGAACGGCTCCGTCAATTCGACCGCCTTCATCATTTCGTGTTCCGGCTCCCCCACGCTCACGCCGCCGATGGCGTATCCGTCAAAATCCATCGCGGCCAATTCCCGGGCGCAGCGTTCGCGCAACTCCGCGTGGATGCCCCCTTGCACGATGCCGAAAACCGCCTGCCCGGCGGCGCGCGGTTGCGCGCGGCATTCCCGCGCCCAAGCCAGCGTGCGCTCGACGGCGCCCAAGGCGGCTTTGGGCGTGGCATCGTGCGGCGGACATTCGTCGAAGACCATGGCGATGTCCGAGCCAAGCACGCACTGGATGGCCATCGCCTCCTTGGGGCCGAGAAACAGCGCCGAGCCGTCCAGGTGCGAACGGAACTCCACCCCGTGCTCGCGGATTTTGCGGATGCTCGCCAGGCTGAAAACCTGGAATCCCCCGCTGTCGGTCAGGATCGGCCCCGGCCAGCTCATAAAGCGATGCAGCCCGCCGGCGGCCTGGATGATGTCCAATCCGGGGCGGATGTTCAGATGGTAGGTGTTGCCCAGGAGAATTTGCGTGCCCATCTCGCGCAATTCGCGCGGATCCAGCGCCTTGACGCTGCCCTGCGTGCCCACCGGCATGAACACCGGCGTGTCAATCACACCCCGCGCGGTCGTGAGCCGTCCCAGGCGGGCGCGGCAGCCGGCGTCACTCTGCAATAATTCAAACATGTCCCCGGTAAATCTCGGCAGCCTGCCTGCTAAGTCAATTTAAAATGCGTTCGTCCTGGCGGCGCGACAGCGGAAAACGATGCACGATCTCCCCTTCCCGCATGTAAGGCTTGGTTTCGGTCGTGAGCAAAAGTTCAGCGACGGTCAGCGGGAACGGTTCGACGTCCGCGACCGCCGCGTCAAAATCCGCCACAGACTTCGCCACGCTGGCCGGCTGGCTTTTGAAACGCATGACGGTGCTATGGATGATGCCGGGCACGTTAAGCCCGCCCCGCGCCAACGCGGCCTCCAGCGTCTTGTCCGCCGCCAGCGCCGCGCGGATGGATTGGCGCAGACGCGTGATCGCTCCCATTGGATCCGAAATCGGAAGAATGGCCGCTTTGCGCGTCAGCACCGGCGCTCCCAGCACCAACTCGAAGGCCGGCCCTTCCAGCAGCGGCCGGATCAAAGCAAGCACAGGATTGATGAGCGATTGCAACCGCGCCTTATGCTCCGGCTCAATCCGCCGGTGCCAAGTGAAATTGATAAACGTCACGATCGTTAAGTGCGTTTCCCACTCGGGATAGACATACACCGCCGGGTCCAGGGCGGCGAGGCGTTCGGCGATGGAGCGATAGCTTCGCGCCGCCGGGGCGGGAAAAGGCCACGCACACGCCAGATTGAAGCCAAAGACCGGCCCATCCGGGTCGGTGGCCAGAAGCGAATCAACCACGAGGCCGTGTTCCAGGATTTCCCGCCGCGCGTCCAAAAGAAAACTCGGGGAAAAGCCGCGAAAAAGCGCAGAAGGCGCAGAAACAGAAGCCCTTTTGAGCTTCTTGCGCCTTTTCGCGGCTGTTTCATGGTCTTCCATCCGGCAGACACCTCGGCGATATTGCGGTGGTCAACGAATATTTTGCTTTGTTTACCGTGCAATTTTACGGTAGTTGAACCCAGCCTTCACTCGAATAGCGAATCGCTTTCATCTAATCGCTGCTGCACCGGCTTTTGAAAATAGTTCTGATCGATCTGCTCCGCTCCCGCCTCTGGGGCCGAGGAGCCGTCGTCGTAATATTTCCAAATCTTGCTGATCACAATCTTGCCGGAACGGTTGTCGTGTGAGGTGATCCGACATGCGATAACCGACCGGCGCATTTTGAGCGGAGGTCGAGTGTCTGCGAGAAACGAAATCGCAGAAACGTCGAGCAAAACGATATCGTTGAGGGCTACGCGCTCATAGGCACCTCCAAATTGCGCAACAACCCCCTGAAAATCGAGTTGGGCTAATTCGTAATCATTCATAATTTTTCGGGTCTGTACCATAATCTGTGGGTGATTTTGTGCTAATTCCGGGTTTCTGCAAGCGTTTTTTGACAGATTTTTACAAGCGATGTTCGGACATCACCGGCGCGCCTATGGGCGGGGGCGGGCGAGTCCGTTACGCGCGGCGACCGGCGGCGACGCGAACAGGAGTTCGGAAGGCCGTCGCCGCCGCTCGCCGCCCCCGCCCATAGACGGCGCGAGGGCATCCAGGGTGGTACAAAGAAATAGCTGATCTGCGACCGTTCGAGTAATTTGCGAGTTCAAAGGCAACGCAAACATTCGACAAGGAGACCAGCTATTCAACTGCAAGTTAAGACCCTCTTGAACACCATTCAACATTTTCCGGGCTTTGTTTACCAGGACATCCGGCTCTGCCGCCACCGGGATGGTCAGCCGCGCGAGATCAGAATCAGTGTGGCGGCGCACGGCGGAATGGGGGCCAAATGTTCCCGGTGCCTCAAGCCGGCCCCTTGTTATGACCGCTTGGAGCAGCGCTCCTGGCTCTTTGTGCCGCTGTGGGGCGTTGTGACTTGGTTTCTCTACGCGGCCCGGCGGGTGGACTGCCCGGAGCACGGCGTGGTCATCGAGCAGGTTCCTTGGAGCGCGGGCAAACGTCCGGTGACCCTCGCCATGATGTGTTTTCTCTCCCGGTGGGCGCGGCGGCTCTCGTGGCGGGAAACGGCGCGGACCTTTGGCACCAGTTGGGAATGCGTCTATCGGTCGGTGGAGTGGTTCGTGGAGTGGGGGTTGGGGCATCGGATTCTGGCCGGGATCAAGGCCATTGGGGTGGATGAAATATTTTGGGGCCGGGGCCGCAAGAGCGAGGCCTTCCTGACGGTGATTTATCAGATTGACGGGCACTGCCGGCGGCTGCTCTGGGTGGGGCGCAAACGGACCCAGGCCACGTTGCACCGGGGCTTGGATGCCTTGGGCAGCGAGGTGGTCGGCGGCTTGAAGTATGTGTGCAGCGACATGTGGAAGCCATATTTGAAGGTGTTGGCCAAGAGGGCCGGGCAAGCGCTGCACATTCTGGACCGGTTCCACATCACGATGCACCTGAATCAGGCGGTGGACCAGGTGCGGCGGGCGGAGAGCACACGGCTCAAAGGCCAGCCCTTGGCGGAGCGGCTCAAGAAGATGCGCTGGAAATTATTGCGCAAGGGCAGCCATGTCAGAGGACGGGCGAAGTTGAAATTGGAAGGACTCTTGGCCAGCAGACTGGCCACGGGAAGGGCTTGGGATTTGAAGGAGGCATTCCGGCATTTTTGGAAGTATCGCTGTCCGTTTTGGGCGGGAGGTTTTTTGGATTATTGGACCCAACGGGCGATGCGCAGCCGGTTGGAACCGATGAAGAAAGTCGCTCGGATGCTGCGGGCTCATGATGCTTTGATTTTGAACTGGTTCAAGGCCCGGGGCGAGGTCTCCACCGGTGCGACCGAGGGCCTCAACAATAAAATCCGAGTGGTGACCAGACGCGCGTATGGCTTCCGCACCTACAAAGCCATGGAAATTGCCCTGTATCACAACTTAGGAAAGCTACCCGAACCTAATGAATTAACCCACACTTTCTGATGACCAAACAATTTTTCACTGGTAATTTTATCTTGGTATCCCTCGCAGACAAATTGCGGTTCAGTGGTCCACCTATAGGTTGACCTCTAGGAATGCGTCCTGGACCACTTCGGTTCAAAATATGGAGTTGTTGGAATTTTTAAGAACTTCTTCATCTGATGCCGCTGAAATCCATCCAATGCAGTCGCCACCACATCTTCATGCTCTTCTAACGGAAAAGCCTGCGGAAGCATGAATATCTTTTTTCTGCGCTCGTCTTGGTTGATCAGCCAATTCAAATCAAATCGCTCAGTATCGCCGCGCTCCGCCAGTATCGATTCATCAAAATGCTCTCCTGTCATATTGCGCATGCCCACGACGATGACAGCCACCCCCGCCTTGTCTAGGAGTTCATGAACGTCGTCCCCCAAAAAAACCGGCTGCTTGTCGAACCCCAAAGTCTCAAACGGAGCGAAGACCCATGATGAAAACATTGTTTCCGTTATAGGGCGATAATTCCCCCATGTTTTCGAGGCGATATTATACCAACGTTCCGCAGATGAGTCGCCTGTTGGCGTCATAAACACGGGCTTATACAAATCTTTCAATGGTGGAAGCTGATCTCGTCTTTGTTGAAAGTCCACTTCAAATGAAAACAACGATACGTTACCCTTTGCATAATGTTTTGCATCGTCTTCCATGAGATCAAATCCCTTGACAATATCTTGCTTCTGAATTCCGAAACCAGAAAACGAGGCTTTGCTTGTGCTGGTATAACTATACCGGGGATCAAGCCTGAAGCTATTTCTACCCTGAATGCGTTCACGAGCGAAGTCCACCGTCGTCTTGCCGTGCTCGTCTGTTGTTTCTTCAATACCAATCTGCACCCTAAAAAGAGACAGATTTTTATAATCTGGTTTGCCGTCATAAGCGTTGTAGAATGGAGCTACCTGCCGAGCGGATAGAACCGCTTCATCCGGGCCGTAGTAGAGAAGGAACTGGCGGTTGATCCCCCAAACGAATCGGGTATGTTTATGAATGCCAGTCATAGGAAAGAATCAAGAGGAGCAGGACGTTTACACAGAAATGAACATATATTTTTTCCCTCATTTCAATGGGACGCTAGATTCGGAAAAGGTGCTATCTGTGAACCATAAGACATTGAAATGCTCCGTAGAAATGACGTTTCGATCAGCCCCATCTATAAACTTCAACGTTAAGACGCCTCCGACGAAATCGCTCCCTGGTAAAACAATCATATCCCCAGGGCCAGGATATTCTGGCATACCCAACACCTTCCACGACGCACAAACCTCGTCCACGGCTTCCCGCAGTCCAGCCAGAACATTACGGTCTACTTCAGAGCGATCAAGTCCAGTGTCAAATCTCTGAGGAAGTAATTCCGGCAAACTATCTATGCGACGAGGTATTCGTTTGAATGCCCCATAGAAATATAAGATGGTGTTACGCTCGCTTTTAAAAACCTCGGACGGCTTCATGACTCTGCGTGTAATCTGGTTCGGTTCACGCACCCCGGGTAGTTCGGATTTGTTGGAACCTTTGTGAGACAGCCGCCATAACATGAGTTTTAGAGCAATCATAAACTGATTGGCATGAACAATGATCTCAGGATGCCTTTCGGCCGCAAACGAGGATTCTTTCTTCGAATGGGTGACCCCCTTTAACACATTTTGTCCCGGCCCGGGAACCAACGGGTAAGGCCCTCACGGCGACAACAGGGGATTCATCAGGCCCCAACTGTAACCACACGGGCAAACCCGCACGGACTTTCTCAAGCGATTTCAATTTCTTAATCAGTTCTGATAATGTCATTTGCTTCATTTGGTTGTAATTCTACTCAAATCAGGCCATTGGTTCAAGCACATAAATCGGACAATCGGGCACGAACCTGATGGAAAATCGGTTTGCGCCAGCGCTTTTGACTAGGGGCAGTTGCGCCAGTTGAATCGCTTTAAGCGAGGCGGTGCTTGCGGATGTCCGCCCCTCCACTCGTCAACGTGGCAAATGTCTCCGCCAGAGCGTGCGTCGAAGTCACTCCGTCCGATGTATCCGCCAAGGCCTTTAGCGCGGCCTGGTGATGTTCTTCTTCCTCGACCATCGCCGCCACCAGCGCCGACGAGTCAAAGTACGTCACGGGCGTTCCTCCCGTGCGATTCTCACGGCTTCGGCCGCGTTAAACTTTTTCCCACCAGTCGAAACCACCAGCAGACCTCGTCTCCGTTTCACGACCATGCCGCTTTCCGGCGCGATAAGTGTCAACTCGACCTTGTTTCCCATAACCTCGGCCTTGAATGCCGCCGGGGAAGATACTTGTAGAGCTTTGCGTATCCGGCCCGGAAGAACCAATCGTCCGACTCGATCCATGGTGATGATGTTTTCCATGCCGGCACAATGTGCCATTTGCCATGCCAAATGGCAAGTTACTTTCCGATGCAGAACTGGCTGAAAATCGAATCCAGCAAGTCCTCGGTGGTGGTTTTGCCAACGATCTCGCCCACGGCGTTGGCGGCCAGGCGCAGGTCCAAGGCCGCCAATTCCAGGCCCAAGTGTCCGCCCAAGGCCGCCGCGGCCCGCTCCGCCGCCTCGCGCCCGCGCCGCAAGGCGTCCTCGTGCCGGGAGTTGATCATCACTTGCAGCATTTCAGCCGGAATCCCGCCGGCCCAGACCGCCCCCTTGATCGCGTCCTTCAACGCCTCGACGCCGGCCCCGCTCAGGCAGCAAACATCCAGCGCGGCCAGCCCGGCGGGCATCATCAGGCGGCGGGGCAAATCGGCCTTGTTGCGCACCAGCAGCCGCTTCCGGCCCGCGTACTCTGTCAACAATTGACGATCAAACGCCCCCAGCGGCTCGGAGCCATCCAGCACGTGCAGGATCAACTCCGCCGCCGCCAGCGCCTGGCGGCTGCGCCGAACGCCCTCGGCCTCGATGTCATCCGCCGCCTCGCGCAGGCCGGCGGTGTCTATGAACACCACCGGCACCCCGCGCACGTTGGCCGTTTCCTCAATGGTGTCGCGCGTGGTGCCCGGCGTCGGCGAGACGATGGCCCGCTCCTGGCCCAGGAGTTGATTGAGCAGGCTGGATTTGCCCACGTTGGGCCGCCCAATGATGGCCGCCCGAATCCCGCGCCGCAACAGCCGCCCTTCGTTGGCGGTGCGCAGCAATTCATCCATGAAGCCCAGCGCCGCCTGCAACCGTTGCAGCAATTGCCCGCGTGTGTCCGGCGCGATATCCTCATCGGGAAAATCCAGGTGCGCTTCAATGTGCGCCAGAATCTTCATCAGGTCGTCGCGCACAAGGTGGATGCGCCGGGAAAGCTTGCCGGCCAATTGTTCCTGCGCCGCCGCCGCCGCCAATTCGGTGCGGGCCTGGATCAAATCGGCCACCGCCTCGGCCTGGGCCAGGTCCATGCGCCCGTTGAGAAAGGCGCGGCGGGTGAATTCGCCGGGGCCAGCCAGACGCGCGCCATTTTCCAACACGGTGTCCAGCACCAGCTTGGCCGGCAACAAACCGCCGTGACAGGTGATTTCCACCACGTCCTCCCGCGTGAAGGTGCGCGGCGCGCGCATCACGCCCACCAGCGCCTCGTCTATCACCCGGCCCCGCCGGACGATCCGGCCAAAATGGATCGTGTGCGTGGGAGCGGCGGATGGTTTTAAAAAGGAGCCGGCAGGCCGAAAACTGGCGTCGGCAATGGCCAGGGATTGAGGCCCGGAAAGCCGGATCATGGCAATGCCGCCCTGGCCCAGCGGCGTGGCAATGGCGGCGATGGTGTCCGCCGTCGCCGCGTTATCGTTGCTGGAGGAAGGCACGGGCTTTCTGGTAGCTTTTGCGCTGGAGGTAATGCCGGAGATCGGGCGGCGCGTCGGCGGGCAATTGCGAGGCCAATTCGTCCAGCCGGGCGAAGAGGGGCCGCAAATCCGGTTTAGGCTGGCCGGATGCCATGCGCCCGGCCGTCTGCTCCATCTCCAGCAGCGTGGCAAGAATCTCGTGTTCCGTTTGTGTCATAGCTTCATCTTCATCTTGCTCTTAATCTTAATCTTAATCTTAATCTTAATCTCTTTTTCTCACAATCGGCGCCCACCGACTAAAATTAACCCAATCGCGGGATGAAAAACAATGCGAATAAACGCGCAATAAGCATGGCGAAGAGGCTCCTGCCGTGATAAATAGGATTGATCCTGAATGAAGAAATCAAAGTTCAGAACATCCCAGGCAGGGCAGATTAATCGCGCGGCTTCCTTTTTGGGCGTCGAGAGCGGGGGCACCCACTCGACCGCCCTGCTGGCTCCGGGCGGCGGGCGGGAATGCCTGCGGGCCGAATTCGGGCCGGCCAACCTTCGTCTTCTGGACGACGACGCCCTGGCGGAATATTTCACCGCCATCAACGCCTTGTGCCAGCAGGCCCGGGCGCCTCTGGCCGGCATTGTCCTCGGCATGGCTGGCGCGCGCACCGAGGCCGACCGCCAGCGCATCCGCGCCGTAGCCGCCAAAGTTTGGCCCCAGGTGCCGTGTTACGCGACCAGCGATTTGGAAACCGCGCTGGCGGCGGGAGACCCTCCCGGCCAGCCGCCACCGGCGGCGCAAGTCCTCATCTTAAGCGGCACCGGCTCCTGTTGTTTTGGACGCGCGCCGGACACCCGCACCGCCCGCGTTGGCGGCTGGGGCCACATCCTGGGCGACAAAGGCAGCGGTTATGAAATCGGCCTGCGCGCCCTCAAGGAGACCGTCCATCGCCTGGACCGCGACGGCCATTGGTCAGGGCTGGGACAGAGCCTCCTGCAAGCCTTGTTGCTGAATGAACCGGAAGATTTGATTGACTGGGCCATGTCCGCCGCCAAGAACGACGTCGCCGCCCTGGCCGTTCCCGTGTTCAACGCCGCCGCCAAAGGCGACCGCATGGCCAGGGAGATTTTGCAAACGGCCGTGGAATCCCTGGCCAAAGACGGCGTCCATTGCGCCCGCAAATTGGCCGGCCGGGGCGATCCGGTGCGGTTCATCCTGGCGGGCAGCGTTCTGTTGCAACAAACCGCCTTCGCCGCCCGGGTGCGCGCGCGCTTGCGCCAGCTTTGGCCCTGCGCCAAGGTCGTGTCCTTGCGGCGGGAAAGCGTCTGGGGCGCGCTGGAAATGGCGCGGGAAAACTTCGGCGGCGGCCGCGAAGCAGGCGCCGTGGCGCGAGACGCCGACTTGAACATGGGCCTGGTGCCCGCGTCACGCGGCCTCTCCCCCACCGAGGAGCGCAATCCGCGTTCGCACAAATTGGATCGGCTCTCCCTCTCGCGGGCGGTGGACCTGATGATTGACGAAGAGTCAAAAATCGGCGCGGCCCTGCGAGCCGAGCGGCGGCCCATTCAGCGCAGTGTCGAAATCGTCGTGGCGGCCTTTCACCGGGGCGGCAGGCTTTTCTATGTCGGCGCCGGCACCAGCGGCCGTCTGGGCGTGCTGGACGCCGCGGAATGTCCGCCCACTTTTCGCGTCCCATCGGAGCGCGTGCAGGGCATCATCGCCGGCGGCCAGACCGCCCTCTGGCGCTCCGTCGAAGGCGCCGAGGACAGCCCCCAGGCTGGCGCGGCGGCCATGGTCTTTCGCGGCGTCAACCAGCGCGACGTGGTCGTCGGCATCGCCGCCAGCGGACGGACGCCTTTTGTGTGGGGCGCCTTGAACGCGGCCAAAAAGCGCGGCGCGCACACCATTCTGCTGTGTTTCAACCCGCGCCTGCACATACCCAAGCCCCTTCAGCCCGACGTCATCATCGCGCCCAACGTCGGCCCTGAAGTGCTGACCGGCTCCACCCGGCTCAAATCCGGCACCGCCACCAAGATCATCCTCAACACGCTCACGACGCTGGCCATGGTGCGCATGGGCAAAGTGATCAGCAATTTGATGGTGGATTTGAATGCCTCCAACAGCAAGTTGCGCGAACGCGCCGTGCGCATCGTGCAGGCCGTCACCGGGGCCGACGCCGCCGCCGCGCAAAGCGCGCTGGAGAAATCCAAGTGGATCGTCAAAAGCGCCTGCCAGCGGCTGCGGTAGGTTGGTTCCGCCTTTTACACCACCTCCACCGGGCACTTGGGGATGGAGGCCAGAAAAGCCTGGCCGTACTTTTTAGTCAGGATGCGATTGTCCAGCACCACCACGATGCCGGTGTCGGTCTTGGCGCGGATCAGGCGGCCGATGCCCTGCCGGAATTTTAAAATCGCCTCCGGCAGGGAAAACTCCATGAAGGAATTGCCGCCCCGCGCTTCGATGGCTTCCAGACGCGCCTCGATCAAGGGATGATCCGGCACGGCGAAGGGCAGGCGCGTAATGATGACGTTGGAGAGCGATTCGCCGGGCACGTCCACCCCCTGCCAAAAACTGTCGGCCCCAAACAGGACGGAATCCACGTCGAGTTTGAATTTTTCCAGCATGAGCGAGCGCGGCGTGCCGGTGCCCTGCACGAAACATGCCACGCCCAGTTCGTCAAAGAACCGCTCCATCTGCCGGCCCACCTCCAGCATCAGTTTGAAATTGGTGAAGAGCACGAAAGCCTTCCCGTGTGTCAAACGCACAAAATGTGCGATCCAATGCACCAGGCTGGCCTGGTAGCCGACCTCGCGCGGGTCGGGCATCCTGGCCGCGACATAGATTTTCATCTGCCGCTCGTAGTCGAAGGGCGAACCGGCCTGCACCAGATTGGCCTCCTCCCCCCCCACCTGCCGGGCGAAGTACTGCAGCGGTGGCGCCGTGGCGGCGGCGCGCTTGGGCGCCTTGGCTCGGTCCGGCGGGACGGCCACGCCCAAAGTCGCGCTGGTCATCACGACGGACGTTTCCGTCTCGAACAAGCGTTCGCGCAGGAAATCGGCCACGTTGATGGGCGCGGCGTGCAGCGCCAGGTTGCGCTGCGTTTTGCCGCTCCGCTCCACCCAATAGACATGGCCGGGCGCGCCCTGGCTCAAAAAGACGGCGATGCCGACCCGCAATTCCTCCAGGCGCCGGTTGCATTCCGTCAACTCCTGCGCGGTGTCCTTGTCGTTGACAGTTTTGATCAACGCGCTGACCTCTTCCCGCACGTGCTGGAGCGACAGGGTCAGGCTGTCCGGCACCAGATCACAGTGCCGGACCCTCACTTCCGCCCACCGTCTGGCAGCCCGATCCGGTTCGCGGGCGGCGGCAATCTTGTCGCAGGCGTGCTCGACCGTCGTGAAAAACTTCTCCGACTCCTCCAGCGCGTCCTCGACCAGTTTTTCCTTGCCGCGGCGCAAGACGGTCAGCAGGCCCTTTTTGGTTTTCGGATGCCACAGCCGTTGCAAGCCGTAGCGCACCTGCGTGTTGGTCACGCCGATGCCAATGTGGCTGGAGGCGACCCGTTCGACCGTGTGGGCCTCGTCGAAGACGACAAAGTCGTTCTTGAAGAGCACGCCGCCGCTGGGTTCCTCCTCCTGGCCGCCCAGGAGCGTGAAAAAAAGCGTATGATTGAGCACCAGCACGTCCGCCGCCAGCATCTGGCCGCGCGCGCGCTGGTAAAAGCAGGGCTGCCCGCCGTTCTTGACAAAGTCCGAAGCGTGCCCGCATTGGCGCGGACTGCACAAGCCGCGTTCGGAACAGACTTGCTGCCAGACGTTGGGGGACGGCTCGATCTCGAAATCCGACAGGCTCCCGTCCTCGGTTTTGCGGGACCATTCCTCAATGCGCTGCAATTCCTGCATGTCCGGGGAGGTGAAAAGCTGCTCCCCCTGCTGGCGGACCTTGCTTAAACGCCGGGTGCAGAGATAATTGTTGCGGCCCTTGAGCATGGTGAAATGGAATTTGACCGGCAGAATCTGGGCCAGCATCGGCAGGTCTTTCTGGGTGAGTTGTTCCTGCAAATTGATCGTATGCGTCGAGATGACCGCCTTCTTGTGGCGCGCGACCGCGTAAAGAATGGACGGAATCAAATAGGCCAGGCTCTTGCCCACGCCGGTGCCGGCCTCGACAATCAGGTTCTCCCCGGCTTCCAGCGCGCGCGCCACCGCCACCGCCATTTGCTGCTGTTGCGGGCGAAACTCAAAGTTGCGCGCTTTGGACAGCAGCCCGGCCGGGGAAAAAATCTCCTCGATTTGCGGCACCAGGCTGGGCGGGGCGCCGGCGGTTTGTGGTTCGACCAGGCTGATCATGGGCGGCCCCGGCTTCAGCAGCCTCGCGCGCGGCGGGGAACGACTTCCTGCGCCGCCTTGTTCTTGACGATCATCCGGTCCGGCAGAATGCCGCGCCAGGCCACGTTGGGATACACCACCGACTCCCGGCCCAGGATGCTGCCCGGACTCAGCACGGCGTTGCAGCCCACTTCGCAATGGTCGCCCAGCAACGCGCCGAATTTGCGCAGCCCGGTGTCGAAGGGCCGCCCGTCCATTTCCACCGTGACGTTGCCGGAAAAGACCTTGAAGTTGGATATTTTGACTCCCGCCCCCAGATGCGCCTTGAAGCCGAGGATGGAATCGCCCACGTAGTTGAAATGCGGCGCCTGGGCCTGGTTGAACAGGATCGAATTCTTGACTTCGGTCGCGTTGCCCACCACGCAATCGTCGCCGATGACGACGTTTTGGCGAAGGTAGGCGTTGTGGCGAATCTGGCAATTCCGCCCAATGATGGCCGGGCCGAGGATCATCACGCCGTCCTCCAGCACCGTGCCCTCGCCGATGGACACCTGCTCGCCGATATAGGCCGTGCCCTCGCAACGATTGCGCAATTGCGGCCGCGCGCGGGCGGCCACATAACCGGCGATCCTGGCCAGCGCCTCCCAGGCGTACTGGCAGCCGTCAAACAGCGCGGCATGACCGGTTTGGGACAGATCAAACAATGTGCTCGGCTCGAACATCAGGCCGGCAGGGTACGCGCAGGCCCATCCGCTGCAAAGTTTAAAAGCAACTTCGTTCCGAACGGGGGGGGTGAGACAATAGTCTTCCAGCCATCTGCATCTGCCCAGGAGAACCTGAGGAAGGCGGAAAAAATAAAAAAACCGGCCATATTTGGTATGATTTAGTATGATTTGGTCATATTCACTTATATCCATTTCGTGCCAAACATTCGTAGCGCAGGTTTCTCCGGATTCAGAATCGGGAGAAACCTGCGCTACGAGACCCTTCGCGCGCTGAACTTTTTCAATACTCACCCGGCGATATTACCAGAACCCGTGGAATTACAAAAACCTACCGTAGGTTTTTAGGCGCGATTTTTTGGAGGGCAGGCGCATCCGCGAAACATCCTGAGCCTCAACGGCTTCCGGGACATAAAATCCCTAAAAATCGAAAAAACACGAAAAAAAGTGTCTCTTTTTTTGCAGCGGCCCCCCGTTTTTCTGCCAAATCGCCCCAAAAAAGGCCCTTTTTTTGCTGTCAGTACGTTTTTTAGGCCGCGGCCACGCGTGGCTTTGGCCATGATGGAGAGGAACTTGCGTCGGTTTCCATTCCCGGCGGTATTCGGCGGTATTCGGCGGTATTTCACCGGGGGCGAGCAACATTCTCCTGCACCTTCTGCCGCCTGAGACGGCCTGGAAGGACCTCGTTTGACCGGCAATATTTGCCGGTCTGGCCATGCCAATCAGCCTCAACTCGCCTTGGGGGTGGGTATCCCCCACCGATACTGACCGTTACTTACCGATCCGGTTTGCCCGCTTTGACGCCTTTGCCGTAAAAAGCGCAAGGTGCATGTACCTGCATGTACCTGCATATACCTGCATTTTGTGGGGGTGAAGCCGCCGGTTTTCGCACCTTTATGCACCCAGTTATGCACCTTGCCAGTTTCTTTTGCACTGCAATCTGTCGGAATCGCGCATTTCCGAGAAGAATTGGCAGGGGAATGAGAGGCAGGGGAATAATTTCAAAATGTTGTCTTTTGTCCATTCCCCATTCCCCATTCCTCTGCCTCTTATTCCTCTGCCAATCATTCCCTTGCCGCACCTCTTCGCTTTGGTTGCGGCTTTGCTGCGCTGGGTCTTTTGCGCTTTTTAGCGGCCATTCCTGAATGCTTTGCCGCGAAGAGGCGCAAGATTCGCAAAAAACTTTGCCCAAGGTCAATTCAGGTCAAATTGGCCTTACCCCTACGAATCTTACGACGGTAGGGCGACGCTCCCGCGGAGCCATCCCCTTTTCCAAGAACCACCTACCGGGACAATTGCAAAATGTCAAAGAACACGGCGCCGGGCGCCTCAACGGCACAACACTACCACCATTAGATGGGAATTCAAGTGGATATATTCAACAAGATGCAATTTATTTTCCGCCAAACCAAGGGAACAGAACCACGGATGGCGCGGATCGCACGGATTGGGAACCGACCGGAAAGCGCCCCCTGCACCCGTGTCATCCTGAAATCCGTGGTAAAATCCCCGCCACCCCGCCGAGCCTCATGGTGGCGCCGCCAACGTCACCTATCGCCTGCAAAAGGACTGCCGAAATGATTTTGACAAAATCGGCCCTTTCGGCCATGCTCTTCCAAGACTTTGCAATGGAACCAATTGGGTCTATGGCCGTGAAAACGACAAGAAAGCCGTGCGTGGCAATCCAGGAGCGCCCGCGACGGGGCGGGGGACAAAACAAGCCCGGCCAGAGGGGATCCGGCCGGGCCTGCTTAAGAAACGCTTTTATCAAAGGTGTATCCGCATGGCGGATAGGGAACCAGTTTGCGTTATCTAACTTTGTCTTGATTCCAATTAAGACGCGAGAAATCTAGGCTTTTCAAACCATGAATGCAAGCGAAAAAAATCAGGGTGGGGCCAAATTGGAACTGGCCTTCGATGTCGGCCACAGTTCCATCGGTTGGGCGGTGCTGCAACCTACAGCCACTTCCCAACCCAACATTTTAGGGTGCGGCGTTGTCACGTTCGGTGCTAATGATTGCCTTGCCAGCAAACGCCGCGACTACCGCCGTCAACGCCGCCACGCCCGTTCCACCCGCCACCGCATTGAGCGCATGGAACAACTGCTCGCCTTTCTCAAGGTTTTGACGCCGGAACAAGTCAAGGAAAAACATCAACAAGCAGGCGGCCATTCCGCCCCGTGGTTCTTGGCCGCGCGCGTCCTCGCGAGCAATGGTGTCGCAAAACATTTGCTTGATTGGCCTAAACTTTGGGACGTGCTACGCTGGTATGCCCACAATCGTGGTTACGACGGGAACCGACGCTGGAGCGCGCAGGAGGAAGAGACGCGCTCTGAAGACACCGAAAAAGAAAAGGCAGCCAACGCGCTCATGAAAGATCACGGCACGCACACAATGGCTGAAACTCTGTGTAAAGCACTCGGTCTTGAACCGCTGGGGCAGAAACAAGCGTCCCGCGAAAACTTCAAAAGCCTCAACGCTGCATTTCCCCGCTCCATCGTTGAACAAGAAGTGCGTCGCCTGTTGGAATATCACCGAGAGAAATTGCCTGCCATTAACGACATATTGCTTAAAAGCATTTTTGAGGATTGGCACGCGGCACAAGTTCCTAATTTGAAATTGCCGGCTCGCTATCAGGGCGGCCTGCTGTTTGGCCAGCTTGTTCCTCATTTTGATAATCGCATAATCAACACCTGCCAGATGACGGGAGGAAAAGTCCCTGGCAGAAACTGCCTTGAGTTCCTCAATTACCGATGGGCAATGACCGTAGCAAACATAGCCATCGGTTTTGCGAATGAGACTTACGTGAATGAAGACAAGCTCCGTCCGCTAAATCCAACGGAAAGAACCAAAATTGATGCGGCCGCCCAAAGGCTCGGTTTTCTCAAGCTCGAACCAGACAGACCGGGCAAGGATGGTCTCGTTCGAAAAGGGAAAAATGAATTGCGGGACATCGTCGTCGCTGAAACTAAATGTGACCGGCACAATTTGGACACACTCCTTTTCACTGATGAGTACAGGGAGTCGCTTAAACTCACACCCATAGCGGGCGACACAACGGCCTTTCGAATTGCATGGGCAAGCTTTGGAGATCCACAACACGACGCGATGGGACGTTATCACGATGATCCGCTCCGCCACCGTTTCACGACACAATTGTTCCGTGGCCAACGGGAAAAGCCAAAAGTGCTGACCTTACGTGAGATAATAAGGCAACTGGAAAGCCTTGAAAAAGTGGAAGTTGTTTTACAAATCCGACAGGGCGTTGAACTGGAAGCAAAGGGAAAGAAGCGTGAGGCTGAAGTGCTCCCCATTGCCTAGACAATTTTTTGGGTGATGTTAGATGGTGCAATTCTTGGTCAACCTGTGACGTCATTAGCAAGTTAAAGAAGCAGGGGGGCGAGCTGCG
>Ga0224555_1002504_pt1 | contig 21354 bp, 19 predicted proteins | sample 714S23034metaG_FD_180687 | JGI IMG/M metagenome (GOLD analysis project Ga0224555, IMG submission 180687) | Peat soil microbial communities from Stordalen Mire, Sweden - 717 S2 30-34 | ecosystem: Environmental > Terrestrial > Soil > Wetlands > Peat | place: Sweden: Norrbotten County, Stordalen...
AGGTGGTGCGCGAGGGCGGAAGCGAAAGCCTCCTGAAATCCGTCACCATCACCTTTCCGCACGGCAGCCGCGTCATGGCCGTGCCCGGCAAGCCGGAGACGGTGCGCGGCTTTAGCGCCAACGTGCTGTTCACCGAGTTCGCCTTTTTCGAGCAACCGGAGCAGACGTGGCGCGCGGTCTATGGCAGCACCGCCAATTCCATGCGCGGCGGCCCCAAAAAAATCCGCATCATCACCACGCCTAACGGCCTCGGCGGCATGGCTTACGCCCTTTGGAATAAAAACTATCAAACAAGGGATAATGGAAAATGGAAAAGGGACAACGACGTTGTCAATTCTCCATTGTCAACTGTCCATTGCCCCGTTTGGTCCTGCCATTTCGTGGACATCCACGCCGCCGTGCGCGACGGTCTGCCGGTGGACATCGCCGACCTCAAGGCCGGCATGGACGACCCGGAAGGCTGGGCGCAGGAGTTCGAGTGCCAGTTCCTCGACCTCCAGGCAACCCTGTTGCCCTACGAACTCATCGCCACCTGCGAATCGCCGGAAGCCGGCATCCAGACTAACCCGATGGCGTGGGGAACAACGGGCCATGGCCCCATCGTGCTGGGGCTGGATTACGCGCGGAAAAAGCACCTGAGCGTGTGCTGGGCCGCGCGAAAGCTGGGAGACGTTCTCCACACGCTGGAAGTCCTGGAGATGGCCGACCTGCCCACGCCCGAACAAATCGCCATTCTCCGACCCAGAATCCGGGCGGCCTCCAGAGTGTGCCTGGACGTCACCGGGTCGGGGACGGGGATGGGGGATTATCTGGTCAAAGAGTTTGGCGAGTGGGACCCCGGCAAACACAAGACCGGCAAAATCGAACTGTGCAACTTCACCAACGAGTTCAAAAACTCCCTTTGCTCGAACATGAGGCAGTCCTTTGAGCTTCGAGGGGTGAGAATCCCGGTCAGCCGGGCCGTGCGGGAGGACCTGCATTCAGTGGCGCGGGTGGTGACGCCGTCGGGCAACATCAGTTACCGGGCGCAATACACGCCCGACGGCCACGCCGACCGGGCCATGGCCCTGGCGCTGGCCATCCGAGCCGCCAGCCAACAAAGGCCGCGGTGCAGCATACAGGTTATACCGAGAGATTGGTCCGGGGAAGGGCTTTCCGTAGCTCAGAGGAACATGGAAGCGATGAACCGAAGAGCCTTCCAGAGATGGGGAATCAAACCGCCGCCACGATAAATCAATCGGAAACCACCGCGCCAGTCACACAAATACCAGCTTCCGAGGACTGAATGACCCGAACGGGGATCCGCCGTCGCAAAGCTTTGGCGGGACAAGCGGGCGCGCGCCGTCAAAGGCTCTTCCGCCGGGCTTGTCCCCCTTGTCACCAGTACTGGTGACTTTCGCGATTGCGGGGATGGGGTATGCTGTTGACCGTTGACAGGGCGAAATGCGGGTTTTGTTTCCGTGTGTGTCGCAAGCGTGATGTCCGCCGCGCTGCCCTGGGTGACGAAAAGAATTTAACTTTGTTCTCAGTCGGAAGGGCCGGGCCAAAAACCCGGCCCTTCTGATTTTTTTTGCGGATTAAACGCACGACCCTGCCGGGACGGCGGCGGGCAGAGGATCGCCCACGGGCAACGCGGCGGGCAGCGGGACGAATTCCTCGATCTGCCGCCACAACACGGAGAAATCTTTGTTGACATCGCCGCTCAGGCAGTCTGTCACCGCGCCGGCGGCGTCCGGGTATTTGTTGGTCAGGGTGCGGAAACTGAATTTGGGGTGGTAAAAGGCATAGACCAGCCGGCGCATGTTTTCGACCCCTTCACGAATCGTGCGGGCGTAGCCGGCGAATCGTTCCGCCGAAAAATCCCGCTCCACGACGGCCTGGTGTATTTCCTCCCCGGCCAGCGCGCCGCTCTTGAGGGCCAGCATGACGCCGGAGGAAAAAACCGGGTCCAAAAAGCAAAAGGCGTCCCCCGCCAGCAGCAGCCCGTCGGTGCCGCAATGGCGGGCGTGATGCGTATATTCGCTGATCAGGCGGTACGGGCCGGTCTGCTGCCCACAGGCCAGGTGCTGCTGAATCCATTGGTTCTCCTCCACCGCCCGCTTGAAAATGGCCTCCGGTTCCTTCACCCCGTCCCGCGTCAAGTATTTTCCTTCCGCCACCACGCCGACGCTGACCATGTCGTTGTGTTGCGGGATGTACCAGAACCAGCCTTTCTCCGGGACGTAGGCGACGGTGGTGGCGCCGGCGTCAAGGCCTTCGTCGCGCTGGGCGCCCCGGTAATAAGTCCAGACGGCGATTTTGTTCAGATGCGGGTCGGGCATGCGCCAATGGTTGCGCACGGCGCTGAAGGCCTCCTTGCCGGAGCAATCCAGGGTAATGGGCGCGCGATACTCCACGACGGCCCCGTCCCGCGTCCGCGCGCGCACGCCGGCAACGGGCAGGCCGTCCCTGAGCAACTCCAGGACGGTCGTTTCCTCCCTGACCATCGCTCCTTTCTCGCGGGCGTTGTCCAGCAGCATTTGATCGAACTCCGAGCGCAACACCTGCCAGGTTTGGGCGACGGTGTCGCGGTCGTAACGGTTGAAGAAATAGAACGGCTGGCTGGCCCGCCCGGAGGGCGAGACAAATTGCACGCTGTACTTCTTGACAAAGGCGGAAGCGCGCATCTTGTCAATCAAACCCAGCCGTTGCAGGGGCTGGAACGTGAACGGCAGCAGCGATTCGCCAATGTGGTAGCGCGGAAACTTCTCGCGTTCCAGCACCAGCACGCGATGGCCGTATTCGGCCAGAATGGCGGCGGCGGCGGAGCCGGCGGGTCCGGCCCCGATGATGAGAGCGTCGTAGTGGGTTTGTTCTTTCATGTCAAGCAGGGGGCAGGATTTCCACGATCTCGGCCAGCGGACGGGACCAGGAATCCACCAGGGTGTTGCGGCGCCCGTAAAGAATGTGCGAGCCGCTCAGACCCAGGGCGCGGTTAATAAAGTCGTCCGACCGGACGCGCAAATAGAGATGCGGCCGGCTGTAAAAATCAACGCCGGCGCCGGTCAGAATCCGTCCCAGCGGCTGGCGTTCGCGCAGGATTTCCCGGCGGACCTCGGCGGGAAAAAGGTCGAGCATGATTTTGATGGCCCCGAACTCCACCCGCCGTCCGTTCTCTTCCAGGCGCAACGCGACCTCGCGGCAATACTCGTTCTCCACCGTGTGGCGCGCCAGCACCTCGACGCGCAGCCTCTTGCGATAAAAGCTTTCCAGCGTCGAAGTCATGTCGCTTTCATGCGCCAGCAGCGCGCGTTGCGGCTGCGGTATTTCCTCCGGCTCCGCCCGTTCGATGGGCGGCACGACTTCCCCGCGCAGGGCGTAAAATTCATCCAGCGGATAAAGGCCGCAAACAAGCGGCGGCGGGCAAGCGGGAGCCAAGGTGTTTTCGTTCGTATTCAGGCGTACCTCGCGTTCTTGTGCTCGGGGAGGAAAAATTCGTGCAACAACCGGTCCACTTGCAGCAGACCTTCGCGGTTCAGCGCCACGGCCTCGCCCTCGACTCCGCCAAAACCCCAGTCGCGCAACGCTTGCAACGGCCGGGCGAAACGAAGGCGCGGGTCCACCCCGAATTTCCGCTGGAAATAACCGCAGTCGGTCCGGCCCAACTTGAGTTGTAAAATAAATTCGCGGATCAGGCGCTCGTCCGCGTTGGGAGTCAAGGCGCGGAAGACGGGCAATGTTCCGGCCTGCACGGCTTTGACGTAAGGCTCGAAATCGTGCAGGTTCTGGCAATGCGTTCCCTGCAAATGTCCGAAGGAAGCCACCCCCAGGCCGATCAAATCCGCCCCCGCCCACAGCCGGTCGCGATAAACGAAGCGCGTCTTTTCCTTGTTCTTGACTGCGGTGTAGGCGCTGCCGACGGTGTAGCCGGCCCGCTCCAATTCCGCGAAGGCCCAGGCGACCCAGGCGCGTTTGGTGTCCCAATCGGCCACGGGCGCCGCCAGTTTGCCGGCGGCCTTCATTTCCTTGTAAATGTCGGTGTTGTAGGGGACTTCCATTTGATAAATCGTCACGCTGTCGGGCGACATCTCGATGGTTTTGCGGACGCATTCCTTCCAATTGGCTTCGGTCTCCTCGACCATGCCGGCGATCAGGTCTATGTTGATTTGCGGAAACTCCAATTCGCGCGCATAAGCGTAGGCGCGGGCGATTTCCTTGCTGTGATGGGCGCGGCCGTTGACCTCCAGGATGTGATCGTCAAAATTTTCCACGCCCAGGCTCAACCGCGTCACGCCCATGTCGCGAATGGCCTTGAGCTTGTGGCTGGTCAAGGTGCCCGGCTCGCATTCGAAGGTGACCTCCTCCGCCTCGTCCCAGGGAATCAACCGCTTCATCCCATCGGTCAGATATTGGAGTTGATCCACCGAAAGGTAGGAGGGCGTGCCGCCGCCAAAATAAACGAAATTGGCCTTGCGCCCGCTGATGGCCGGCTTGCCCGCGTAAAGGGCCAATTCTTTCAGCGCGCCTTCGATGTAACCCCGAATGGCCGACGAATCCTTGTCGGTATAGACCTTGAAATAGCAAAAATGGCAGCGTTTCCGGCAGAAGGGAATATGGAGATAAACACCGAGCGGCGTCTGGCTGGCCGGGGGCCGTTCCAGGGCCGCGAAGACATCCGGCACAAATTCGGGTTTCCAAAAGGAAAAGGGCGGATAATTGGAGACGAAGTAATTGCCGGCCATCGTCTGCTTTGGCGGCGCCGGGTTGGGCGGGGCTGCTGACTCGGTCGTGGTCATAGTTCGTGCGCTCTATCAATCTGTCTCATGCAAAAAGTGGCTTAACTTTTCTGTCCGAAGCAATAGACGCCGCCGTCGTCGGAACCTATCACTATTTTTTCATCCGCCACGGCGGGGGAACTGCCCACCGCCTGGCCAATCTCGTAAGACCAAAGCTGTTTTCCGTCTTTCAACGACACCATATAGACCGTGCCGTCATCCGATCCGAAGACGACCTGGCCGCCGGCCACCACGGGCGAACTCTCGATTTTGCCGCCCGTGGGAAACTTCCAAAGCCCCTTTCCCTCGGCGCGATCCACGCAATGGAGCGCCTTGTCGTGTCCGCCAAAAACGACGCGGTCCTCCGTCACCGCCGCCGCCGCCATGTAAGGAAAGTCCAGGTCCTTGTAGCGCCATAGGACCTTGCCCTGGTTGATATCCACGCATAAAAACTCATTTTCATAGTGCCCGAAATAGGCGCGTCCGCCGGCCAGCGCCGCCGAGGCCGCAATGTAGGCCCCCGCGTCAATTTCCTTGCTCTTCACGCCCGTGGCCACGTCCACCACGTGAACCAGCGCGTCGCACCCGCCAAAGACGGCCTGGCCGCCAGCCACGGCGCACGAACCGTTGATGTAATTGCCCGTTTCAAAAGTCCAGATGACGGCGCCGTTGGTGGCGTTGAAACAGTAAAGCTTGAAATCGTAGCTTCCGACCAGGATGCGCGGCGGGCCGTCGCCGGACGGCGCGGCATTGGCCGAGGCGAGAATTTTGCCATCCGTGGCGTATTTCCAGAGCAATTGACCGTTGGAGGCGTTCATGGCGTAAAAAATGCCCTCGACGCTGCCGGCGAAGATGGCGTTATTGGCCAGCAATGGCGGCGCCTGCACGGCCGAGCCGGCCTTGAACGCCCATACTTCCCGTCCGGCGCCCAACTCCAGCGCGTGAACCTGCCCGTCGTTGGAACCGATGAAAACCTTGCCCCCGCCGATGACGGCGGAAGATTTGACCGGGCCGCCCGTCTTAAAAGTCCAGAGCAGGGCGGGCTTGGAAGGCAGCGAGCCGGCGGCCACGCCCGTCAAGGCGGGATTGCCCCGGAAAACAGGCCACCCGGCGGCGCGGGCGGAAGCGCCCAGGCAGCACATCATCAACATGATGCCGCCGCGCAACAACGCCACCAGCGCACGACTTTCCGTCAGTTCCATGATACAATTATTTGGCCGCGCAGAACATCGCCCATCCCCGCGCCTTTGGCAACCGGAATAATACTTACACGTAGTATGTCGTGCCGCCCTTCGCGCCTTGCGCACCCATGGTCTTGAGCAGCGCCATGATGATCGCGTAAACCTGTTCCTGCTCGGAAGGCAGTAATTGCCTCAATTTTTCAAGCAAATCTCTCTCGCGCGGGCTAAGACTGGCGGTTTCCGGTTTGGCGTCGGCAGGGGCTTCCTTCAATTCGAAGGTTTGCGCATTGATGAGGTCGGGGCGTTCGCTGGCGATGATGAGCTTGAGCAACTGCATCATAGTCTGGGTCGGTTTATTGGGGTGATCGGGATTGACCAGATGGTTAATCGCGCTGGGGGTCTTGCGCAGTCGCCGCGCCGCCTCCGTTTGCGACCATCCCATCAGCTCCATCAGCCTTTTGAATTCCGCTTTCTCAGGATCCATGTCAAAGAATAGTTATTAGATACTATTATTCCGTTTAAGTTATCTGATAATACAGTATTATCTGGTAACAATATGAAGGTGTCTTCGGCAAATTGCAACAGAAAAAGTGCAACCGTCAGCAGCTTGGACCTTCTTTGACAGATTTATCGAACATCATACATTTATTGACATTATATCATACTCTGCTAGAATAATTGCATGAAAATAACAGTGGATATTCCGGAAAATGATATGAAGGATATCCTGCGGTTTTCCGGCGAAAAAAAGAAAGGGCCGGCCATCGTCAAGCTGGTCGCGTCGCAACTCCTGCTCCGACGACGGCGCGAGCTTTCTGATGAAGTCATGGCCGGAACATTTCGCGTGGAATTGCCGGACTGGGAAGAATCCCGCAAGTGCGAGCGTGAGGAGAATCCGTGGACTGCTTGATTGATACCTGCGTCTGGATTGACCACCTGCGCCAAGGCACTCCCGAACAAACCAGGCAGTTGGCCAGTGAAGTCCTCAACCGCCCTGACGCCGTGGTCTGTGAGCTTGTTTGGTTTGAACTGCTGCGCCAGTGCCCGAAATCAGAGCGCATGGGGATCGAAAAGCGGTTGCTCACATTTCCCATGCTCTCCACCCCCGCCGACTTGTGGCCCAAGGCGACCGTTCTTGGCCAGCAATGCCGGGATGCGGGCGTCCAGGTTGGCGTGACCGATCTTCTGATGGCCACTCTCTGCCAGCATCACGAGGCGGCACTCGTCACTTTTGATCGCCATTTTTCGCTTTTGGCCGGCGTGATAGGTTTTGAGACGGAGATACTCCAACGCCCGGCCTGAGCGGGGGATTCATTCAGCAGGCATGGTTGAATCCTCGTTGTCACGAGCCACCGGACCACTCTTCATCCAGATCATCAAGATGCCGACATCCGAGGGCGACACGCCGGAAATCCTGGAGGCTTGGCCAAGCGTCGCGGGTTGAATCTTGGCCAGCTTCTGGCGGGCTTCGGTGCGAAGACTCGGCACTTTGGCGTAATCCATCCACGGTGGGATTTGTTTGTCCTCCAGCCCCTTCATCTTGGCAACTTCGATTTCCTGGCGGGCGATGTAGCCTTCGTACTTCAATGCGATATCGACTTGCTGGATGACTTCATGGGGAAGTTTGTCGTCGCGGCTCGGCAAGTCGGCGTAATTGACTTCCGGCCGGCGCAGCCATTGGGCAAGTGTTTCGGAACCGGATCGAGTCTTCTCCAGACGGGCCAACTCCCCTTCGATTTCAGATTCCTTTGTTTCAAACTTTTTGAAGTTTCGTTCGGGCAGCAGGCCAATGTCGTAGCCGAACTGCGACAGGCGAAGATCGGCGTTGTCCTGCCGCAGCAACAGACGATACTCCGCGCGCGACGTGAACATCCGGTATGGCTCAATCGTCCCTTTTGTGACCAAGTCGTCAATCAAGACGCCGATGTAAGCCTCGTTGCGCCGAAGAATGACGGGCGGGCGGTTTTGCACACGGCGGATGGCATTGATGCCCGCGATGATCCCTTGGGCACCCGCCTCTTCGTAGCCGGACGTTCCGTTGATTTGGCCGGCCAGAAAGAGGTTGCGGCAGACCTTGGTCTCAAGCGAGGAGTGAAGTTGCGTCGGGAAGGCAAAGTCATACTCGACCGCATAAGCCGGACGCATGATCTCGGCGTTTTCGCAACCGATGATGGAACGGACCATCTCCACCTGCACCTCGAATGGCAGACAGGTGGAAAAGCCGTTGACGTAAATTTCATCCGTGGCGATCCCCTCCGGTTCGAGGAAAAGCTGCTGGCGCTCCTTTTCTGGAAATTTGACGATCTTGTCCTCAATGGATGGACAATAGCGCGGCCCGATCCCTTCGATGACCCCCGAGTACATGGGCGATTTGTGGAGATTGGCCCGGATAATCCTGGCTGTGGCGTCGGTTGTATAAGTAATGAAACATGGCAGTTGGCCATTAATCTGTTGCAGAATGGAGTCTTGAGGATACTTGCCCGATTGTTCCACGTGGAACAAATCGTCCTTCCAATACGTGAAATACGGCACAGGTTCGTCTCCCGGCTGAACCTCCGTCTTGGAAAAATCAATGCTCCGTCGAAGAAGCCGCGGCGGCGTTCCTGTCTTGAGGCGGCCAAGTTCAAGCCCAAGCTCCTTGAGCGAACCGGATAGTCCCATAGCTGCCGCCTCCCCGGCGCGTCCTCCCGACTGTTGGTTGCTCCCAATGTGCATCAACCCCCGCAAGAATGTTCCCGTCGTAATAACCACTGTCGCGCCATGGTACTCCACCTCCAGGGTCGTTTGGATTCCGTAAGCACCCGCATCGTTGCGCAAAATGGTGGCAACCTGGCCTTGCTTCACATCCAGATTAGGCTCCCGTTCACAAATCCACTTGAGACGGAATTGGTAAGCTTTCTTGTCACACTGAGCGCGCGGCGCCCACACAGACGGCCCTCTTTTGGTGTTGAGCATCCGAAACTGCAAGCCCGTCATATCCGTGGCTTTTCCCATCTCCCCGCCAAGAGCGTCAATTTCCCGCGCCAAGTGACCCTTTGCGAGACCGCCAATGGCCGGATTGCAGGACATTTGGCCGATGGTGTCCGCGTTGATCGTCAGCAACAAAGTCGAGCCGCCCATGCGCGCCGCCGCCAAGGCGGCCTCGACACCGGCGTGCCCGCCCCCAACCACGATCACATCATACTTTTTAGGATAAACAAACATCATCGCCAGGTGGAAGGTAAACGCAAACCGCCCGCAAGCCAACCCCGGAACTTACCAAGGGAGACAGGAAACCGGAAGGAGCCTGTGTGTCAAGCGCATTACTAAATAACTATTTTTCATGTAACTACACATTGTAACGCAGTTAAGCCGCGCCCGCCCATTATACCACGTTACTGTGTTTGTACGTCATTAAATGCACAAATGCCGCGCCGCTCAAAAAAACGGGTTGTGCGCCTTCTCCTCCCCCACCGTCGTCAGCGGGCCGTGGCCGGGGCACAGCAGCGTTTCGTCCGGCAGGGAAAGAATCTGCTCGCGCGCCTTTTGCCGCGCCAGGTCCCACGACTGATTCCCCCGCCCGATGGAGCCGGCAAACAGCGCGTCGCCCACCAGCGCCGCGTGCGGGGCGTCGTCGGGCCAGTTGCCGATAATATAGGTGACACCGTCCTCGGCGTGGCCGGGGGTGTCCCGGTTGGTCAGCCGCAGGCTGCCCAGATGGGTGAAATCGTTGGCCCGGTTGCGGTGCTGGGGCGGGGCGCTTTTGGCGTTGGTGTGCAAATGGACTTTGGGGAATTTCGCGCGCACGGCCCCCATGGCCGCCACGTGATCCTCGTGCGTGTGCGTCAGAAACAAGTGCCGCAACTCCAGGCCGTTGTCCTGGATCAATTGAAAGACCGGCGCGGCGTCCCATCCCGTGTCAAACAAAGCCGCCTCGCGCGACACCTCGTCCCATGCCAGGTAACAGTGAACCGTCAGGTCGTTGGCGGTGGTCGTGATCCGCCGCAACTCGCGCCACAGGGAAAGATCGCGCGGAGCGGGCAGCCAACCCCCGGCGATGCGCGCCAGCTTGGCGCCGTTGAGTCCAATGGCCTGGCCGAGGACCTGAAATTGAACGGCTGCGGCCGCGCGGCCCGTTTCTTCCAGGGTGTCGTAGTCCGCCTCCGACAATCCCGCCGCCCGCGCGGCCAGGCCGGCCGCCACGCCGCAAGCCTCGCGTCCTTTGCGAATAATATCCCCCACGTGATCATCCAAAGTCATCCTTCAATGGAACACTGAAACACGCGCGTTATCAAACTTTGGTTTCGCTCCAGTCGCGAGCCGTGTCTTCCGACAATCGTTCCAAATAACGCGCGGCCTGGCTTTGGGCGCGTTGCAAGTTCGCCCTCTCCGTGAGCGCGCCCGTGCGCGCGAACAGGCCGCTCTCCCGCACCGATTCCTCCACCACCCCGGCCAATCCAATGCACGGCACCCCGCGGCGCGCGCATAGAAGGGCGATTTGTCCCACGCCTTTTCCCATCCGCGTCTGCTCATCCATCGCTCCTTCTCCCGTGATGACCACATCCGCCGCGCGGAGGCGCTGTTCCAGCCGCGCGTAGCGGGCGAAGAGATCAAAACCGGACTCGATTTCCGCCCCGGCAAACGCGGTCAAACCAAAGCCCAAACCGCCGGCCGCGCCCGCCCCGGCCGCGTTCGCGCCCCCGATACCGTGCTGCTCTTGCAGCACGGAGGCCAATCGTCCGAGGCATTTCTCTGTCAACTCGAACTCCTCCCGGCGCAGTCCTTTTTGCGGCCCGTAAATCCGGGAACAGCCGCGCGCCCCCAGCAGTGGATTGCGGACATCCACGGCGATGACCAGGCGCGGTTTGAGCGGCGCGGCGGGCGCGCGGATTTCGGATAATTCGCTCGTTTGCCACCATTCCTCCAACGCCTCGCCGTCGTGGCCGAAAAATTCCCAGCCCAGCGCGCGCGCCAGGCCGAAGCCGCCGTCGTTGGTCGCGCTGCCGCCGAGGCCGATGACGCAGTTGCGCGCTCCGGCCTTCTCCACCGCCCGCAGAACTTTTCCAAGACCGAAGGTGTCAAGCTGAAAAGGATGAAAGCCCTTTCCGGCCAGCATGGCCAGGCCGTTGACTTTGGCCGCTTCAAGGATGGCCGTCCTGGTTTTCGCCTGCCACCACCAAACACAGCGCAGAGGACGATGCGCCGCGTCAAGCGTCGTCACGCGCCGGGGCGCCGCGCCGAGCAAGCCGCTGAGGACTTCGCCAAAGCCGTCGCCGCCGTCGCTCATGGGGAGCACGTCGGGGGAATCCTTGGGGCGCGCTTTGCGCCAGCCGCGGACGATGGCCTGGGCGGCTTGCCGGGCGGTCAAGCTGCCCTTGAATTTGTCCGGCACAATGAGAACGCGCATGGCCTGTTTCATCGTCATTGGCCGGCTTCGTAATCGTGGGCCGCCCGCCGAAGCTGTTCCGGCGTCCAGCGTCCCGGATGAACCGCCACGCGGTACCGCAGCACAAGCGTTTCTCCGGGCGGGAGCGTTTTGGCTTGGCAGGTGATGACAGCCGGGCTGATGTAGTACATGGGAGGATTGTTGACAACGTACCAGGGGGTCGGACTGTTGAGGTTGGCGGCGTTATCCAGAAAGGCCGCGCCCGCCGCGCGTCCGCCAACGACCCCCGAAAAATCCAGCGCCGGCGCCGTGCCGCGAAAACGCTTGTTCTCGTATTTCACCGGCCCGTCATACGTGATGACTTGCGCCTCCAGCAAATCTTCCGCCCCGCGCATTCCCAAGCCGGCGTAGCCGCCGGGCTGGTTGATTCCTTTTTCGTCCACCGGGGGAGTGCGATCCAGCACGGCTTTGCCGCCCACGGCGCGAAAGGTCATGTCCCAATCCAGATGATACGCGCCGGTTTGGTCCGGCGGCGAGACGGTGATGACACGATGTTCGGCCAGGACGACGGGACCGTTGGTGGGATGATACTCCAAGTCCAGGACAAGGCGGGCGGAGAAGTCCGGCCGGGTTTCCAACAGCGGGGGGCGCCACTGGGTTTTGCCTTCCGGCAGGCCGGTCTTTTTATCTTCCTCCCAATAATTGACTTTGTTGATGTATTTCCAGGAAAACCACAGACCGCGATGCCAGGGATGGTCCTTGGGCCGGTAGCAACTGAGCGCCGGCCCGCCCGCCACCGCCAGCGGATGAAAACTCGGTTTGGTTTCGTTGGTCCCAAAGTTGAACCGCCAGACCATCCGCCCCTCCTGCCGCAATGCCAGCGATCCGGGCTGCCGATCCCAATCCAGCCCGGCGCCGGCGGGCGCGAATGGGCCTCCCATAGCCAGCAACAAGACCAACACTAATCGCTTTATGCTCAGTGGAAAAAATATAGTGCTGCCGGCAACCGCGGGCAAGATGGAAGCATCCTTTGTTGCCAGCCGGGGAAACGCTTGAATTATCCGCTGACGTTGCCGCTGGCGGGGTGAAAATCCACAGGCATCATTCTTCCTTGCGGGGGCCCGCCGCTGTGTTAGACTTTACGTTGAAATGAGAACGGTCGAAGCCATCATCCAGCCCAGTGGCGAGGTCCGGCTGGTCGAGCCGGTGCATGTGCGGTCCCCCAGGCGCGCGCTGGTGACTATCCTTGAAGAGGAGCCGCAAGAGCAGGACGCCGCCCTGTTGAGTGAGCCAGCGTTGGCGGAGGATTGGAATCGTCCCGAGGAGGATGCCGCGTGGACACACTTGCAGCCGGGTACGTCGTCATAGTTCACTTCCCCTTCTCCGATCTTACTGCCTCCAAATTGCGGCCGGCGGTCGTGTTGGCTGATGCGGGGCGGGACGATTGGATTCTGTGTCAAATTACCAGCAAGCCTTATGGCGACACGCACGCCATCAGGCTGGAGGACGGCGACTTTGCCAGCGGCTCATTGCGACTCACCAGTTTCGCACGCCCCGGCAAGTTGTTCACGGCCCATGCCAGCCTTGTGGCCGGAAAAGTCGGCGAGTTGAAGGCCGACAAGTTCGCCGCCATCCGCGACGCCGTAAAACGGGTGATTGGTACCCAATAACCTCGCTCCCGCGTTCTCTTAGCGCATCGGCAATGGAATTTAACACCGTCTGACATTCAAAATTTATGGAACCTCCCGCAATGGCCCGTCCACCCGGCAACGAGAAAATCTGGAGCATGCTGAGTCATCTCTCCGTGTGGTTCACCCCTTTCCTTGGCATCGTGCTGCCCGCGATAGTCTATCTGGCGATGAGGCATGAATCGCAGTACCTGGCGGCCAACGCGAGGGAAGCGTTGAATTTCCACCTTTCCCTCATCATCTACGCGGTATGCTGCATCCCGCTGGTGTTCATCGTCATTGGCATCCCGCTGTTGATCCTCCTCTGGGTCGCCTCGGTGGTTTTGTCCATTGTGGCCGCCGTGAAAGCCTCCGATGGCGGCTGCTATCATTATCCACTGACGTTGCCGCTGGTGGGGTGAAATGGCAGATGGTAGTGTCAAACTATGATGGGTTCACTCCGGTGGCGACGCCAAAATCCCCCTCGGCAGGGCGAGACTCCTTGGCTGCCATAGCCAGGCAACGGCGGGCGTCGAGCCGTGACTTTTTTCCACGAAATCGAGTCCGCCTTTCCCGGCGGGGCGCAAAAACCGCATTGCCCTTGCGCCCGCCCCACGCGCCCAAACAGGACTGGATTCAGCGGCCTGGGCTACAGGCCGAGTGGAAGTTGGTGTCAGCCTGATTGGAATCGAACCCGTGCTTGCACGGACAGGGCTGAAAAAGCGCATTGCCCTCGCGCCCGCGCCACGCGCAATCGTCATCCTCTAATTTTCATGGGAAAAAGTCACGGCTCGCCGAAGGCGCGCCGGGATAAGTATTATTAAGCATGGTTACGGTATGGCCAATGTCAATAAGTCAATTTAATAGTTTCCGTCGTGGAGCGCCGGCGGGGGGCGCATTTTATGCGTAAATGACTCATTTTCAATGACTTGGGACTTAGCCTCAACATTTGACGTACTAATGACGCAATGCTAAGTTAGGAGCGTGCATCTTGTAAGTTACAGCACAGTGGCGGTGTCGAATTGCTTCGGCAGCGCCGCATCGTGGGCAATCAAGGAGCTTAATTCGCGGAGTGTAAAATGAGTGAATCCATAATGACACCGCCAGCCGGCGGCGGCACGCCACAAGTGTCGAAAGTATCCGAAGCCGTCATCCGTTTTGCCGGCAATTCGCAGGATGGCATCCAGGCCATTGGCGGTTTGCTGGCCCGTCTGGCCGGGCGCAGCGAACAAGAGGTCATGACTTTTATGACCATCCCGGCCACCATTTCCGGGGGGGCTTCGATCTTCCAGGTGCGCATCGGCTCCGGCGAGGTGATGAGCGCGGGCGACGAGGCCGACGTGCTGCTGGCCTTTTATCAGCATTCTTACGAGGACCATTTCTCCTCCGTGCGCAAAGGCGGCATCGTGCTTTACGATTCCGACCACGTGCAGCCCAAGCCGGAATGGGAAGAGACCTGCCGCCACGTCGGCGTGCCCATCACCAGCCGGACGGTGGAAGCCATCGGCGGCACGGCCAAGGACAAGGGAAAAAACATTTTTGCGCTGGGTCTGGTGGCCAGGATGTTCGATCTCAACGTGCCCAAGCTGGAACGGCTGATTTCCGAGCGGTTCGCGGGCAAGGACCAGAGCGTGGTCAAAACCGCGCTCAACGCCTTCCACACCGGCTACGGTTATTCGCTGGGCAACATCGTGGACACGTTCCAATTCGTGGAAGCCCGGAAGAAGTCCGGCCAGCAGGTCGTCATGACCGGCAACGAAGCCCTGGGCTATGGATTGATCGCGGCAGGGGTTCGTTTCGGGGCGGCTTACCCGATTACGCCGTGGTCGGAGATCATGGAGCTGCTCCGCCGCGAGCTGCCCAAATACGGAGGCACCTTTGTGCAGTGCGAGGACGAAATCGCCTCCGTCTGCATGGCGCTGGGGGCGGGTTGGGCGGGGCGGGTGGCGGTGACTGGTTCCAGCGGCCCCGGCATCTCCTTGAAGACCGAGGCCATCGGTTGGGGCGTGATGGCGGAAATCCCGGTGGTGATTTGCGACGTGCAACGCGGCGGCCCTTCCACGGGCCTGCCGACCAACGTCGAGCAGTCCGACCTGAATCTGGCCTGTTTCGGCGGGCACGGGGATTCGCCGCGCGTGGTGCTGGCGCCCTTCAGCGTGGAGGATTGCTTTTACACCGCCATTGAGGCGGTGAACCTGGCCCGCAAATTCAACGTGCCGGTCTTTATTCTCAGCGACCAATCCATCGCCACGCGCATCGAAGCCTTTCCTGAACCTGATTTGCAGAAATGCTGCCAGGACCTGACGCCGGACCTTTCGCCCGTGGCCAGTTACACGCCCTATCCGCTGGACGGGCGCGTGGAACCCCGCCGGGCGCCGGGCACGCCGATTTTGAACGGGCAATATCCGCTGGCCAGCGGATTGGAGCATGATGAAATGGGGCACCCGACGGGTTCCCCCGCGCTGCATACGCAAATGACGGCCCGGCGCCGCCGCAAATTGCAGATGCTGGCGGAAACATTGCCGGCGCCGCAAGTCTATGGGCCGCCGGAAGGCAACATCCTGCTGGTCGGCTGGGGTTCGACGCAAGGCCCCATCCGCGAAGCCGTGGACCGCGCCCGCGCGGCCGGCGACAGCGTCTCCGCGCTGAACCTGCGGCACATCAGCCCCTTGCCGCCGGGATTGGAAAACATTTTCGCCGGGTTCAACCACGTCATGGTGGTGGAGATGAATGACGAGGGGCTTTACGGCTATGGCCAACTGGCGGGCATTTTGCGCGCCCGCTTTTGCCTGCCCAAGATCGGCGGGCTGAACAAAACCGACGGCTTGACCTGGCGCGTGCGGGAAATCCTCGAACGCGTCAAAACCCACGTCGCCGCCGGCCTGCGCAAACTGTAACCTGAAATTTTGTCTAAAGAACTATTATGAGTGAAATGACTATCGCCGCGCCCGCGCGCGCCAGTTTGGCCCCCCTTGCGGCGGCGCCCGCCGAACGCAAGCCGCTGACGAAAAAGGAACTGACGGCCGACCATCCGACCTGGTGTCCCGGCTGCGGCGATTTTTCCGTCCTGGCCCTCTATTTCAAGCTGCTGGAAAAGCGCAAGCTGCGGCACGAAAACATCGCCACCGTGGCCGGCATCGGCTGTTCGAGCCGGTTCCCGTATTTTGTGCAGTCCAACGGGGCGCATTTCATTCATGGCCGCGCCCTGCCTTTCGCCAGCGGCGTCTCGCTCACGCGCCCCGACCTGCACGTGTTCGTGTTCGGCGGCGACGGCGACGCTTTTTCCATCGGCGGCAATCATGTCAATCATACCGCGCGCCGGAACGTCAAGATGACCTACGTCATCATGGACAACTGGGTTTACGGGCTGACCAAGAAGCAGACTTCGCCCACCTCCCCGCTGGGATTCAAGAGCAAGACGGACACGTGGGGCGCGGTGGATCAGCCGGTCAACCCGATGAAGCAATTGATCGCCGCCGGGGCTAGTTTTGTGGCGCGGGCCACGCACACCAACCCCAATCATTTGCTGCAAATGATGGAAGCGGCCATGGACCACGATGGTTTCAGCGTCATCGAGTGCCTGAGCGAATGCGTGGAGTTTTACCAAGGCGCTTTTGACGCCTCCAACCCGCGCAAAGGCGGCAAGTTTGAACTTGTGCCCGCCAGCCATGACGTGACCGACGAGATGGCGGCTTACAAGCTGGCCGACGCGCCGTTCCCCGGCTACTTCGGCATTTTCTACAAATCCAACCGTCCGACCAAGAACAAGCTGGAGGCGGACATCAACGCCGGCATGATGGCGAAAGTGGCAGGCAAGAAGGATTGGGAAATCCTGCAAGCCACGTTCAACCGGATGAAGTGAGGCGCGAAGGCGCCGTTAATCCTTCTCCGGCGGCAGGGTTTTGACGTAGGTGGCCCAAAGATTAGTGTTGACGTAAAGCTCCAGGAAGACCTGGGGCCGCAGGGCAAAGTAGCCGGCCATCAAATGGGTCCTGCCGGGGCCTTGGTCGAAAGTGGCGCGCAAGTCCGTTGACACGATGATAATGGGCGCCGAGGAGAACGGCACCGGCGGCTGGCGGGGGATGTCATCCCAATAACCGACGTTCTGGAATCGGCGCAAATACCACGGCAGCGGCCCGTAACTGGCCGGCGACATCACTTCCACCAGAGTGGCCGCGCCTTGCCCGGAAACGCGCGCCAAGGCTTCAACGGTGGCGACCAATTCCAGCGCGTTGGGCAGCGTCTGGCTATAGACGTAAGGGCTTTTGCCGCTGACACAATAGGGCGCGCCGTGGGCGTCCGCCGCAAAATTGCCGCGCCAGGATTGCCAGCCCAGGTGGAGCAGGCCCGCCGCCAGCGCGACGGCGGCCGCCGCTTTCAGTCCGGGCGCGCGGCAGCCCCGCCAGAGGCACACCGCCCCCGCGCCGGCCAGCAGAATCATCCCGTGATAAAAGCCCAGCAGGCACCACGGCGTTTTGTAAGGCAGCAGCGTGTACATCAGCGTCAACCATAAAGTATAGAACGCGATCAGCCGGAGCAGCAGGGAACGGCCCCGCAAGGCGGCCAGGAACCCCACCGCCGCCAGCGCCACGATCATGCCTTCGCTCCAAACAGGCCCGCCGCGGACATGGAAGAACAGCAGCCGCTCAAAATAAAAGCTCCAGCCATGAACGTGTTCCGTCGCGCCCCCGGCGCGCCGCACCCATGGCAAATAAGTTCGCACCGCGTCCAACAGCCCGGCGGGGTTGGTGAAAAAGGAGGAGAAAAAGAGCGCCGCCGTCACGGCGGCCGCGGCCAAGGCGGCGACAAGATGCGCCGTTGCTTTGGGGAGCGCGCTCGTCTCGACCGCCGTTTTCGGCGTCTCGCCGAAAACCTTTGCGGCGCCCGACTCTTTATCAGTTGGACTGGCCCGCGAGACGCCGGCCAGGGCGACCGGGACGGTCGCGCTCCCAATTTTCCATCGCCCCCAGGCGGCAGAGGTTCCGGCGGCGAGAAGCATGGCCGCGACGGCAAAGACAAAAGTTTCCTTGGTCGCGCACATCAATCCCAGGCCAACGCCGCCCGCCACGGCCCAGGCGGCGCGGCCCGAGCGGGCGCAGCGCCAGGCGCAGATGAAAGTCCACGCGGTGAAAAAGACCAGCAGCGTTTCGTGAATGTAATAGCGGCTATAGAAAACAAAAGCGGGCGAAAGCGCTGTCAAAAATGCCGCCCACAATGTTTCCGCGCGGCCCAAATCCCGCGCCAGCAGCGGCAGCAAGAGAATCAATCCCAAACCAAATGCCACCGTGACGGCGCGATAGGTCGCTTCGCCGAAGCGATTGAAATCGCCTCCGCCTTGCAGCCAGACGGCGGGCAGCGTCAGGTAAGGCAGCGTGGGGCCGTGGAACTCATCGGGATTGTATTTGTAATCGTTGTCAACGTACAGGCGGCCAAATTTCATGGCGTTGACGCCTTCGTCATTGTGCATGGGCCGGAGCGTCAAGCAAGGCGCCCGCAAGCCCAAGCCGAGCAGCAGCGCCAACCCCGCCAGCAGCCACCGGTTCATTTCACCGGCAGGCCGTAAGCTTCGACCTCGATGTAGCTATTGAGGGCGCTGTCGGTGCTTCCTTTGCTGTAGCAGCGAATGTAACGGGCCTGAAGACCTTTGGCGTCAATCAATTTTCCGGCGGCGGTCAGGGAATTTTCGAAATACTCCCGATCCGTCCCGGCGCCCAATCCGGCCGTGTTCATCTGGTCGTTATTGAACAGGGTCCGCGCGCCGGTCTTGAATTCGGGATCATCGGACACCTGCACAATGACATCGCGATAGACGATGGGCTTGTCGAATTCGTGCCAAATCACAATGGCGTAGAGCTTGTATTCGCCCAGGAGATCAATTTGCGCCCAGCGCAATCCGCGCCGAAGGGTCACGACGTTCTCTTCAAAAGCCTCCTTTTTCCCGTCGGTGATTTGTTTCAGCTCGCCGCTGATGAGATTGGTGTCGCTGGCCGTGACCGGTTTGCCCAGGGCGACGTTGGCCACGCCTTTGGGCGCCAGAAAGGGCGGGCGCGGATCGGAGGTCAAGGGCGCGGCGGTGGTGTTGGTGGGCAGGGCCTGCGGCGTTCCTTTCATGGCGGGCGGCGGCAGAACCAAAGGCAGCGGCGCCAGATCGTCCGCCGCGGCGGGTTGGAAGGTGGCGGCGAGAAGCGCCGCGAGAGTCAACAATTTTCTCATAAAACGGGTCATGTCAGGCGGATGACAAACGGTTCGCGGGCCGCGCGCTCCCGCAAATCACTGGCCTTGCCGGCTTCGATAAATTCTTCGCTGGCGGTGTTCACTTTGAGCACCATCCCCATCGTCGCCGGAGTCCTGGCCAGATCCACTTTATTGGCGGCCAGGTGCTCGGCCATGCGATTGAACGTCGGCAAGGCATCCCGGTCGCCTTTGATTTGTTCGCGGATCGCATCCGGGGAAGCGTGGCTGCCCAGGCGATAGGAAATGTTGGCCGTATGGCAAAGCGCGGTGGAAAGATGGCCTTGGCGAATAGGGGCGTTGAGATCGCTTTCCTTGCGGCTGCGCACCGCCTTGATGAAATTCTCGAAGTGGCTGGCCGTTCCTTTGAAGTGCTGGATTTCCCTGCCATCTTTGTCAAACACGCTGGCTTGGGTGTAATCAGGCACCCGCACGTAACCGCCTTCGCATTCGATGATGATGCCGATGCCCGCTCCTTTGTAATTGTCCATGTTCTGGGAGCCGGCCTTGTCCGGCAGGCCGCGGACCTCCATGATCAGCGGCGCCGCCTCGTAATCGTGAAAGGCGATGAGGGTGTTGGGGGTTTCGGCGTCGTCCTCGTACCCAAGCCGTCCGCCCACGGCGAGAACCCGGGGGGACACTGTTTTTTCACCCAGGAACCAGCGCGCCACGTCCATTTCATGGATGCCCTGGTTGCCAATGTCGCCCGCCCCATAAGCCCAGAACCAATGCCAGTTGTAGTGAAACTTGAGCCGGCGCGGCGGCGTCAACGGCGCCGGCCCGCACCACAAATCATAATCCACCGTGGAAGGAACCGCCTGCGGACCTTCCGATGTGCCGATGCTGGCGCGTGGTTTGTAGCATAGGCCGCGCGCCACCAGGATTTTGCCCAGATTGCCCTTTTGCACCCACTCGACCGCCTCCTTAATGCCATAGCTGGAGCGGGATTGCGTGCCGGCTTGAACGATTTTGTTGTAGCGGTGGGCGGCCTCGATTATTTTCCCGCCCTCCCCAATGTCATAAGAAACCGGTTTTTCAACATAAACATCCTTGCCGGCCTGCATCCCCCAAACGGAGGCCAAGGCGTGCCAATGGTTGGGAGTGGCAATGGAGATGGCGTCCACGTTCTTGCTTTGCAACAACTGGCGGATGTCCTGATACGCTTCCACCGTCGTGCCGCTGGCAGCAAGTTGTTTGACCTCCGCGTCCAGCACCTTCTTGTCCACGTCGCACAGAGCCGTCAAGCGAACGCCCGCCATTTTTGTCCAGGCTTTGATATGCTCCTTGCCGCGGCTATTAAAGCCGGCCACCGCCAGGCGAATGTCCTCATTGGCCCCGGCCACGGCGGACCAGGACCGGGCGGACCATCCCAAGACGCCCGCGCCCAGGGCGGATTTTGTTAGAAAAGCACGGCGTGTCAGTTTTTTCATATTCCGTATTATTACTTGACGATTTGACGGGTGAATTATTCGCAGGGGTTCAACGCTCAATCCGCGGGCAGCTTTTCGGTGGCATACTTCTGGTAATGTTCGGCCGCCTGCGCTTGTTTCTCATCGCCGCGATGATAGTAAAAACGATAGCGAAAAGTCACGCTTTGCCCGGCCGCAACGGCCATGTCCCCGGCGCCTTTGGGCGTTTTCTCGAAATCGTGCCGGCCAAAGGGGTTGGCCGCGAAAAGGCCGTAGTCGCGCACGTGCCAGAAGGTGGGATGGCGCGGATTATCGGGATGATCGAAGATGGCCACGCCGAGTGTTTCCAGGCCGTTGGTGCCGCCGGACACCGGACCGTAATAATAACACCAATCGGCCCGTTTGCCCCAGGTATCCTCATCCCGAAACCCCGTGGACAAGACAATGTGCCCCTGCCCCGGCTCGGTCTTGTTATGCTTCAGGCGCATGGTTTCCGCCAACCGCGTGGCAATCGTGCCATCCTTGTCATCGCCAAAAACGACCGGTTTGTCCGGCGGCGCTTGCAAGGTGATGTCAAAGTCAAACATCCGTTCCTCGCCGGGCAGATTGTAAATCCGCATGGTGCGAACATCCGTGCAAACGATGGCGCCGTCATGGGTGATCCACTTGTCGGTGGATTTAATGAGGCCGTAATCCTTGCCTGACTGAATCCGCACAAATCCGTCATGGACGATCTTGCAGGAGTTG
>Ga0224555_1002505_pt1 | contig 21349 bp, 16 predicted proteins | sample 714S23034metaG_FD_180687 | JGI IMG/M metagenome (GOLD analysis project Ga0224555, IMG submission 180687) | Peat soil microbial communities from Stordalen Mire, Sweden - 717 S2 30-34 | ecosystem: Environmental > Terrestrial > Soil > Wetlands > Peat | place: Sweden: Norrbotten County, Stordalen...
CCCCCCTGTCGTAACTTCGACTCAACGGTCGGAACAGAATCGGCAAAGATCCGGCCAAGAAGGGCCCTGCTTGCACGCGACAGCGGGTGCGCTTCCGGCATGCTCGGCGAGATGACGGGCGACCGGGCGACCGTTGAGTCATATCAATCGCTGCGGCGCCCGGTCCCAGCAGGCCCGGCGGCGTGAACGAAGGTGGCCAAGCTGACCACAAGTGAGACACGATCGCGCGTCCTCCGTCGCGTCGACGGGGTTGAGGCCAACGCGCGGCTTACGGGATCGTCTGCGGCAGTGCTGCTCCTGCTGCTCGCCGCCGAAGGACTGACGATTCCCTTCATCCAACGGCTTCTTACCGCTCACGTCGTTATCGGCATGGTGCTCGTGCCGCCGGTTCTGGTAAAGCTTGGGTCGACTGGGTACCGATTTGTCCGTTACTACACAGGCAAACCGGCCTACGTGAAAAAGGGCCCTCCACCGGCGCTGCTCAGGTTGGTCGGCCCCTTCGTGGTCGTGCTCACCCTGGCTCTGTTCGGGAGCGGGATCGCGCTGCTGTTCGCAGCTGTCCAATGGCGCTCGGACCTCATGTTCCTCCACAAGGCGACTTTCGTGCTGTGGTTTGGCGCCATGACGATTCACGTGCTGTCGCACCTCAGTGACACAGCGAAGCTTGCCCCGCGCGACTGGTACGGGCGGACCAGGCGTGAGATCGCCGGCACCAGGAGCCGTCAGTGGCTGCTCGTCGTGAGTGTGGCGTTGGGCATCCTGCTTGGGATGCTGCTCGCGGCAAGAGGAGCGTCCTTCCTCTCCCACGGTGTCGTGTCTGGCTGACGTGGGCCAAAGGGAGGCACCAGCCTCGGCCTGTTCAGATCTCCCGTCAGCCGGCGATCACCGAGAGCGGCGCTTGCAGGTTGAAAGCGTCGACCTGTACGCGTGGCGGCCCATCGACGACCAGCGCCGCCCCGCACTCGGCTGTAATGGCCGCTGACTGTCCCTCGAAGAGCACGATGTCGTTCTCATTCCAGATCACGGGGACGACGAACGACCCGCTGGACGACTGCAAGGAGGCATGTACGCCCAGGGCGGGTGTGCCAGCCGGTGAGACATTGCGTACCGTGACCGAAGTGTGCGCCCGGCCGGAGCGTCGGGTACACGCGGCAGTGACCGCCAGCTCGGGCGCATCAAGCCGCTCGAGCCCGCGCATGTCGGCAAACTCCGCCGTTGGCGTGTACTGCCATGTTGTGTGCTCGAGGTCGAGCAAATCGGCTTTGGTGGACAGCCAATAGACGTTCCGGCTGACGACGGCGCCATCGGCGCTCGACCTGAGGACGAGCTCGAGGAAGTACGTGCCGATGACGCCTCCGGGAGGCTCGACCGTCAGCTCAGCCACTGCCACCGTCTCGTCACTTCCCACGGGTGGAAGTTCCCGGCTGCTGGAGCCGACCACCACGCCCTCGACCGAGCGAACCTGGACTGTGGCCGCAAGTGGGCCACTGGCCATGAGAGTCCGGTTAACGACCTGTACGACCCGACTGCCGTAGTCGTACTGGATGTGAAGCGGCTCGTTCGCCTTCTTGGTCCCGAAGTAGGCACCGGACGGCGATCGAGGCATCCGACGAGCTCGCGAGTGTTGCCCGCTGGTTTCGCCGGGTAGTCGAGCATGCAACGGCTTGGCGCGTCGAGATCGTCGGCCGGGCTCGGCCCTCGGAGGCGTCCAGTAACGTCATCCGCCTCGTGCTCGAGGGAGATGCGGATGGTGACGAGCGCCGATTTCCGACCGAGGGTTATCACCTGCTCGTCACCGGCAGCGCCGTCACCGTGACCGCGAGCGGGCCGGCTGGCGTCTTTTACGGCCTGCAAACGCTTCGCCAGCTCCTTCCCGACTCGTCGTGGCGGTCGGCGGTCATCGAGCCCGCGCCACCGATCGAGCTGATGGGGATCGAGGTTGCCGACGAGCCTGCCTTCGCCTGGCGAGGAGTGCACCTCGATGTCTCCCGGCACTTCATGCCGAAAGGGTTCGTGCTCAAGCTCATCGACCTTATCTCCATTCACAAGTGCAACGTGCTGCACCTCCACCTGACCGACGACCAGGGCTGGCGGATGCCGGTCGAGGCCTACCCGCGTCTTGTCGAGGTCGGGGCGTGGAGGCGGGAGGCGGCCGCGGGGCACTACCGGGAGCGGCGCTACGACGGCCGGGCGCACGGAGGCTTCTATTCGGCCGCCGACCCTGGAAGTGCTGAACGCAAAGCCGATCCACACCACGACGTGGAACGATCGCCCGCTGCTTACTGCGATACCGATCCCACGCAACGCGCCGGCAGGTCTCTATAACCTCAAGTTCACCGTTGCCAGCGCCAACACCGGTGGGAGTGGCGACAGCATTATCACGATTGACCCTTGATCTAGTTCGCGACGAGCACCGAATGGTCGAAGGGTATCGGCCCACGCAGGTCGTGCTCGCAACCTTCACAGCGTTTCGATCCGCCCCTGATGGCAATCTGCATTCGGACACGACCATGAGGACGTTCCAGGAGAGGACGACCCAGCTCATCTTCCGTCAGTGCGGACGCTGATAGTTCCGACCGGAGTCTGCGCTGGTCTGGCGACTTCCGTGCGAAGAGTTCATGGACACGGCCACGTTAGTTTTCCCGGCCGCTTGAACTCAGATCCCCAGGGTCGACTGGAAAGGCTGGGTCACAACCGCGTTGGCTGGGGTCGTCTCTCGTGAGCGTTGAGCTGAGCTTGATCGCAAGCTCCGAGGCGACCCGGGCGCGCGTACGATCCCGAAGCGCTTCGACGGGTTCAACAGGGTTGTCAGGGCCAAGAGCCGTGAGATCGACGGGGATGTTCCAGCGGTTCCGGTAGGCGGCGACGGTCATGACCGCCTGCATCCAACGTTCCCTGGCGATCGGGTCGGTAGGCGACACACCAAGCGAGCTGACCCAGACTTGGCCCTGCGCGACCGCATGCTCGGCCAGTTCCCGCGCCCGGCGTTGCATCGTGATCTCTCGCTCATCGAGAGCCCGGGCCATGTCTGGATCGGTGACCGCGACGGCGCGGGGAATCAGGCCCGCAACGAGGTTCACACCTAGCCGGCGGTTCGATCCGGCTCGTTGTGCCCATCGGCGCACTCGAGCGTTCATGACAGACGCCGGGTCCTCGGCATCGGCGAAACCACGGGCTGCGACGAGCTCGGGGAAACGTCTGTTCACATCGAGCCCTCGTGACTCGGCGTCTCTGAGCGCGGCGAGGAGCGGCCCGTAGGAGTCACTCTGGCGGATCTGTTCGAGTCGGTAAGCACCGCGCTCCGAGCGCTCGAGCAGCTCGTCGAAGCGTTGCTGCAGGGCGACGGCGGCCAAGGTGTCGTACTCGGCCGCAAGGATGGCAAAGTCCTCTGCTGCGCGCTGGGCGAGCTCGGGGGTTTCGTGGGCGGAGAGGTCGGCACCCTCGTTGGCGAGCACGCCGGCGAGCACGCCGGTGGCGCTCTGTTGCGGGGAAAGGCTGTCGTGACCGGTGGCGGGGTCGGGGTCGAAGCTGGTGTCGAGGTAGATCATGTTGCACTCGCGCCTGCGTGTCGCGGCGACCTAGAGCACTTCGCGGGTCGTCGTCGGAGACTCAGGCTCCAGTCCGGCAGCTCCGTCCGACAGCTGAGACCGCGCGATAAACGCGCGATAGAAGCAGTCGGACGCGAAGACAGCCAATGCAAAAACACTGGCTGAGCTGCACAGATACGAGTGGAGCTGAGGGGATTTGAACCCCTGACCCCCTGGTTGCAAACCAGGTGCTCTGCCAGCTGAGCTACAGCCCCGTTCCGTATCAGCCTACGCGTCAGGCACGGCCCGGTTGGTTGGCGCTGGGACGTCACCTTGCCCTGGCGCTGCCGCGAGCCCTGGCCGAGCTCTCGTCGTGTCCCGGGCCGTCGCGCATCGACGCGGAAGCTCCTCGAGCAAGTGGACCGCCTCGATTGCGGCTCGATCACGCAACGTCACCCGAGTGTGCCGCCCTGCAGCATCCAGATGAACCGACGCGAGTCCCAATGACCGCTGGATCGGGCCCTGCGCGGCTCGGAGGCTCTGTGCCTTGGCCAACGGCACCCATATTGTCTCCCGCCGAACGCGCCCGAAGATCGCCACGGCACAACACTCGCCGACACCTGCCCGCAGGAAGTGATAGCTCAACGGTGCCCGGAGCATCGCCCGGCGAGGCGGCCGCGTGAGCGGCGCTTGGCGATCTGGGAGGACGTGGGCCAGGAGCAACGCGGCATCTGCAAGCGGTCCGACCGGAAGCAAAGCCCGGCGGAGCCTCGCGGGCTGCTGGCGGTCGCCACCCTTCACTCCGCCGGCCAGATGCAGTTCCAGGCGACACCATCCAAGGGGGCGGAACCAGAGCGGCTCAACCATGCGGACTGCCTGGATGCGACCCCGGGGCACCGTTTCAGCTGCCCGAGATAGCAGGCCCGAACGTATCCGGAGCCCATCGGGAGCATCGGCGACGGTGAAGGACCACTCCGTCGAGATACGGCGCCACGCGCTCAGCGCCATCGTCACGAAAGTGACGAACATGCCGCTCCCGCCAGCAACCAGCACCGCTCGCTCGACCGAGCCGAGGACGGCCAGGGCGATCAGAGCGACCAAGCTGGCGGGGATCACCCCGGTCAGGCAGCCAGCGGCGATCAGCCTGCCGTTAGGGACGACGACCAAGCGTTCCTCTGGCGGCGCCGGGACAGCCTCGTGCAGGCCGTGGGCGACCGCCAGCAGGCCGGCTCGCACGTAGACCGCGTCGCCGTAGCGCAGATAACACAGCCTCGCGTCGCCACGCGAGGCTCCCCCGGTCCGCACCCGGACCTCGGCGAGACCAAGGACCCGAGCTAGAAGCGGCTCCACCAGATCCACCGCTTGCGTTCGGGAAAGCGGCACCTGCAACGACTGGCGGCGGATCAGCCCGGTCTCCACACGCAAAGTGTCGCCGTCGACCCGCCAGCGGGTGACCGCCCAGGAGACGACACCGCCTAGAGCGACGATTCCGACAATTGCAAGATCCGACACTGAACGGGTCGAACGACCGGGAAACGCAGCCGCGGCTCCGAGGACAAGGAGAATGCCGAAAAGAGAAGGACCGATCCGAACAACAGGAGATAGCGGATGAAGGCGCTGCCAGGTTCGCGGGAGCCCTGCAGACGCTCGGCCTCGGCCCCATCGAGGTAGGCCTTGTGGCGAACGGTAGGGCGGAGACGAGGAAGGATCCGCCGGCTTGGGGACGCCTAGCGGCGGCACGACCGCGTCAGATTCCGGCAGCGCGGGCCTCCCCGAGCGAGGTCAGCTGCTCCCGCAGCCGGGCGGCCTCGGGAACGCTGAGCCCCGGTAGTCGGGCATCTGTCGCCGCGGCTGCAGTGTGGAGCCGCACCGTTGCAATCCCGAACAGGCGCTCGACAAGCCCGGCGGTGACGTCGACGAACTGCATGCGCCCGTAAGGGACGACCGAGAGTCTCTTGATCAGAACACCGCGCCGGACCAGGAGGTCGTCGTCGCGCTCGAGGTAGCCCCACGAGCTGTAGCGACGGCTGACGAAAACCTCGGCGAGCATGGCAAGAGCGAGAGCTCCACCAACAACGGCGGCCGCCGCCGCGACACCCACCTCGACCTCGGCCACGGCAGCTGCCAACAGGGCGAACGCGAGCGCGACCGCGCCGACCTCCAGACGTCGCATGGTCCGCAGTCGCAAAGACGGGCGTGACCAGGCCGAACCCGCCCCGACATCAGATATCTCAACGCGTCCAGCTGCCACCCGGTCAATACTCACACAGGACCGTCGAAGTGGGGTCTGCCCCAGCGTGCCCGGCCCGGTCGAGCACGAAACCGGCCCGGCGCGGCGGCATGAACCGCGAGTGGGTGGAAGCTCCCCGCGCCGAGACCGCGCCCTGCCCTGCCGATCGGGCGGGAAGCGGCATTACCCTTGAGGGGTGCCTGGCGCGCCCATGGAGCGGGTCTATTTCAATTTGCATACCGCGCTGCTCGACTGGCAGTTCGGGCCCTTCCCGCTGCTCATCCTCGCAGCCTGTATCGCCGCGGGCGTCTGGTATCTCCGGGCTGATTGGGCGCTCGCAACTCGCGGGCGGAAGTGGAAGGCGCAACGGACCGTCTCGTTCTTCACCGGCCTGCTCACTGTCGACCTCGCACTCCAGTCGCCGGTCGCGACGCTGACCGGCTCTTACTTCGAGGCCCACGTCATCCAACACCTTCTCCTCATGATCATCGCCCCGGCGCTGATGTCGATGGGCGCTCCTATGACGCTGATCCTGCAAACCTCGAGCCGCCGCACCAAGACCGCGTGGCTCCGCATCTTTCACAGCCAGGGGTTCGCAGTCCTGTCGCATCCCCTCGTGGTCTGGGTGCTCTACTACGGCGTCATGCTCGCCTTCTTCCTCACACCTCTTATCGGCTTCGCGATGAACCACATGTGGCTTATGGACCTCATCAACCTGGGCTTCCTGTTCGGAGCGACGTTGTTCTGGTGGCCGATGATCGGGCTCGACCCGATCCCGCGATGGGGAGCCAGCTATCCCCTCCGGATGGTCAACCTCTTGATCGGTGTGCCCCTCGAGTCGTTTCTCGCCATCGCCCTGCTCAGTTCGCGCCAAACGATTGCTCCGATGTACAGCCTGTCGAGCACTCACGCCGGAGCCGGTGTCCTCTGGGTGCTGTCGGAACTACTCACCGTCGTCGCCGTGATCCCGATCTACTTCCAGTGGATGGCCTCAGAGGACCGCAAGACGGCGCGCGAGGACGCTCGTCTTGACGCCGAGGCGGCCCGGGCGACATCGACCGGGCCGCATGGCTCGGCGGGGCACGCCAAGGACTCGCACGCCGGGTGGAGCGATGTCCGGACCAGCGCGTCTTGATCCCTTATAGGGCGTCCCTCCGCCTGGCCCTTCGGGCCTGCCTCAGGGCAAGACGCGTCTGCCGAAGTTGCGCAGCCCGAGAACGAAGAAGCCCAAGACTGAAGGCACCGAGCGCTGGACAGATGATGTACAAGTGCATGTCCGAGCTGTTCGTGAGGCCGGCGCGCATGCCCTCGGGTTTCGAAATGGGTCCTTGTATCTGTAGTGGTCACTCTCTGTATTCAGGTCGTTACTTTCAGCACCAGCGCCACTATCCAACCTCTCACCGTGTTCTCTTGGCCTCCTATAGTGGCAGGACCTAAAGTTGTACGGCTACGCCATTCTTCCGGTCCTGAAGGGTGCTGCCTAGCCATTTGGCTGGTCAGGAGGGTGCTCTTCCTGGAAATCAAGGTCTCTTGTCAAATCTTGGCCCAAATTGGGAAAACTACAACCGCGTCTTTGTACGACCTGCACCAAGACAGCAGTTTGAAAGGCATAAATACTGGCGGAAGCAGCGGTTTTAGCAGTTTGCTGCCAGCAACAACAAATAATCCTGCACCGGATCCCCGGTGTGGGGGGGGTGCTCCGTGCCGGGACCCGCAAAAAGCGGGTGCGGGTGGGGCGACAATTGATGCGAGGAGAATATTGTGCATAACAAGACGCGGAAACATTCCGCCCTATTGCTGCTGATGGCACCGGTTATCGCCATAGGCAGCACCGCCTTGGTAGCTGGGAGCGCAGGTACCGCAGGCGCCGCAGCAAAGAAGGCCAGCCCGACAATCACGATTTGCGCGGCCGTTCCCGGGGCATTTCGCTTCTCGGTAAACGGAGTTCCGGTGTCGTTCAAGGCCCAGTGTGGAGTGGTCAAGGCCAAGATCGGGGTCAACCACGTGACCGAGATCGCGGCTCCTGCGCTGTACAGGACCCTTGCCTCCATCTCGGTGAGCCCTGCCACGGCCCGCGTGAGCGCATCCCTGAGGACTGCGACTGCCAATCTGAAGCTTGCAGCCAATCAGGCTGCGACCGTCAGGTTCGTCAACTCGAAGTTGGTAGTCCAGGTGCCTACCCTGCCGACCACGCCTCCGAGCAGCCCACCTGTGGTCAACCCACCTGTGGGCAACGCGCCTCCGGCCTCTCCGCCTCCGAGCAGCCCACCTGTGAGCAACCCGGACCCGGTCAGCCTCCCGGCAGGCAGTGGTTACATCGAAGTCTGCAAGTCCGCAACTGACTTATGGGTCCAGGGTTCCTTCCCGTTCACGATCACGCAGGGCACCACGAGCTTCGGAACCTACTCGGTTGCGGTCGGCTCGTGCACTGGCGCCATTCCGGTGCCGGCCGGCACCGTGACGGTGGCCGAGGGAGCAGAGGGCCCAGGCTACGCGCTCGTGAGCGTGACGTCTGCGCCTGTCGGCACCCTGGGCACCGTTAACTTGGGCACCCAGACCGCCAACTTCACCGTGAACGCCGGCTATGAGACGACTGCAACTTTCGTCAATGCCACCCAGCTGAACTTGATCAAGGTCTGCAAGGTCCTCGCCAACGACCAGGGCAGCCTGGCGGGCTCGATCTTCACGTTCAACGTTTCGTGGACCTTCAGTCCGGCGACCGGGGCAAAAGCGATCAGCAATAGTGGACCGGTCAGTGTTGTGGCTGTTCCGTCGACGGTTCTGGGCGGAGCGTGCACGCTGGTCACCAACTGGCCACTCGGAATCCCGGTCGGCTCGAAGGTCTGGGTCACAGAGAACGCCTTCCCGAACGTTTTGCTGTCGGGCGTCTCCATCACCCCAGTCACATTCGACGCTGGCACCACGGCCACTGAGGCCGTCCTCACCGTGCCACCGGCAGCCGATGGATACGCGGACGCGTCCTTCACGAACGAGCCGATGGGCTACGTCGAGGTCTGCAAGAATTTCTACCCGTCGTACTACGACGCGACCAACACCGCGACCTTCTTGGTCAATGGTGGGACGTCCGTCACGATCCAAGGTGGAACTTGCTCGGCCCCGATCCAGGTCCCGGCAGGAACGGCGACGGTTTCGGAAGGCGCCGTGGCGAACTTCCTCCTTTACAGCGTCTCGACGGAAAGCACAAGCGACCCATTTGGCGTGCGGCTCCTGACCGGAGGCGGGCCGACGAACACGGTCAACTACAGTGCCGTCCCGGTCAACCCGGCGTCCGTCACAGTGCCTTACGGCGGCGTGGGCAACGAGACGGTCGTGACCTTCGGAAACGTCGTGGATGGGACGCAGTTCAAGATCTGCAAGCAGGAGACCTCGAGTGACGCCAATCTCGCCGGCTCGACCTTCAACTTCACCTGGTCGTACGGCAGCAGGTCCGGCACCGACGCCCTGACGATCGGTTCGGTCGCACCTGGTCTGGTTTGCTCGGATCTGGACCTCGGGCCGTACGTGGTGAACACGCTCGGTATCGGGATCCCGATCACGATCACAGAGTTGAGCACGGCCATTCCTGCAGTTGAAGCCACAAGCATCACTTACCAGGGCAATGGCTCGGTCGTGTCGACGACGACACTGCCGGTCCTGGTCACCGGCGGGACGGCAGGGATTACCATCACGCCCGGTGCTGGCATCAACGTTGTGACCTTCACCAACGGGCGCACACCCGGATACCCGGTGGTGGGTTCCTAGCAACATCCCTTAACGGCTCGAAGCTCGGGCCGTCGGAAGCAGGGAGAAGGCTCCCGCACTGCGGGGGCCTTCTCCCACTTCTTCCGGGAAACGGGCATCGCGTCGCACAGCCGGCAAGCAGGCATCGGGGGATGACGTCTGACGGCGCTCAATACCGATGCTGAAGACGGCGGGGATGCCACGGTGAGATCAGAGTCCCAAGATGACACGCACGACAGCGACGACTCTCCGTCCAGGAGAAGCCAGCACGATTCGCGCCATGGTCGTATGCGACGACCGGGACGTCATGAGGCTTGGCCTCGTGAAAATGCTCCAAGCGATGCACTGGGCCGCCGACCTGAAGGGGTTCAGTTCGCTCCCTATCGCGTGGACGTACCTGGCCGGTAGCTCTGCTACCAGCGCGATTGCGATCCTCGGCGGCACTTCTGCGGCAGAAGAGCTGGCGGCGACCGGCCGGCCGACAAGACCTCCGACCCGGATCGTGTTGATGTTGCGCGACAGTGAAGCCGCGCATCTGGTCGTCGCTGTGGGGCTACCGGTCGACGGGTTCTTCCTCGAAGAAGACCTTTCCGTGTCGATGCTCCGGGCGCTTCTGGCCCGCCTCGACGAGCGGGAGTTCCCGATGCCGGCTCCCATGGCCGAGTTCCTGCTCGGCCAACTGCGAGCTTCCCCGAGCCCGCTTTCGGTCCGGCTCAGCTCGCGCGAACAGGCGGTGCTACAACTAATCGCCGACGGCGCGACGAACAAGATCATCGCCGACGAGCTCGGGATTACCGTCCACGGGGTCAAGCACCACGTAGCCAACCTCCTCAAGCACCTGAACTGCGCCAACCGGACAGAGGCGGCATCCACGGCGATGCGGCGTGGCCTCGTCTCGACCGAGCCGGCGCGCTCAGTTGAACATGTGCAGCAAGCTTTCTCGGCACGAGCTGGCGGACTACCTCACCACCGGCAATCATGACCCGCGAAGACTCACGGACGACCGTCACGCACCACCGCAGCACGCCAGAGCGATCCGCGACGACAAACGCAACAACAGCCGCTACCGTACCTCGAGTGGGAAACTCCGAGTCGGGAGCTCACGAATCGCTGGCGGAGTTCTTGCACCAGCCGGCGGTTCAGGAAGTTACCTCGCTCTTTCGCCAGTTCATCGCCGCTACCGGCAATGGCCATGGCGCGCCTGGTATCGCGAGGGTGCTGCAGCAGCACACCCGAATGGCGGTGATCGTCCAAGATCCGGCCGGACGCGTCATCGCGACCAGCGGCGTGGAAGAGCGGCGTGGCGACTCTGACGCGCCTTGGCCCGCGCGTTCACTCCCTGACGACGGCTCACACGCTGTCGCGACTTTCGACGTCGACAGGTGGGTAGCCGTCGCTTGTCCGCGAGGGGAGACACTCGGCGCGATCAGCCTTCTCGATCCTGGCAAACGGGCGACCGGCGTTGATCTCTTTCAGCTCGAGCAGGCGACGACGGTCCTCGGTTGGGAGTTCCTGCACGACCGGAACGTTGCCGAGGCCGAGGTCGCGTCGTGGGGCGACTTCGCGACCAAGTTGCTCGAGGACTCCGACGCCGACCGCGTGCGGTCCCACGCTGACAGGCTTGGTTACGACCTTGATCAAATGCACCGTGCCGTGCTCGTGTCGCCATCGGAACCTGCATCGGTGGACCTACGAGACATTGTCCGCCGAGTGACAGCACGTCTTGGCATCGAGTGCCTCACGACTTCTCGCTCCAACGGCGTGGTGTTGGTCGTCGCCGAGGAGCTGAACTGGATCGAGCTAGCCGGTGTCCTCAGTTCGGATTGCGGGGGCAAGGTCCGCATGGGCGTAGGAGGTCGTTATCGCCTGCAGGATCTCAACAGGTCACTTGCGGACGCCGAGTTCGCGCTGAGGCTCCCGGGCCTCACGACAGGCGGGCCGGTCGTCAGTTTCGATGATCTCGGCGTCTGGCGCTTGTTGGCACGCCCAGACGCTGATGACTTACAGAACCTTGTGATCCACTGGATCGGCGCGCTGATCGACTATGACCGCGAGCACCACAGCGAACTGCTGAAGACTCTCTTTGCGTACCTCAACGAGTTCGGAGCGCTCGAAGTCACGGCCGCCAAGCTCTATGTGCATCGCAACTCTCTGAGATACCGCCTCATGCGCATTGCCGAGCTGACGGGCTGGGACCTGAACGACCCCGAGCATCGATTTCACCTGAATCTTGCCTGCCGGGCCTGGCTGGTACTCCAGGCGCTCGAAGGCCCCTCTCCGACGACTTTGAAGCCGCGAGACACTAACGGCAGCGGCGTCCCGACAGGGTCGTTTCTGTTGGCCGGGCGCCCTGGAGCCTTGCCCGATGCCTTCGCCGGCAAGAACACGAAACCGAAGCCGAGGCGATTCGGCCTCGCCTGATCGCTCCCTCCCCTCGATCCTCGGAGGCCAACCTCCGCAACAGGTGAGTGATGGCACTTGTGATCGCCGGCAGGAGCGCTCGACTGGTCGGTGGACCTGAGAGTGACGCGGTAGCGTTTTGAAAAGAACGACTGGAGGACAAGGCACGTGGTGCCAGGGCACCCAGACGCTGTGCCGGCGACGAGCCGGACGGCGGTCACCCCTTTGGAGTCAAACACCGAGTGGTCTGGTGACGGCGCGGTCGACTCCCGAGGCGGCACGGCTATCACCGCTGAAATCCCTGCTGTCCCGGTCGCCCCCGCCTATGGCGTGTTGTTGCCGGACGGTTCGATCTGGTACCCGGGCTCGAAGCGAAAGCTTCCGGCACCGACTTTGCTCCGCGTCACCGTCTGGACGCTCGCCTTCCTCGTCGCCATCGCTGGCGCGGGACTCATCGTCGAGCACTACCACCCGTCCTGGACCGACCCGCTCCGCCACGTGGTGGGCACGCCAGGCCAGCCTGCCAGTCCCGGCAGCACCACCGTGACCACCCGCCCGGCAGCGGGCTCCAACGAGATGAAGCAGACGTCGCATACAGCGAACTCGGTCACCTACTCCGTACCCGGCAGTCCCTACGTGCTGGCGATCAAGACGACGCAACGATGCTATGTCGTGGTGAAGTCACTCGCGAGCAGGACGAACCTCTTCAGCGCGACAATCAGCGCCGACGTGACACAGCCGGTCGTCGTGCCCGGCGGGTCGACCACTTTGGAGGCTTATGCAGGCGGATCATCCCTGTCGGTCAGCTTCCAAGGCAAGCCGGTCGGCACCGTCGCTGTGCTCCGCTACGCCATCACTTACAACTTCAATCCGACTCGCTCGTGAGCCGCAGCCGCCAAGCGGCGTCGGGCGCCGATAGGAACATCGCGCGCCAGCGACGTTTCTGGACCCGCCGGGCGGTGAGCTGGGACCATGGTGCCGGTGACAACCCGGGTCTCGTCAAGGTGGTGGAGCGCGTACTGGCCGAAGCTGACCCGTCTCCTGAATCCTTCGCCGTCGATCTCGGCTGCGGATCAGGGCAAGTGACGCTCGCCCTTGCCAAGCACTGCAGGATTGTGCTCGGGGTCGACGTGAGCGAGGAGATGATCGCCCTGCTCCTCGAGAACGCCGAGCGGGAGGGCGTCTCGAACGTCGAAGGACGCGCCGAGCCGATCGAGCGCCTGGGGCTGTCGGAGAACTCCGTAGATCTGGTGGTCTCGAACTACGCCCTGCACCATCTGCGCGACAGGGACAAGCAGGTCGCCGTCAACGAGGCGTTCAAGTGGCTGCGCCCTGGCGGCAAGCTCGTGATAGGCGACATGATGTTCGGACGCGGTGGCGACGCCCGGGACCGTGAGATCATCGGTGCGAAGCTGACCTTGCTGTTTCGCAAAGGCCCCGGAGGTTGGTGGCGGATCATCAAGAACAGCGGCCGTTACGTGATCCGGTTCCAGGAGCGGCCGGTCTCGATGTCCGCGTGGGCCGCGATGTTCAACAAGGCGGGCCTCATTGACGTCGAGGCCATCCCGGTCGTGAACGAAGCGGCGGTCGTGCGTGGGGTGAAACCCAAACCGCCGAGCGCGCTCGAGTGTGAACGTCGTCAGGTGGAAACGGGGTTCTAGGAGGTTGCCAGGAACTTGACCAGCTCGGGGACGAACTTGGCTGCATCGACGGTGCCGACTCCCGATGCGAGATCGTAACCGCGCAAGGCCGGAAAGCCCTTCACCGTCTGGAGCTCGCCGTCCTGTGTGAACGAGACCGTGTTGTCTCCCTTGGTTATGTCCACGATGCCGGCCGCCCGTGAAGCCGACAGGGCGTAGAGGGCGGGGTTGATGAGACCGAGTGGGTGGCCGGCCTCTTGGTCGGCCAGCGCGATGACGCCGGCGAACAGGGGCGTCGCGACACTCGTGCCGCAAGACGGGTACCAGCCCTGCGCTTCTCCGGCGAAGCTCTGGTAGGTGTCGACCGCGCCATCGCAGGCTGCGCTCATGGAGATATCAGGCACACCTCGATGCCTGCCCACGATTGACGCCACGCCGTTCTGGTAGGTGGGCCGCTCGAAGATGACCGACTTGCCACCACCGCCGGCAAGAGGATTCGGGGTGGAGCTTCCAGCGGTCCTGTTGGCCCCGGTGTTGTAGGTCTCGTTCCAAACGCTGTCGGGAGAGGTTCGATCGCCCTCGGCGTCGAGATGTAGCTGTGTGCCTCCGACTGCGGTCACGAGAGGGTCGGTGTCCGGCCAGGAACTGGCCTGGAAATCGTAGAAGGTCGAACCGTCGGGACCGACATCGGTCGCGCCGAAGTCACCCGATGCTGCGAGCACAGTCACGTTGTCGACGCTGTCGGCGGCTTCGACGTAGGCGGTCCGCAGCGCCAGCAGGGCCTGTGCTGTGGGAAATGTCTGTTCGGTGGCTCCGAAGCTCTGGCTGATGACACCGCCCAGGTGATGGTGGAGGACATAGAGCTCTGCCGTGACAATCTGGGGAAAGCCGCTGGTTCCTTCGTCCTCCGAGGTCGGCGTCTCTACCAAGAGGATCCTCGCGCCCGGCGCCATGGTGTGCGCCCACTCGACGTCGAGGGTTGCCTCACCGGCCCAGCCTTCGCGATCGTTGGAGGCCGCGTACGGCGGGACCGCCCCCGCAGGCTGGATCACCGTCAAAGAGGGGGGAGCGGGCAGGTTGAAAGCTCTGTCGAAGATGGTCAGGTCGTGGCCGATCGTCGGTGAGCCGAACGAATCGACGATGACAATCGTCTGCCCCTTGCCGTCAGTGCCGGCTTTGAACAACGGCCCCAGGTCGTAGGCCCGTTGTATCTGAGCGGGCTCGTAGCAGGCGATGCCCAGGGTCCTCTCGCACGCGGACGTGCTCGGCGGACCGGACAGGGCCGAACCGACGTGAACTATCTCGGGACGTATCACGACGGCGTTCGGCGGGATGGAGAACGCTCGGATGGCCGCCTGAGCTCCTGGGGGAGCCGTCCCAGCCCCGCTGGCGACCGCCGCTACCGCCGCGAGGATCACCGCAGTGCCACAGAGTCTCCTCCGGTTCATCCGTCTCCCCGTGCACTCGGTGATCTTCGTCGTCGGTCAGCGATCGTAGTGTCGCATTTGTAGCCTGGTGCCGCCCTCGTGGCCGTAGTGACGCAAGGCCGTTTTCAAGGCGCTAACTAAGCTAGCTAGTGAGCCATCCGTCCAATGGAGGGGCGTAAGGATGGGCAGCCAGGACCCGCTCACGAGCCGTGCGGAGGTATCCCTCGTTGATGTCGTAACCGACGTAACGACGACCGGTCTCGACAGCGGCCACTGCCGTCGAACCTGAGCCAAGGAAGGGATCGAGAACAAGGTCATCGAGATACGTATAGAGCTCGATGAATCGCCTAGGCAATGCCACGGGGAACGGGGCAGGGTGTGACACCCGGCGAGCAGACTCTGGCGGGATCTCCCATACAGATAGGGTCGCCGCGAGGAACTCATCGCGGGCGATCGTGCTCACTCCCTTGCGGGCTCGGCTCCATCGCTCTTTGCTGAAGCAAAGGCAGTACTCGTGCAAATCGCGAAACGTCGGGTTGCTCGCCGATCGCCAGCTGCCCCATGCACACGACCCAGAGGCTCCCCTTGCCTTTACCCAGATGACTTCTCCCCGTGGGAGGAACTTGAGATCCTCCATGATTGCGGTGACATGGTCTGCGAGCGACACATACGGCCGACGCCCGAGGTTGGCTACGTTCACTACGGCCCTTCCGCCCGGTTCGAGAACCCTATAGGTCTCCTTGAACACGGCGCGCAACAGCGCTAGGTAGTCATCGAAACTGAGGTCCGAGTCGTATTCTTTGCCGACATGGTAAGGCGGCGACGTGACCATGAGAGCAACACAGTCATCCGGAAGCTCGACCATTGTCTCAGCGGAGCGGGCATAGAGGCCGCTTCGAACGACCTCGTGGGACGGCACCCGGCCCGAGGTAGTCTCCACCTCTTTCAACGCACGGTCGTAGAACGGCGAGGAATCGTGGCCCTCTCGCCGACCTACTCCGAAGCGCGTGGTCCTCGTCGCCATCGGCCCTTCCTTCTCATGGTGATGCCGACTCGGAAGGTCAACCTTCCGTGTGGCGACTTCTATGGAGGAGGCTAACACCGGCGTCAGGCTCTCCCGAGTCAGACCGGCGCAAGTAGGCCGCCTCAGAGAAGATGCAGGCTGTCGAGCAGCCTCACCGGTCGGGCTGTCCAGGTCGGGTCGGCCGGCTAGGTCGGGTTGGCCGCTAACTCAACCAGACATCCTCCAACCGGTACGCACCGCCTGGGTTAACGGCGAATCCGTGCAGCGTCGGCTGCCAAGCGTAGATGTTCGGCGGGTAGTCGAGCGCGACGTACGGGGCGTCCTGGGCAACCAGCGCCTGGATCTTCTCGTACAGCGCGGCGCGCTTCGCGCTGTCGAACTGGGTCTCGGCCTGTCTCACAAGCGCGATCGCCTTCGGGTCGTCGTAGTAGGTCCAGAACGAATGCGATCCGCCGTCCTGCACGTCGACCTGGAACGACGCCATCTCGTCGGGGTCGCTTATGTCGTTGGTCGCACCGTTGATCATCGCCTCGTAGTTGAAGGCCTCGAACGCTGCTGTGTAGGCGGCATCGTCGAGCTGGCGGATCGAGACGTTGATGTTCAGCGGCTTGAGCTCCTGTTGGATGATCGTTGCCGCTTCGACGTACTGGGTGTTGCCGCTCGGCACGAGGATCGCGGTCGAAAAGCCGTGCGGGTAGGCCGACTGCGCGAGCTCGGCCTTGGCAGCAGCGAGGCTGTAGCCGAGCGTCGGCACCTTTGCGTGGTACTGGAGGCTCGGCGGGAAGAACGAGTTCCCCGGTTCGGCGGTCCCGAAGGTCGTGACCTTGGCGAGCTGCTCGATGTTGATGGCGTGGTTGATCGCCCTGCGAACGTGGCGGTCCTTGAACTGCGGGATCTTTTCGTTGAAGAACAGCAGGTCGACCGCCCAGGATCCGAACGCCTCCAAGACCAGAGCTGGGTCCGCCTTCAAGGCGGATACCTGGGCCGGCGGGACCGCCGAGATCACCTGGACCTCCCCCGACTTGAGCTGGAGCACCCGCTGGTTGTCGTCGGAGATGTAGCTGAAGTTGACCTCGTCGAGATAGGGCTTGCCGGGCTGCCAGTAGTTCTTGTTCTTCGCCAGGACAGCGTTCCCACCCTTGACGAACGACTTGAGCACGAACGGTCCTGTGCCGATCGGATTGGCGAAAAAAGCGGACTCGCTCTGGCCACCGAAGTTGTTCGGCAAGATCGCGTTCGCGAAAACCGAGATGTCCGACAAGAAGGGGGCCCACGGCTGGGAAAGCTGGAAGGTGACGGTGCGCGAGTCGGTTGCCTTGTAGGACTTGATCGCGAAGTCCAAGAAGCTGAGCGGGCCGTCGACGTCGGTGGCAGCGCGGTGGATCGAGAACACCACATCCGCCGAGGTCACCGGCTTGCCGTCGGAGAACCTCACGCCCGGCCGGAGCGAGAAGGCCCAGGTCTTCCCGTCAGAGCTCACCGTGTGGCCCTGCGCGAGCCACGGAGTGAGCGTGCCCTGCGGGCTTGTGATGTAAAGCGGCTCGAAGATCTTGTCGAGCGTGTAGACGTCACCTTCGACGATCGAGTTCGCCGGGTCCAGCTGGGTTGGTCCGGTCTGGCGGCCGAAGTTCAACGTACCGCCATGCTTGGGCTTGGCTCCCCCGGACTTGCGGGACGTAACGGACGCGGCCGCAGCGGAGCTGTTGTACAACAGCGGGCTAGCGCCGATCACGCTCGCGCCCACGACGCCGAAGCGGAGCATTTCACGCCGGCTGTAACGCCGGCGGTTGTCGCTCAGTGTCGTCCGATCACGTGCGTCCTCTCGGTTTGTCACGTTCTGCCTCCGTTCGCGGCTGCGCTTTCCCCTGCGGTTCGGCTTGATCGCAGCAACCCTATAAATCCGATCAGATTACTCAGGTTAATGTAGTTGTCGCTGTGACGGCATGCAACCGAGGGTGCACGACGGCCGCCGTGCCGCGTTGGAAGACGCCTGTCACAGCTCCGGGCTCGCTCAGGTACGCCAGGTCGGTGGGCTCGTGATCGAGCACGATCGCGTCGAATTGGTAGCCCGGGGCGATTCGTCCAAGGCGGTCCCCGACCCCGCAGAGCTCTGCGCCTACCGAGGTCGCGGCCAACAGTGCCTCTTCGACGCTCAGGCCGGCTCGATGCAACAAGGCGAGCTCCGAGAGGTTGCACCCGTGATCGTCGCGATGGCCGAAGTCGCTGCCGAGCGCGACCTTGACGCCCGCAGCCCGGGCGATCTGGACGGCTTGCCCGAGGTGTTCACCGACCTCGATGGCCCTCGCCGCACGGTCTGGGTCAAGGTCACCGGACCGTGCCAACGCCACCAGCCGCTCGTAGATGGCAAGGGTCGGGACGAGAAAGCATCCGCGAGCAGCCATGGCCGCTGCGTGAGCCTCGGTGAGGAAGATCCCGTGCTCGATGGAGCGGGCTCCGGACTCGATTGCCCAGCGGATGGCATCACCGCCGAGCGCGTGCACCATGACGGGGAGATGGCGACGGCCGGCCTCGAGCACGGCAACCGCGAGGTCCTCGGACGAGAGCTCCGGGTCGAAGCCGCCATCGGATGTCGCCAACACGCCTCTCGTGGCAACGAGCTTGATCCAATCAGCTCCTGAGCGGACGGCAAGACGGACCACCTTCCGCATCTCCTCGGGGCCATCGGCGAGATGCGGCGGCCTCCCTGGGTAATCCGGCAGCGAGTAGTCCACCGAACATTCGAAGCCGGGCCCGGTCAAAAAGCCGTCCGTGTGGCCTCCCGTCGAGCCGATGGCGACAACCGAAACTTGCATCGTGGGCCCGGGCACGTAGCCGGCCGCCACGCCGTCGCGCACGCCCGCATCGGCAACGCCGGCGTCGCGCACGAACGTGACGCCCGCGCCCAGGGTGCGTCGCAGAACGTCGGCCGTCTCGAGCACGCGGCGCGAGAACGGCGTACGCAGGAGCTCTAGGGTGTCGAAGCTCGACAGACCCGTGTGAAGGTGACAGTCAAAGATGCCAGGTAACAGCCAGAGCCCATCGCCATCAAGAGTGACCTGGCTCGCGCCGGGCGAAAGATCCCGCCCGACGGCTACTACGACTCCATGGGCGACAAGAACATCCACGGGGCCGGCAAACCCTCCGGTCTCGTCCAGCACGTTCGCGCTGTGTATGAACATGTCCTGTGGGGGCGCGTGACGGACACGCGGCACCGCCGAGCCAGCTTCTCCGTCGCTCGCGCTCACTTGTCGAGGAGGACCTCGGCGGCGGCGGCGGCGGCGGCGGCGGCGAGAATTGCTACGTGATCGTCCACGCTGATGAAACCCGCTCTCATGGTATCGAGCGAGAGCTGGGTCACCCGGGCACTCCAGCCGGCGTGCACTTTCGTATTGGCGACGTCCCAGCCTTTGTGGTCCGGCCCGTAATAGTGACAACACCTCTCGGGCGACATGAACCCAGCGTAGCCCTGGCCTGCTCGGTTCCTAGTTCGTGATGCCGGCCGTGAACTCCCTGGTCGTCACCATTCCGATCGGTGTGGAGCCGGGAAACTGGCAGGGAAACGGTGACTGGCAAGCGTTCGGTCTCCCATGTCCCCCGTACAACCCCCTGAGCACTGCCCGACAGTTTCTCCTCCCGTCGGTGACGGTGACCTTCCCGTGCGGAGTCGCTGACCTCGCTCTCGCAGTCAGGCCCGTGACCTGCACTCGGACGGCTACCAGCCGACCGGCGACCGGGTGAGCGGCAACCGCGGTAACCGCGGTCGTCGTGGGTGACAGCCACCTGAACGTGGAGGTGCTGTCCACCGCGATACACGAGGTCGCCGACGAGCACGACACCGATTCGAGGGGGGTGCCCGGGTCGACGATGTCGAGGGACGACCACGTGCCGACACCGTAGGTGAGCGCGTTGCCTTTGAAGTCCACAGCCGCACAGAAGCTCGCCGACGGACAGGAGATCGATCTGAGCCCGCCTCCGTTCGGGTCGATCGTCACCGGCTTCGACCAAGTCCCGCCGTCGTAGGTGACGGCGTGGAAGCTGCGGTCCACCGCCGCGCAGAACTTCGCAGTCGGGCAAGAGACAGAGGTGATCCCGCCTCCGCCCAGATCAATGCCAAGAGGGGGCGACCACGTCCTGCCGTTGTAGGTGAGGGCGTTGCCACGGAGGTCCACCGCGGCGCAGAAGCTCGCCGTCGGGCAGGAGATGGAGGTGAGGCCGCCTCCGTTCGGGTCGACGCGCGAGGGGGACGACCAGGAGCCGTTCCTATACGTGACAGCGTTGCCGCCCTTGTCCACCGCTGCACAGAAGCTCGCCGACGGGCAGGTGACAGAGGTGAGGCTGCTGCCGCCCGGGTCGATCCTGACAGGCTTTGACCACGTCCTGCCTTCGTAAGTGAGGGCGTGGAGGCCGTGGCCCAAAGCTACGCAGAACCTAGCCGTCGAGCACGAGATGGAGCTGAGCCCGCCAGCGCCCGGGTCGACGCTGAGAGGGGAGGACCAGCTCGTGCCGCCGTAGGTGAGGACGTTGCCGCGCAGGTCCACTGCAGCGCAAAAGCTCGCGATCGGGCAGGAAACGGACGTGAGCCCGCCTGCGCCCGGGTCGAAGCTGAGAGACGAAGACCACGTCCTGCCGTTGTAGGTGAGCACGTTTCCGTGGCGGTCCACTACCGCGCAGAAGGTCGCGATCGGGCAGGAAACCGACGCCGGCCGGAATCCGTTCGAATCGATCTTGACCGGCTTCGACCACGAGGTCCCGTCGTAGGTGAGCTCATTGCCGCTCTCATCCAGTGCGACGCACAAGCTCGCCTTGGGGCAGGAGACGGAGATAAGGATGCCGGCATCGAGGTCGATGGTGTAGGGGCCAGACCACGAGCCGGAGGTGTACGTGAGGGCGCCCCCACCCTCGTCCACTGCGGCACAGAACTTCGACGACGAGCAGGAGATTGAGCTCACGTAGTATCCGCTCGTGTCGATGCTGACCGGCTTCGACCATGACGTGCCGTTGTAGGTGAGAGCGTTGCCCTCCGCATCCACGGCAATGCACAGATTCGCCTTCGGGCACGACACTGTGTCCAGGCCCTGTCCGCCCATGTCGACGTAGCGGAGCCCGACCCACGACCTGCCGTTGTAGACAACGGCGAAGCCGCCCCGGTCCACCGCTACGCACGATGTCGCTCTCGCGCAGGATACGGCGGCAAGGCCGAATCCTCTCGAATCGATCTTGATGGGCTTCGACCACGAACCGCCGTTGTAGGTGAGAGCGTTGTCGTTCTGGTCCACCACGGCGCAAAAGGTCGTGACCGGGCAGGAAACCGAGGTAAGACCACCTCCGCCCGGGTCGATGCTTTCGGGCGACGACCACGA
>Ga0224555_1002506_pt1 | contig 21344 bp, 16 predicted proteins | sample 714S23034metaG_FD_180687 | JGI IMG/M metagenome (GOLD analysis project Ga0224555, IMG submission 180687) | Peat soil microbial communities from Stordalen Mire, Sweden - 717 S2 30-34 | ecosystem: Environmental > Terrestrial > Soil > Wetlands > Peat | place: Sweden: Norrbotten County, Stordalen...
CACCGTCAATCGGGCATTCTGGTGAAGGTCCATTCGATCTCTCCCTTGAAACTGGATTGCTCGTCACAATCAGCTTCTCCGGTCCAGATCGAATGGACAACCTATTGAAAGGTCACACCTAGTCCCTGTCTTTTTCATCCCGCCGCCAACTGCCGCGCCCGCTCAGTGGCCCGCATGACGGCTTTGATCAGAGTCACGCGCAACCCGCCTTCCTCCAATTCCAGAATGCCGTCGATCGTGCATCCCGCCGGCGTGGTCACGGCGTCTTTGAGCAGCGCCGGGTGGTAGCCGGTCTCGAGCACCATCTTCGCCGCGCCGTAAGCGGTTTGCGCGGCCAGTTGCGTGGCAATCTCGCGCGGCAGGCCCACCTTCACGCCGGCTTCTGCCAGCGCTTCAATGATGATGTAAAGATACGCCGGGCCGGAGCCCGACAGCCCGGTCACAGCATCCATATGCTTCTCATCCACGAGTACGGTGCGGCCCACCGTCTCAAATAGGCGCTGCGCCAGTTCCATCTGCTCTTTTGACACAAAGCGGCCGCGGCACAACGCAGCCATACCGGCGCCCAGCGCCGACGGAGTGTTCGGCATCGCACGCACCACGGCAATTTCCATGCCCGCTGCATCTTCGATGGCGCGCGTCTTCACCGACGCTGCGAAAGAGACCAGCGTTTTGGCTGGCGAAAGCGCGGGCTTGATTTCCGCGATCAGGTCCGGGACCTGGAACGGCTTAACCCCAATCAGAATCAGATCCGACTGCCGCACTGCTTCAAGGTTGTTGGTGCTCACGTCCACGCCCCATTGCGTACTCAGCGCAAGCGCGCGCTCGGCGTGGCCCACAGTGGCGTGAATCTTATCGGCGGCAAACAGGTTCTCCTTCAAGAATGCCTGCAGCAGGATGCCGCCCATCTTGCCTGCGCCCAGAACCGCCACGCGGACCTGGGGCAGCTGCGCAGGAGTTTGCGGCGCCTCGACGGCGATCTCGGCCATGGTTGCTCTTCCCTTCATTCAGATTGAGTCTGGCGCCTCTAAAGCCTGAAGCGGCCAGTGCGGTCTACAACTCCCAAGGATACTCGCATGAGGCGCAGGCATCCTCATCCTGTCACCGCAATCGATTCTCTGTGTCGAAGTCGGTCGGCTCTCAGGCCCACGGCGAAAGCTCGCCATTGCCGGCCGCGATTACCCCTCGAATCTGCATCTCAGCCGTTTACTGGCCCAGCATTGCCTCGTTGTTCAGGAAATCATTCAGCGTATCCGCCATCTTGGCGTTGCGAACGTCGCCTGGCCAACTGCTATTCCATATCAGGTACCCCCCGGGCAATGTCAGGAACCGCTGTCCGCCGAACACCGATGAGACCGCCGTCAAGACCCAGGCATCCGACTCAAGCACGTATGCCGGCACGCTTTCGTGTCCCGGCGCCGGACTGCGCAATTCGGACACGTGCTCCCCAATGTGAAGAACGGCCCTCGTCAGTGAATCTTGCTGCAGGCGATCCGAGCTGAATGTGCAATTAAAGAGCACGCCGTCCGGAGAGTCTTTTGCGCCCAATTCCTCGTCCTTTGGCGAAGCCTCGTTGGCCGTTCCGTAACTCGCGAAAACACCGGTCGGGTGATCGCCGGCTTTCCCGTACACCGCCGCGGCCTTTTGCGCAGCATCTTTGGGAGCGCCTGCTGCGATCCCGTCTGCGTTCTTTTGCGCGGCAACAATGGCCGCAAGAAGATCGGAACTCGTTCCCGCCGGCGTGCCCGTGGGAGTGCCTTTGGTCTCTTCGTCGTTCTTTGAATAATCGACCTCCTTCGGCGTCACATCTGTGACCGACTCAAGCACCAGGCGCGCGGGATAGGCATTCATGTTCCCAAAACCGCCAAAGCCCACAATCTTGCCCGAGGCGTCGCGCTGCAGTGCCGTGTCGGCAACGCTGTCCAGCCTGCCCACCAGCGTCGCCGTAACCTCGTAACGCGTGCACCCCAGGCACATGTCCGCGCCCTTCTCGTGCTTCTGCGCTAAAAGCGAATCGAACTGCTTGAAGTCCTTGCTCTTGTCCAACGTCACCGGGTTTCTCACAGGCGGCGTGAACTTTCCAGTGAAGTTCCTCGCAGGCTGTATCTGCAGCATCGCTGCCGGGCCCGCTTTGCCCTTCGTTCCTGGCGGATAAGCCAGCCAGATCGCGTTCACGGGATAGCCGCAATTCGGATCCGTCGCGTCCTTGATCACAAACTCGTCGAATCCGGCGACCACCGTGCCTTTGATGCGCACAATCTTGCCGTTCAACGCCTCAGGATTCTTCACCACATCGCACACCTTCGTGTCGACGGGCGTCGCATCCTGCGCATACACCTCGCAACCCAATCCAAAAGAAATCACGCAAGCCAGAATTAAGCCCCTCTTCATAGACCCTCCCCATCCGCTGCAGTCTGCAACGGCATCAATTATTCATGGCGGGATGAACCGTCTCAAGCGCGAACTCGAAAGGATATCACGCTGGGACTCTTATCTTCGTGCCTGCGCGTACGCGCGCGCCGAGTCTCACCGCATCTGTTTCGCCGCTGCACCACGCTCGTCCCACCTACCTTGGAGCGCGCCAATTCGGGCAGAAATCGTGCAGAAGTGCGCGCATAGTGGGGCGTGTAACTTGTGCGTACTCTGCTTATATGCGCAGATTCGGTCGCATTCTTTGCATTTGGAGACAGAGGTTCTCAGAAATTTATACGCTTATATGCGTAGATTTTGGGGTCATCGACGATTTTTTGCAGAATTCCTATGCTTATAAGTGCAGAAACGAGATGCGAAATGTGCGCCTAAGAGCGGAGAAATGTGGCGCGATTTGTCCGCATATATGCGGTCAATTCGAAGCCGGGGCGGAGACCGGCGCGGCGCGCGAGGCCGAGGTTTGCGCGGCGGGCGAGGCCGAAGTTTGCGCGGCGGGCGAGGCCGCTCGGCCAGAAGCAGTCAATTTCCTTGGGCGGCCGGCTTTTGTGTCGCAATCCAGGCGTCGACGCGGTGCTCGAGGACGTCGAGAGGCAGGGCGCCCGAGTCGATCACCTGGTCGTGGAAGGCGCGAATGTCGAACTTGTCTCCCAAGGCCTTTTGCGCGCGGTCGCGCAGCTCCAAGATCTTGAGCTGGCCGATCTTGTAGGCCAGCGCCTGGCTGGGCCAGGCAATGTAACGGTCCACCTCGGCCTGCATGCTCGGCTCGTCAATAGCCGAGTGGTCGCGGAAGTACTGGACCATCTGGTCGCGGGTCCAGCCCTCGGAGTGCACGCCGGTGTCGACAACGAGGCGGATAGCGCGCCAGGTTTCGTTTTCCAGGCGGCCATAGTCGGAGTAAGGGTCCTGGTATAGCCCAATGTCCTTGCCCAAATGCTCCGAATAGAAAGCCCAACCTTCGACGTAGGCCGTGTAACCTTCGAACTTTCGGAACTCAGGGATACCGGTCATCTCCTGCGCAATGGAGATCTGGAGGTGATGGCCGGGAATTCCCTCGTGGTAGGCGATCGACTCCACGCTGTAAAGGTTGCGATGCTCTGCATCGTATGTGTCGATAAACAAACGGCCGGGGCGGGAGCCGTCGGGCGTGCCCTCTTCGTAGTACGCCGGCGCCGAGGTCTTGGCGGCGTAATCGGGAACCTGGGCCACGTCAAAGGGGGCCTTGGGCAGCGTCCCGAAGAGCTGCGGCAGCCGCGCCTGCATCGGCCCGAGGTAGGCCTTGTAGGCCGCGAGAAGCGCGTCAGCCGAGGCCGGATGCAGCTTTGGATTGGTCTTGAGGCTGGCACGGAAGCTGGCCAAATCCTTGAAGCCAAGCTTCTGCGCGATGGCCAGCATCGCAGCCTCGTCTTTGCCAACCTCGTCGAGGCCGATCTGGTGAATCTGAGCGGCGGTCAGGTCCGTTGTGGTGGTGCGCTTGATGAGGAACTCGTAGTACCTCGCTCCGTCAGGCAGCGCATCAATGCCCGGTTTGTCGCGGCCTGCAGGAATGTAGCTGACCTCAAGGAATCGGGCAAAGCGGTTATAGGCCGGCAGAACTTCTTTCGAGATCGCATCGAGAATTTCGCTCGTGATGCGCGCCTGTTCAGTGGCCGGAATTGAAGCCGGGAAGTTCTTAAGCGGCATCGCGAGGGGTGAGTCCTCGGGCTTCTGGTTGGCCAACTGCTTCACCTGCTCCAGAGCTTTCTCGAGCAAAAACTTTGGCGGCACGCGGTGATCTTCCATGCCAATCGACATATTCGTCGTGACTTGGTCAAAGGCATGGGGGATGGCGTGCAGGCGGGCGATCCAGTCGTCGTAGTCCTTTAGGGTGGTGAAGCTCAGCTCGGCCACCAGGCGCGGGTAGTGGGCGTGGATGCCACCCATCTGGGTGAGGGGCATCTCCCAGGCTTTGAACTCGGCGGCCTCCTGGTCTTGCTCAAACTCGCGAATCAGCAACTCCTGGCTGATCTTTTCCTGATCCGTAAAACCAGCCGGATCGATAGCGGCCAAGCGGAGCAGGAATCGCTGTTCCCGCGCCAGCTCGTCGTTGATGGCCGCGACGGAATAGTCTTTGATCTGGTCGTTGTAGCGCAGATCGCCGATGGTGGAGGCGAACTCCGGATCGTGCTTGAGCTGATCTTCCCAGTACTCGTGAAAGAGATCGTTGAGGGCCTTGCGGCGGTCGTCGAGCGAGGCGGAGGGGGAGGCGGGAGCGGCGGGCTGGGCAGACGGGGCGGGCGCGAGCTTTTGCGCGCGGAGAGGGGGAAGGGATGCAAGCAGCGCGGCAGATGCGGCTAAAACAAAGAGGGAGATTTTTTTCAAGAGAATGGGTTCCTTCGCGGGGCGATGGCCTTTGAGTCGAGTTTAGAGCAAAGGGGCAGTGGATAGTGAACAGGGGACGGCCGGTAGCCAGTAGCGATTAATCGGACCGAGGAGCCGGGGGCTGGGATCGCACTCTAAGAGTGTGCCGGCGTGTCGCGGACCACGGCGCCGCTCACCGGGCACACAAAAAAGGTGAAGGATCCAAGTCCTGATGTATCTGAATGGTCAGAAGTCTGACGCTTTACGAGCGGCACACTGTGGACGCCGCACGCAGGGGGTTCTGAGTCTTTTTTCGTGAAGCATGGATCCGCCATGCCAATCTCCCGGGTTTGGATACTTTCAGGATATCGAAAGCCGGGTAACCGAGACAAGACCTAAAGTAACCATGTCGCCGGCAAGTCAGCGGGTCAGCGAGGCCGGCGGGCTGGCAAGGTTGGCGGGGTTGCGATCCGGAAAGAAGCGAAGGCTGGGGCACCCAGGCTCGTTGGCGCAAAAACTCCACTTATATGCGAAGAGAATTCGCCGGCTGGAAGGCTGCAGGCGGAGGAATGGGGTGAAAAGACTGCGCATATAAGTGGAGATTTGGGCAGAAAAAAGGCTTTTGACCCGAAAACTGCGCTTATAAGCGCAGAGATTTCAGGAATTCGGCGCGCCGATTCGCAGGAAACTCGATCAAAGCTCCACATTGAAGCGAAGATGGCATCAAGATAAGTTGCATTTGGCCCGCGTTGCGAACTCAATTCTGCCGATAATCATGTGCATTTTGGCTACTGAAGATTGATATAGATAACCAAACAACGGTGGACGGTGGACCGAGGGTACCCCGGCGAGCGCAGATCGCTCGCTGGGGACCCCGACAGGGACCAAGGGACGAAGAAAGCGCCGTGCAGGTTTTCAGAAATCTTGCGAATGGTCGAGGAGAGCGGAGGCGGCGGCGGTTGGATCGGCTGAGGTTGGATCGGGGGCGGGCGGAGTTGGGATGGGGTTGTTGGGATCGGTAGCTTCGGTTTGGGCGCGGAGGCGGGCGACGGTTTGCCAGTTGTCTTTGCGCGGCTGAAGGGAGAACCACTGCGGGAGAGGCATGATGAGGAAGCGGCTGAGAGTCTCGGCGTACGGCTCGTAGAGTGCGCGCATCTGGCGGAGGCGCTCGCGGGAAGATTCGTCGTAGCAAAGCTCGATGCCGCCGGCGGAGAGCAAGTCGTAAAGCTCGCGGCAGCGGCCGGGCGGGAGGCGATCGGGGGCACCGGCGATAGGACGGAGATTGAAGATTTGCGAGAGGTCGACGAGCGCGTGGCGGGCCATGGCGAAGGTGAGCTGGGCCTGGCGGGCTTCGAGTCCGCGAACGCCGGCGATGAGCAGCGATGAGGTGTCGAGGATGGCGGTGAGAGCGCTGAGCCAGCTTTGGCTGTTGTGCTGGGAGCGGAAGTAGCAGAGCAGCGGATAGGAGATGTGGCTCTCGAGGAGCTCGGCGGACCAGCGTTCCCATTCGACAAGGAGGGTGGAGAGCGACTGGGCGGCGCCGTCGCAGGAGTGGCGGCGCATGAGCTCGGCGGCGGTGGGCGGTGAGCCGGCGCGTGCGTCAAGGAGGGCGATCGAGACTTCGCGGCGCGAGAAGGCGGTGTAGAGGACGGGGAAATATCCCATGACCATGGCGAGGAAGCCGAAGCCCATTCCGCTTTGGAGAATGACGAGGACGCGCGCGAGCGGGCTATGCGGTGTGACGTCGCCGAGGCCGAGGGTGAAGAGGGTGGTTCCGCTGATGTAGAGGTCGGTGTGGAAGTTGGAGGCGTGCGAAGGGTCGCTAAAGGGACTGCCGATGGCGAAGTAGATGAGGGCGAAGCCGAGGACCATGGCGGCAGCCCAGACGACGAGAAGAAAGATGAGCGAGAGAGGACCGTAGTAGCTGAGAACGGTTTCGCGCTTGCGGGGATTGGGGAGGCGGCGGGCGAAGAAGCGCCACGGGAACCAGGTGGCAATGTAGAACAGGCGGGTGAGGCGGAAGCGGCCGGTGGCGCGGCGGGGAAGGATGATGGTCTGGAAGGCATCGAAGAGCACGATCGAGATGCAAAGAATGCCGGCAACCAGAGTGAGGGCGCGCATGGGGACTCCGTGGAGGACGAGACGGCCGGTGAGTTGGGGAACGGCGGCCGTTGGTTGAATTGTATTTGGGTGGGGGGCGGAGAGGCAGCGGAGTTAGCGGGGCTCGCGGGGTTGGCGAAGTTGGGAGTACAGGAGCAAGGGAGCAAGTGAGCGGGGAAGCCGAGTTCGCGGGTGAGCGGATGGAGTGAAACGGATTTCGATGAGCCGCAACTCAAGAGTGACGCGACGATGGAGAGTTTTCCTGCGAGCTCGAAGAAAACTTTCCAGCGAACAGTTTCGTCGGTAAGCTGAGAGGACGTGGCGCTTGCCGGAAAAATCAGCCTGTCCCTCAACCAGCAAAGAAAAAGCTTGCCTCAAGGGATTGCGGATGGTTACAGTTTGTGGAGCGGTATCCCCCTGAGGACAATTGAGACCGGAGAGCGGCTGAAGAACAGAGGTCAGTGTTCAGTGGACAGTGATCGGTTTTTCGTGCTCGACGGAGGATCGTGGTATCCCACCATGGTTGCGGGAAGCACGTCGAGTGCGTGGCCCGATGACAACTGGCGAAGTGAGCGAAATGAGCAAAGATCTGAGGAGGGCAGCGATGAGGTCAAGCGTGCGAAGTGGCGTACGAAGTGGATGGATGGCGGCGGCAGTGGCGCTGTTGTGCCTGGCCGTGGCAGGATGCGGGAACAACGTGAATGGGCACACCTACGCGGCTGCCGATGGTTCGGTGACGATTGCGTTTCAGTCGGGCGGGGCAGCGAGCGTGAGTTTTGGTCCGATCGCGTCGACGTGCACGTATGCGCAGAGCGGCAAGCAGGTCAATTTGACGTGCGGAGGCCAAACAGAAGTTTTGACGATGGCCGACGATGGGTCATTGAACGGGCCTGCGGACGGGGCGATAGGGCATTTGACGAAGGTGAAGTGAACGAACAGCGAATAGAGATTAGGGAGTAGGAAGGCAGCGCTTCAGCGAAGCTAGCGTGGCCAGCGGAATCAGGAAGCAGGCAAGGCGGCAAGGGAGCAGGGCAGTGCGCGGCCGGCGTGTTGGCGAGTTGGGAGCGGGCGGTTCAAGGTAGATTCAATGTGACCCGGGCAATGCGGCGAGGAATTGACGCGCGGGTCTTTATAGAACGCTTTACTTCATGCGCGGAAAGATGCTACTTTGGTCAGCATCCCCCCGCCCCCCGGAAGACAGGAGAATCACTATGTTTTGCCCACGCTGCGGCGTAGAGAACACGGCAGAAAACAAGTTTTGCAAGAGTTGTGGATCGACGCTAGGAGCGGCGGGCGGCGCACAGGGCGCAGCGGCAGCGGCTCCGCAGGCAGTGCCGGCGCAGACAGCGCAGTGGCAAGCGCCACCGCCGCCACCGGGCGTGACGGCCCCTCCGGCGGCGGGGTTGCCCCCCGCACCACCTCCGGGAATGGTGCCGATGGTGTATCAGGCGTACCCGGGCGGTCCGCAACAGGTGTATTACGTGCCGGCGGCACAGGCGCACCCGCAGCACATCCAGTCGGGTTTCCTGGATGGAATGCGCTCGAAGATTCGGATGCTATCTTCGACGGAGGCGCTGGAAGGGTTCAGCCTGAAGGAGATGTTCAAGCAGGTGTTTACGCACCACGGGACCGATGCCGTGGAAGAGTACATTATGGTGGGGACAAGCAGGACCACGCCGCCGCTGGACCAGGTGGAGACGGGTTGGCCGAAGCCGTGGATGTTCTTCCGCTTGCTGGGCATCCTGGGGATTTCGTTTATCGGGCTGGCAGTCTTGTTCCACTTCACCATGAACGAGAAGACGGTGCCGGCGATCCTGTTTCTGGGAGCATTTGCGGTGCCGCTGACGACGCTGGTGCTGATCTACGAGATGAACACGCCGCGCAACGTTTCGCTGGTGATGGTGGGGAAGCTGTTTATTGTGGGAGGCTTGACCGGATTATGCACGGCGATGCTTGCCTATATGGTCCCGATTTGCGGAAATATCCCAGGCATCGTCGAGGAATCGGCGAAGCTGCTTGCAGTGCTGCTGGTGGCGCGGAGCGTGCGCTATAAATACCAGTTGAACGGAATTCTTTTTGGGGCGACGGTGGGCGCGGGTTTTGCATGCTTTGAAACGTGCGGCTACGGTTTCGACCAGATCTTGCAGACACTGACGCAGGTTATCCAGGCCGGGCAAGTCGCCAACGGATTTCCAACGGCCGAAGGAATATCCGCCGCAGTCCAGAACATGATGACAAACCTCGTACTGCGCGGGGTTGAATCCCCGTTGGGCCACGTGGCATGGACGGCGATTGCAGCAGGCGCGTTCTGGCGCGTAAAGGGTGACAAACCGACGAGCCCGGCGATGCTGCTGGACACGCGCTTTTTGAAGGCGTTTGCGATTCCGGTGCTGATGCATACGACCTGGGACCTGTCGATCCTTATCCCGACCCTGCCGACCATTCTCGCGGCTTTCATCCTGCCCGCTGTCACGGGTCTGATCACGTGGTATGTGCTGTTCGGGCTGGTACAGCAAGGGTTGCAGCAAGTGAAGCAAGAGCAGGTGGCGCATTTGCAGAACACGGTCGCGAATGTGGAGGCGACGCTGGGACTGGGAACGGTGAGGCCGCCGATGCCGCCAATGAGTCCGGTACCGGTGGCGTAAAAGCAGGTCTCAGGGTTCAGGTGTCAGGGCTCAGAAAGACAGAGAACAGGGACCAGGGAACGACGCTGGAGGAGGAAGAGAACGTATGGCAGTATTCTGCAGCAAGTGTGGGACGCAGTTGGAAGGCAATGAGCGCTTCTGCGTGAAGTGCGGGAACGATATGACGGCGGCAGCGGCGCCGGCGCCAGTTGCAGCGGCACCACCGCCTCCGGTGGCGCAGCCGATGGCGCTTCCTCCGACGGGCTATGCGGCGCCTTCTCCTCAAGGCTATGCGGCGCCTCCTCCTCAAGGCTATGCAGCACCTCCTCCTCCGGGATATGGAGCGCCGGGACCGGTTCCGATGATGGGCGTGCCGCCGCCGGTCCAGGCCCAGAAGAAAAGCAGCATGATGTGGGGAGTGATCGCCATCGCCCTTGCGGCAGGCGGTTGGTACTACTACCACAACCAGCAGCAGACGCAAACGCCTCCGGCAAACAACCCTCCGGCGCAACCAGGAACCGCTCCAACGCAGCCGGGCGGCAATCCGGGAACAGCGCCGGGTCAGGGACAGGCGCCGCCGGCACCGGGTGCGGGCGGCGGGAACAATGCAGCGCTTGTGAACCTGCAGAGTTTCAGCGGCCGATGGGTTCCCAGCAACGGGGTTGTTGAGGTGTCGGACGGGAAATGGAGCAATAACTCGAGCGTGAATATCCAGTCGGCGACGCTGGAGTGCGTACAGATGGACGCCAATGGAAGTTCGCTGACGCAAATGCAAACCACCCTGAACGGACCAACTGCACCTCAGACGACGTCGTCCTTCGGGCCGTTTCCGATGGGGGCGATTCAGCAAACCATGTCGAAGGTGAACTGCGGGATCGTCGGCGTGAATCCCGGCAATTGACGGAGCGGGTGAAGCAGCGGAGTTAGCGGGGTTCCGCAGCGCGCACAAGGGTGACGCTGCAGTTGGGCGTGCCATGACGAAGCAGACGCATGAGGCGGAGCGGAGTCCAATGGCGCGGCTGACGGGCGCCGTCTACCTTGCCTATTTTGCGACGACGATCGTCACCATGATCGTTCAGAGCCGCGTACCTAGAGCAATCGGAATTACAGGCAATCTGCTGGCGTTCGTGCTGTATGCGATCACTTCGCTGCTCTTCTACGACCTGTTCAAGCCAGTGGACAAGCGGCTCTCACTTGTGGCGACGCTCGTGAGCCTGGCGGGATGCGTGGTTGGGTCGCTCGACGCCGTCCATCTGCCCACTTATCACGTGAATGCGCTCGTTTTCTTCGGGCCGTATTGCCTGCTGCTCGGAATTCTCATGCTGGGGTCAACATTTCTGCCGCGGATTCTCGGCGTGTTGATGGTGCTGGCGGGATTGGGGTGGCTTTTGTTCCTCGTGCCTCAAGTCGCCAAGCGCATGGGGACGGGCATTGAAGTCCTGGGCGTGGCGGCGGAGGGTTCGTTGATGCTGTGGCTGCTGGCGATGGGGGTGAATGTGCAGAAGTGGCGGAAGCAGGCGAGTGCGGCGGCGAAAGCAGGCGAGTAACGCCCGGCCGAACTCGCCGCCAGAAAAGTGGAACTGTGGAATCGCGGTTCGCGTATCGAATGGTATGCGCCGAGAGGCGCATCGATCCATGAGTAGATCCATCATCTGAGCAAGGAGAGATGAGGATGAGCACGACGATCGCGAACCAAGCAAGTGTACGAATGCCGGCGAACCTGATAGCGAGGATCGCCGGCGTTTTTTATGTGCTGAACACTGTGACCTCGATGTATTCGTATTTCGGGCCCAGGAACAGGCTGGCGTTTGATGTGGGGCTTGTGGCAACTGCGACGTACATCGTCGTCACGGTTTTGTTCTACGTGCTTTTCAAACCGGTGAGTCGGGGTCTTTCGCTGCTTGCGGCGCTGATCAGCATGGCGGGGAGCACGATGGGAGTCCTCAACTCCCATCACGTGACGTCTTTCAGGCCCAACATCCTGATCTTCTTTGGGTTTTATTGCCTATTGATCGGATACCTGATCGCGCGGTCAGCGTTTCTGCCACGAATCGTGGGGGTGCTTATGGCATTCGCCGGGGTGGGGTATTTGACCTACCTGTGGCCGCCGCTGGCAAACGCGCTGTATCCCTACAACGTGATCCCCGGCGCACTTGGAGAATGGACGCTCACGGTCTGGCTGCTGGTAAAGGGCGTGAACGAGCAACGTTGGCACGAGCAGGCCAGAGCTCAAGAGAAACCGGTGGGCCGGGGTTAAAGTCCCGGTGATTTCGCCGGTCGTTTCTTGCATGACTGAAGTCAAGCCCTGATTCAAAGGATGGAGGGAGCTAGCGATTCACAATACGCCAGGCAGCTATCGGGTGGGGAATGTTCTGGTGGGGCCTTTGGGGAAGATAGAGAATGAGAATTCTCGCACCGATTTCCCGTTGCATTTGAAAGCTCCCACGGCCCTGCACCAAAGCGCCATCCGGGGTGCGGAAGTCGTACTTCAAATCGATGAAACTTCCGCCTTTTCCACTCACCATACATTTTGTTACCGCTCCGATTGTCGCTACGCCTTGGACAGCGAGTCTGCGCTCGAATTGCATTTGCGGTGGAATCAATATGATGCATCCGAGTCCGAGGAGGAGAATCAGAACGAAATACGGATCGAACTCCGACATGGCCGACCACTCCCAATCCGTCGGGTGGTTCACCGCGGGGTTGCCAGGCAGATACCGAATGGACAGGTCGCTGGTTAATTTGATGCTGTGATAATCCTCGAGCGGCACTATGGCTTCTCCCGAATATGTCTGACCATCCGCGATGAACGTGTAATCGGCATATTCTTTGAGTCCATGAAAGGGATTGCGCAGCTCCTCGATTTTCCCCGCAGCTTCATTTCCGGTGCCGCGCAAGGCGGTCCGAATATGAGCCTGCCGCGCGGATTCGGAAGCAACAAAAAAGCTGCAAAAAACTGCGGCTGTAAACAGCACAGCAGTCACAAGAGCCCTTGTAATGCCATTTCCCGTGAGAGCGACTCTTCGCGGTGGTGGCCCAAGAAACTCAGGTGAAATCATCGGGGTTTTGGCTCGGCTGGATTCGGATTCCATTGCAGCGTGGATCGTTCTTTTCTGAGCGTCGGTCGTAGATGCCGCAATTGTAACTTAATGGTTTGGTGTGTTTCTTCCGGCGGTGGGCTGATTTTGCCCGGCTTCGCTGAGGGAGACGCGCGCGCGGGATTTGCGATAGACGTTAGCGACGGCGAGGGTCCAGAGAGGCACGAGGTCGACTCCGGGGATGAGCTTGGCGGCAAAGGAGGGGAGGAACTCCCAGTGCCAGCCGAGGAGGTAGGTGAGCAGGCCGCCGACACAGAAGTCGAGGATGTCGTCGACGGGAGACTCGGCGCCTTCGATGACCCAGGGGAAGAAGGCAATCTGGAGGACGTCGGCGACGATGGCGAGGATCATCGCGATGCGCAGGCGCGGGCCGGCGGAGACTTTGACGGCGCCTCGGTCGATGCTTGAGTGCTCGGCGGTTGAGTGGTCGGCCATGGCTCTCATGACCAGCTTAACGCTCGGCGCCCTTATTCGTAGCGCAGAGCTTCGATGGGATCGAGGTTGGCGGCGCGGATGGCGGGGATCATGCCGCTGACGAGGCCGGTTATGACAAGGATCACGGTGGAGACGATGAGAGCGGCCGGTGTGATGATGAGGCGGATGTCGGCTGCCTGACCGTTTTTGGCGATGGCGCTGTAGAAGGTGATGTTGCCCACCATGACGGAGACAAGGCAAGCGAGGGAGATGCCGCCGATGCCACCAACACCGGTAATGGCGAGAGCCTCAGCCAGGAATTGAATGAGAATGTGGCGACGGCGCGCGCCGAGAGCCTTTTCGATGCCGATTTCGCGGGTGCGCTGCTGCACAGAGACGAGCATGATGTTCATGAGGCCAATGCCGGCGATCCCGAGAGTGAGCGCGCCCACCAGGGAGAGAAGGATCTGGAGGGCCAAGGAAAGAATCTGGAACTGGTGAAGCTGAGTGCGCAGATTGGCGACGTGCAATGCATCGTGGTCACTCGGGCGGAAGTGGTGCTGGGCGCCAAGAGTGTCGCGGATGGTCTTTTCGATTTTCTGGTAGTCACCTTGATAGCTAATCCAGACACCGTCGAGGTAGGTGGTGTCTTTAAGGTCGCTCATGGTGTTGAAGGGGATGTAGACGACGCGGTTGATGTTGTCGTTGCCCTCCTGCATTTTGGGCTGGAGGACGCCGACGATGGTAAAGATAACGCCGTTGAGGCGAATGGTATCGCCGATGGCCCATCCGTTGGAAAAGAGCTTGGTTTTGGCTTCGGAGCCGATAACACAGACGTGGGCGCGCTGCTCGTCTTCGGCGCCGTTGAAGAAGCGGCCCTGATCGGGAGTGAGCTTAATGATGTCGGCATAGGAAGTGCGGGAACCGACGACGGTCCAGGTGTAGGTGTGCAGATCGTTCTGCACGGTGACATCGAGATACTCGGCGGGCGAGATGTGAATGATTTCGGGGACGACTGCGCTGACGCGGTCGAGGTCGTCGAGGGTGAGGCGGACCTTGACTCCGGCTTTATCGCCGCCTGCTTGCTCGCTGGTCTTGCCGGGGAAGAAGCCGATGGTGTTGGTGCCCCATTGGGCAAAGATGGTTTCGATGGCGTGGGAGAAGCCGTTGCCGTATGCGAGCAGGAGGACGACGGTGGCAATGCCCCAGGCCATCCCGATGGTGGTGATGGCGGTGCGGCGGCGATTGAAGAGCATCGCTTCCCAAGCCTGGGCGAGAATGTCTCTCAGCATGATGTTTCTCCCAGAAAACAGTTAACAACCAGCAGCCAGTAGCCGGCGGCTGCGCTTTTCACTCCTTGCGCAAGGCTTCAATTGGGTCAAGAGCGGCGGCTTTGCTGGCGGGGTAGAGGCCCGCCGCAATTCCGCAGAGGGTGAGCGAACCCAGGGCCAAAGCCACCGACCAGGGGACGAGGCGCGGTGGATCGAAGCCAGGAATCTTGTCAGTGAGCGCGGCCTGCAGCAAGGCCATGAAGGCCCAGGAAATGCCGACACCGATGAGGCCGCTGATGCCGGTGAGCAAGAGGCCCTCCCAAAAGAACTGGGCGATGATGCTGCGTTTGGTGGCGCCGACTGCTTTCATGACGCCGATCTCGCGGGTTCGTTCGCTTACCGAAACGAGCATGATGTTGATAATGCCGACGGCACCGAGAGCGAGAGTGACAACGCCGACGCTGCCCAGGAAGACGTCCATGGCGGTGAAGATGACGCCGATGATATGAGATTCCGTGATGGTGTCAAACTCGTTGAACGCGTCGGCGAGCGAAGGATCGAAGCCGTGGCGCTGGGCAATGACGCGATGCACGGCAATGTCCGCGGCAGTATTGTCGTTCTTTTTCGTGGGGTTGTATTGGATGGAGTTGACCGCGTCCTGGGGAATATTGTCGCCCTTGAGTGGAAAATACTCCTGCATGGTGGTGATGGGAATGTACATTTTCTCGTCGTCGTAGGTGTTATTGCCGCGGCCGACCTTGGCGCCGACGCCGATTACGGTGAAGTCGATTCCGTTAATGGAAATGGTCTGGCCGACCATGGGGCGACCCTGAAAGAGGATGGAGGCGGATTTTTGGGCGATAAAGACGACGCGGCGGGAATCGCGGAGGTCTTCGTCATCGAGAAAGCGCCCAGCAGCGATGGGAAAGTAACGGACGACGGTGTAGCTGGGCTCATTTCCGCTAAGATGGGCGGAGGTGTTGCTCCACTGGCTGACCTCGTAGAGGTCGGATCGGGCAAGCTCGCCGGTGACGGCGCGGACCTCAGGCAAGCTTCGAATGGCGGCCTCGTCGCCGAGGGTGAGCTCATAGGGGCGCATGCCGGTGTGCTGGTTGGCGAGTGCGGGGATGGTGCCGTTCATGACCATGACCACGTCGTCGCCGAATTGAGACAACTGCTTGCGCTGGCCTTCACGGAAACCTTCGCCGAGGCCCACCAGGACGAGCAGGGAACCGACACCCCATGCGATACCGAACATGGTGAGAAAGCTCCGCAGCTTGTTGGCCATGATGGCGCGGAAGACCTGCCCGAGAGTGTCAGAAAAGCTGCGCATGAAAATGAGACGGCCCGAGGCCGGGTTAGCATTCTCCTATATATGAACAATACGACGAAGATAAGGGCGAGGTTCCGCGAAAGCAGAGATAGCCGCGTGCGGGGATGGGGTTTTGTCCCCAGGGGGTTCGGCTGGACCCATCGCGGGGTGATTTGTGTCACGGAATGGAACCGAGACGCACCGACTTGCGTAGTACAGGCAAGCGGGTTACAACGGTGGTTGGTCACCGTCTGAATCTGTGGATCATTTTCTTTCTATTGAGCCAGCGTCCGCTGGGAGAGAAGAGCTCTCCAAGCGAATTTTGGGGGATACTGTGGCAGCATCGCGAAAGAACAAAAAGCTTTGGATTATTGTTGGCAGCCTGGCAGCCCTGGTTGTGATTGGGGCGGGCTTCGCACTTGTCCGACTCGCAAAGGGAGATCCGATTGACCCGAACCGTCTGGCCAAGGTGACGCGCGGCGACCTGGCCAAGTCAGTGGTGGCGACGGGCGACATCCAGCCCATCACGAAGGTGGAGGTAAAGGGCAAGGCGTCAGGGATTGTGGAAAAGCTCTTTGTGGACATTAACGACCGAGTGCACAAGGGCCAGCAACTGGCGCAACTAGATCAACAGGAGATTTCGGCGCAGGTGGACGCTGCGCGCGCGCAACTGGCCAGCGCCCAGGCCAACGTGACCACGTACGAGGCGAACATCGAGCAGGACAAGGTGAACGCCGCGGCACCGGATCTGCCAATGTACAAGGCGACGCTGGACCGGAACCTGGAGATGAATAAGGATGGAATCGTGAGCCGACAGACGCTGGACGACGCGAACCGCGATTACCTGGCGGCGCTAACAAAGCGCGATTCCTCGAAGGCGCAGATTGGCGTGGACACTGCCAAACTGAAGCAGGCGCGCGCGCAGGTGATGCAGAGCCAGGCCAGTTTGCAGCAGCTTGAGGAGCAGCTCTCTTATACGACGATTGTTGCGCCGATGGACGGCGTGATTCTGTCGCGCGACGTGGAGATCGGCGACGCGGTGAGCTCGATCCTGGTGCTGGGTTCGACGGCCACACTGATCATGACCGAGGGCGATACGTCAGAGGTGTACGTGCAGGGCAAGGTGGATGAGGCGGACATCGCGCATGTGTATATGGGGCAGCCCGCGCGCATCAAGGTGGAGAGTTTTCACGACCGGATGTTTTACGGGAAGGTGACGAAGATTGCACCGATGGGCGTGGCGAAAGACAACGTGACGACATTCGAGGTTCGCGCTTCGATCAACAATCCTGGCGGCGAGCTGAAGGCCAACATGACGGCCAATGCCGAGATCATGCTGGACGAGCATAAGGGCGTTCTGACGGTGCCGGAAGATGCGGTGATCTACGACAACAAGCAAAACGCTTCGGTCGAGGTACCGGACAGCCATAAGAAAGAGGGCTACCGCAAGGTTCCGGTGACCGTGGGGCTCTCAAATGGGTCGGTGACGGAGATTCAGAGCGGCGTGAAGGAAGGCGAGCAGGTGGTGCTGCAGCAATAAGGGGCGGGCGGATGCGGACGGTGTCCGGTGGCAGGTCCTTCAAGGAATTGGATCTTGGGTTAGTTTGAAAGAACGTTCCCTCAGGGGCTGAAGCCCTGAATTGTTTGAGCCATCTTGCGGCATGGCTAAAGCCAAGCCCTGATACGGGACCCGTGAGTTTGCGTTCGCGGTGGGTTCGTGCTATCCCAGGTCCCCGAATGCGAGGGACCTGGGGCACCCATTTTCGTGGCGGATGAACCGCGAGAGAAGTAACCGCAAGTCCTTCGACTCCCGCCGGGCGCTGTGGCGGACCCGGTCGCTCAAGATGACATTGCCTTCGGTGATCCCACTGAGTGCGTGCGTTCCCAAGCAGGCGTAACAAGCTGAAATACTGTTAAGGCCGTGCACAAGCCAGTAAAAAGGATAAGCATCGCCGAATGAAAACGGGCTCAGCGATCATCATCGGGGCAGGTCCCGCGGGACTGACAGCGGCAATCGAGCTGCAGCGTCATTCCGCGATCAAGCCCATCGTGATCGAAGCTAGCCAGGAAATTGGCGGCATCTCGCGAACCGTTCGTTACAAGGGCAATCGCATGGATATTGGCGGGCACCGCTTCTTTTCGAAGTCGGACCGCGTGATGCGCTGGTGGCTCGACCTGATCCCAGTAGAAGCGGGCGCGAGCAAGGATGGACAACTGCGCCATCAAGGGCAGGAACGGGATGTTCCGGCAGCGGGTTCGGCCCCCGATCCAGCAACGGAAGACAGGGTGATGCTGGTTCGCCAGCGCAAGAGCCGCATCTATTTCTTGCGCCGCTTCTTCGACTACCCGATCAGCTTGAGCGCGGCGACGTTCAGAAACATGGGGCTGGTCCGTACCGTTCGCTGCGGCATGAGTTACATGCGTTCGGCGCTTCTTCCCAAGCGCGAAGAGCGAACACTGGAAGATTTTCTGATCAACCGTTTCGGCAAGCAGCTCTACCTGACCTTCTTTAAGTCGTATACCGAAAAGGTGTGGGGCGTGCCGTGCAACGAGATCAGCGCGGAATGGGGTGCTCAGCGAATCAAGGGCCTGTCGTTAAAAAGGGTGGTGGTCCATTTCCTCAAGAAAACGCTTCGTCCGCAGGAGTCCGGGGATTTTGCGCAGAAGAAGACCGAGACGACGCTGATAGAAAAGTTTCTCTACCCCAAGCTCGGCCCCGGCCAGTTATGGGAACATGTTGCACGGCTGGTCGAGGAAGCCGCGGGCGAAATCCACAAGGGGATTGCGATCGACAGGGTCGAGGTCGAAGGCGGCAAAGTGATTGCAATCGGGGGCGTGAATGCGGCTGGAGAGCGCGTTCGCTTCGCTGGCGATTATTTCTTCTCGACCATGCCGGTGCGCGACCTGATTCGCGGTTTCTCGGTCTCTGTTCCCGCCGAGGTCGTCGAGGTGAGCGAGGGCCTCATGTACCGCGATTTCATCACCGTTGGCCTGCTGGCCAGCAGGCTCACTGTAACCGAGAAAGATGGTTCGCCCCTGAAAGACAACTGGATCTATATCCAGGAGCCGGACGTGATGGTGGGCCGGCTGCAGGTATTCAATAACTGGAGCCCATGGCTGGTGGGCAGCAAAGACAAGGTCTGGATAGGACTGGAATACTTCTGCAACGATACAGATCCGTTGTGGAAGCTGCCGGATGAAGAGATGGCTAAGTTCGCAATCGCCGAGGTGGCAAAGATTGGCGTTCTCAGGGCCGAGGACGTGGAAGACTATCATGTCGTCCATGTTCCGAAGACTTATCCGGCCTATTTCGGAAGTTATGACCGTTTCGATGTTATTCGCAGTTATGTCGATCGCATTGAGAATCTGTTTCTGGTGGGCCGCAACGGTATGCACAAATACAACAACCAGGACCACTCGATGCTGACGGCGATGACGGCCGTGGAGAATATCGTGAATGGCGTCACTACGAAAGACAACATCTGGGCGATCAATACCGAGCTGGAGTATCACGAGGAGAAGGTGGAGAAGTAACGCGCTCAAAAATCAAGTGACAACTTTTCCCCACCAATTGAAAGCCGACCGGCATGACGCCGCAAAACATATGGGTAAATCGGTAGCCATCATGGTCCAGCAGCCGAATCTTCGGATTCTCGAAGTCGACGGGGATTCCCGGATCATTTGAATTCTGCTCAACAACCACGAGATCAGGCCTGGCGGGCAGAGACTTGGCGAACATTCCCTCGCTTAGATCGCCATTCCTCCACAACCAGAATGGTTCCGGCAGGTTGATGAAGATATTGCGATCAAAGTAAGGCAGTATTCCAATCGAGAAGAACCCTCGACCTTCCGGGTCATAAGCGTAAGTGACTGCGATGCTGGCTCCCTGCCGAACATAGGGACGGAGAAACTCGGCGGTGGCGCGATCGGGAGAAAACGCGTTGTAATGGTCGAATTCAATGGCATAGCCCGCCCAGAGAATCTGCATGATTGCCATGGCCACGAGGGCAGTTCGGCCGTAGATTTCGGGCTGAGATACTTTGATGCTTGCTGTCGGCCATGTGATCCAAAAAAGGCAGATGATGAGTGGAATGAGGAGGCCAACATGCCACCAAGTAAGACCCGCGATGCCCGCAAAGATGGCAAAAAACAGGACAGGCAAAAGGTAGAGGAGGCTGCGTCGCGCGCGAAGGCAGTAGACGATAGCAATCCAGAAGGCGATGGATAGTATCCAAGGGTAGAAGATACCCAAGACGAGCGATCCCACGGCTCCCCGGAAGATCAACAGGGGAGATGAGCGCAGGCAAGCCGATAAGTGACCGGAGAAGTCGCGCGGCGGCCAGGCGGTCCAGATGGCAAACGCCCACAGAGCAAGAAGAATGACTACGCCGAGCAGGAGTTGACGCGGACGGCGCGGGTGTTTGGCGCCTCGATGGCGGACCTGCTCGACGAGATATACGATGGCCAGGCCGCCGGAGATTACAGCGGCATGGAGAGCGACATTGGCCAGCAGGCCGAGCAACAGCGCGAGGATCAGCGGACTTCTCTTCCAGAACAACGCAATGGCATAGAGCAGAATCGGCGCCAGGATATAGTTACGTGCCACGACGGCATATTGATAGACCAGAAAGACAGTAAAAGGCAACGGTAGCTTGAGATAGAGAGGAAAGGGCGACTTGAAGAGCAGCAGCGCAGTGGCCGCTACGGCGATGGCTCCGCAGATCCAGTGGAGGCCGGTGTAGCTGACCTGGGCGCGAATCAGAATCCAGAGCAGGAAATGCCAGAGGCCTGGAGATCCTTCGTATCGAATGTAAGTTTTGAAGAGCGAGGCAAGAGGAAGGCTTCGGGCTAACTGCCATCCCTGGGCCTCATCGGCGAACGGTTCGTGAAAAGGGATGGCAAATGCAACCAGCGCGGAGTAGGCGGATAACGCACACCATTCGGGCCAGCGCGAGCGCATTTTGGCTGGAGCGCCGGCCGCCGATGCCGGGCGACGCCGTAGATCGGCGATGCCCTGTGACGGAGCGAGCCCTTCTGTGGCTGCTTCCATAGCCAGTTGTTTTTCCCTTTCGCAGCAGGAGACTGAGATTTGCCTTTTGCCTCCGGGCTAGGACCCAATATACCCGCATCTGCCTCGACTGGCTGAATTTCAACAGGCGCAGGGGGCAGGCCATGAGCTGATGCCCCCTTTGGGTCCAATGAACGACAGCGCAGTCGAACTACACCTCTAAAACGTAAAGACGGGTCCAAACTCAACTCGCTGGTCCTGCCAGATACGGGACGGTGCTGCGGCGATGGTCCAGAACTTGCCTAGCTCGGGGACGGCGCGAGAGCTGTAGTGGGTCGGCTCAATTCCAAACGTGCACCACTGGTTGATCTTGTAGTAGAGAGTGGCACCGACGAATTGGCTCCCGATCATTGGAATTCCCAAGCCCTGGCCAACCTGGTTTGGGCCGGCTGCATCGAGGAGGCCAAGCTGCATGGCGGCATCCCTGTGCACAAGCTGGTCTTTGCCGGCGTGCAGATAGAACTGCCAGCCGGCGTTGTAGCCCTTCGGATTGGCATTGAACCAGCGTGAAAGCGGCAGTCCAAGCTCGGCGAACCCGCCATAGGCGCGCACGCCGTGTTCAGGGATAACGTAGGATTTCTTTCGCACATTTGATTCGAGTTTTATGCTTGGGGTTGGTACAAGCAGGAGGAGCAAGACCTCTGAGGCGAGCAAGATGGAGCCAACCGTGGAAGCGGGATTGGAGTCGGC